>Ga0194053_10001763_pt1 | contig 13597 bp, 10 predicted proteins | sample SepL228m_MetaG_FD_161684 | JGI IMG/M metagenome (GOLD analysis project Ga0194053, IMG submission 161684) | Anoxic zone freshwater microbial communities from boreal shield lake in IISD Experimental Lakes Area, Ontario, Canada - Sep2016-L227-8m | ecosystem: Environmental > Aquatic > Freshwater >... | reverse complement strand
GACTATGCTTTTTGAAGGCAGATTGCCGGACTTTATTCTTTAACTGCATGATCGCGTGTATCATGCCAAACCAAAATCAGAATTTGGGATGGTTGTTAATTACGCTGAGTAATTACAAAGTTTGAAATACTGCAACAGATTACGGTGACTGAAAATCGAATCAACTTTTTGTTGGGTAGGACGCCACAGCCTATCCAGCGAGCATCAACCGGTTTTATGGAGATGAAACCAAAACTGATTAAGGCAGGTGTTCCATCACAGTTGCTACAAAACAGACCTGATATTAGGAAAGCTGAGCTTGAGCTATCGGCAGCGCAATTGAATATAGACGTGGCTAGAGCTAATTTCTATCCATCCTTTAACATAAGTGCTGGGGCAGGGTTTGATGCTTTTGCGCTTAAATTCCTGGTCAATACGCCAGAGTCATTAGCGCTTTCTATAGCTGGCGGGTTAGTGGCCCCACTGGTCAATAAGAATGCCATCATAGCGGAATATAAAAACTCGAATGCCAAGCAGGTTCAGGCGGCTTATGAATATGAGCAAAGTATTATCAACGCTTACGCTGAAGTAGCCAATCAACTTTCAAACATGGATAATCTGGATAAAAACTATCAGCTTAAGAGAAAGCAAGTGGACGCACTCGTCCAATCAATTGATATTTCAACGCAATTATTCAAATCAGCCCGTGCAGACTATCTGGATGTGTTATTGTCTCAACGGGATGCCTTGGAAGCCAAAAAAGACCTAATTGAAACGAAACAGAAGCAAATTATTGCCATGGTGGATCTTTATAAATCGTTGGGTGGAGGTTGGCAGTAGTTGTAGATACGATCTTGCCAGTTTGGTCTTACAGAATTAAGTTGTTATCATGTTGTGGCAGTTTTTAAAGTGTTCAATTAAGGCAAGGACGACAGCACTCATAAAATATGACAAAAGCCCCTATCTTGTAGGGTTTGAGTTCACGTCTGTCAGATCCGATTTCAACATGAAAATCTGATTGTTTGCCGTTGATAGCCAAGCTTAAACTCACTCACTTATAGCTTGGTACACGCTGAACTTATTACATGCCAAAACTGTTAGGCTCTATTCCCAACTTAGGAGCAATTTATTTTTTATTACGGAGTTTATGTTATGAAAATAGTTAAATTATTAAGCATGTGTTCTTCATTAGGTATCGTACTGTTGCTGGCTAATGATGTTTATGCCTTTGGTTTAAGCGATATTGCGGGTGCAGTAGAAACTTTACAAGCAGGACAACCTAAGACAGTTACTGTGCCGGGCGTCACCACTGGCAAGGGTTTGACAGGATCATTAATGCAGCAATTAGGCGTGACACAGTCGCAAGCAGAAGGAGGAGTCGGGGCGATATTCCAATTAGCGAAATCTAAAATGCCTGGAACGGCTTTTTCAGAACTGAGTAATTCAGTTCCCGACATGCAAGGCTTATTAGCTGCCGCACCTGTTACAAAATCTGTCGGTGGTGGTAATTTAGGCGGTATAGCAGGTGACTTACAACGCTTGGCAGGTAATTCAGGTGGAGCAGCCGGAAATTTGATCGGTTTGGTGAGTTCTTTTCAGCAACTTGGCTTGTCACCTAACATGATGCAAAAATTTGTACCGCTTGTTTTACAGTATGTTCAAGGCAATAGCGGCGGCTCTGTTGCAAATGCTTTGCAATCAGCATTAATGGGCGGCAAGTTGTAATTATTATCGAATCCTAAAGTCTTTCTTTTAGAGATCAGTTTGCCCAGAGTGCCGCTGTTTTGTGTGGGGATATAAACGGCTCACAACGACAGTTCTTGCCATTTCATAAGGTGTATGACGCTTCGCTTATACACCCTACGATTTAAAATGCCATGCGGTCAATCAATCACGATGTTGATGCGATAGCTGACATAGCCTCTGTTTCCTTGATTATAGTGGCCTAACAGGCCTTCGCGATATTCCTCCCGTTGCTCACGGTAAGGCAGATGCCCCAGTAATTTCCTGCCTATAATTTAAGTTTGACCATACCCGCGCCCGGTTAGGCGAGTTGATGCTTCAGCGACCTCCAGCAGATAGCGAAGGGCTTTGTTCACCGGCTCATCGTTTGGTAAAGCTTGCGCAATATCTGGCCCAAGTAGGACAACATTAGTTTCCGCTTTAATTCGATTTGCATATTTGCCACGCACAATCGTGCCCAAATCCGGCCTTTTATATTCAGGCCGAAGCTCGTCCATCGTTTCTGATTTAATCTTCTTCATAGATTTGCCTTTCAACGTTAGTCCGATAAGGTGAGGCATCTTTTGTGCCCACACTGAATTAAAGCAATCTTAAAGCAATCACATAAAAATGGTGCGCAGAAAAACGCTGCCCAGCATACGACTCTATCAACTCCTAATCAAAAAACTTCGTGCTCTTCGTGTATAGGCAACCGCTCCTGCATCCATGCAGTCATTCGTGGTGAAAAAGATTTTATAACAGCTTCACCAGAGCAGCCACTATGCCAACTGATACTGCTATAAGACCGCCCAGTTTAATGATTAAGCGTTGCTCAACCTGAATAAGATGAGAATCAACTTGCGCAAAACGTGCATCCAAGCGTAATTCTGTTTGAGATAGACGATGATCTAGCGATTGGTTGCTTACCAATGTTTCTTGGGCATCAGCAATAACGCGTACAACAACTTCGGCTTGTTCGCGCGGAATTCCAGCCGATTCCAGACGCTGTACAAAATTCAAAGTATCGAATGTAATTGTGGTCATAGCGCTTCCTCTAATCTGTATGCCAATGATTTACCAGTTTGATGTGTGGGTTACGGCTATCGCCTAACTCAACCTTATATCTATTGTAATTATTCAGTCCACCTCTTTAACAAAGAGAGGTTAGGGGAGATTTTATTAGATAAATCCCCCTCTGCCCCTCGCTTTGCTCTCCCCCTTTTCAAAGGGGGAGGTGGTGAATATTTAGAATCTATTAATTCCCAATCAAAAACTTCGTACTCTTCGTGTCTTCGTGGTAAAAGCTTTAACAAACCAACCGCTATTTTTTGATATAAAGATCGGTAATGGTGCCGGTAATCATTTCAGCGGCAAAGCCAAAGGTTTCGGCCAAGGTGGGATGTGGATGGATGGTTAAACTAATATCTTCTGCATCGGCACCCATTTCCAGTGCCAAGACGGCTTCTGAAATTAATTCGCCGGCGTTGGTGCCAACCATGCCGGCACCCAGCAGTTTGCCGGTGTCTTTTTCGCAGAGTATTTTGGTTAGGCCTTCTTTGCGACCGATACACAAGGAACGGCCACTGGCTGCCCAAGGAAATACCGCTTTGTCGTATTCGATACCTTGTTGCTTGGCTTGGTTTTCGGTGAGTCCCATCCAGGCAATTTCAGGGTCGGTATAGGCAACCGAAGGGATCGTCAGCGCGTCAAAGTGGGATTTATGGCCCGCAGTGACTTCGGCGGCTACTTTGCCTTCGTGAACGGCCTTGTGCGCCAGCATCGGGTTGCCGACGATATCGCCAATGGCAAAAATATGACCGACATTGGTACGTTGTTGCTTATCGACGGCAATAAAGCCTTGTTGATCGACCGTAATACCCGCCAGATCAGCACCGATTAACGGTCCGTTGGGTCTGCGGCCTACCGCAACCAACACGGCATCGAACAGTTCGGATTCAGGTGCGCCTTTGCCTTCAAAAAAGACTTTCAGACCTTCGTCGTGAGATTCAATAGAGGTTACGCGGGTATCCAGCCAGATATTTTTATATTGCTTTTTTATGCGTCGGGCGAGAGGCGTTACCAAATCTTTATCACAACCCGGAATGATTTGATCCATGAGCTCAACCACGCTGATTTCTGAACCCATCGCATGGTAAACCGTTGCCATTTCCAAACCAATAATGCCGCCACCGACAATCAACAGCTTTTTAGGGATTTCTTTTAATTCCAAGGCATCCGTTGAATCCCATAAGCGTGGATCATCATGCGGAAAAATCGGTATTTTAGTAGGACGTGAACCGGCGGCAATAATGGCCTGATCAAAGCTGATGGTTTGGATGCCTTCTTCCGTTTCTACGTCTACCGTATCCGGTGAGGTAAATTTTCCGATGCCCTGAATAAAAGTCACCTTGCGTTGTTTGACCAAGCCCGCCAGTCCGTCATTTAAGGTTTTGGTAATGCTTTCTTTCCAGTCTCTGATTTTATCAATATCAATGGTCGGCTTGCCGTAACTGACACCATGTTGTGCAAATTCTTCGGTTTCATGAATTATTTGCGCGGCGTGCAGTAAGGCTTTTGAGGGAATACAGCCGACATTAAGACACACGCCACCCAGCACTGGATAGCGTTCAATCAAAATGACCTGTTTGCCTAAATCGGCCGCACGAAACGCCGCACTGTAACCGCCAGGGCCGCCACCCAATACCAAAACTTCCGCGTGTAAAACTGCTTCATTCATTGTTAGTGTGTCCCGTGTTAAAGTAACAGGCGGCGAATATCAGCCAGATAGTATTTGACGGTCGCCATAAAGCGGGCGCCTTCCGCGCCGTCTATGACCCGGTGGTCGTAGGTTAAATCCAGCGGTAACATCAGGCGTGGCAAAAATTCTTTGCCATTCCAGACCGGTTGCATTTTTGCACGGGTAACGCCCAGTATGGCAACTTCCGGTGCATTAACAATAGGTGTGAACGACGTGCCACCAATTCCGCCAAGGCTGGAAATGGTCATGCAGCCGCCTTGCATATCACCGGGCAATAATTTACCCAGACGCGCTTTCTCGCTTTTTTCAGCTAATTCAACGGCCAGCTCATTGACGCTTTTGTTGTTGACGTTGCGTAATACGGGCACGACCAAGCCATTAGGCGTATCAACGGCAATACCGATATTAAAATATTTCTTTAGTATCAAGCTTTCGCCATCGGCAGACAAAGACGCATTGAAGCTTGGGAACTGTTGCATCGCCGCAACCAGTGCTTTAATGATAAACATCAAACCGGTTATTTTTAACTCGCCTTTGGCTTTTTCAGCATTCAGGGCAACACGAAACGCTTCCATCTCGGTTATATCGGCTTCTTCATGGTAGGTTACCATCGGCAGATTTAACCAGACACGACTCAGATTTTGTCCAGTCAGGCGTTTAATTTTGCTAAGTTTTTGGACTTCGGTTTCACCATAAGGAGAAAAGTCAACAGCGGGTATGCTCGGAATACCGGCTCCTGTTGCCACGACGCCCTCAGTAATCACTTTTTTGACAAAGCTTTTTACATCGTCTTTTAAAATGCGTCCCTTACGACCGCTACCGGTTTTTATTTTAGCAACATCAACACCCAGTTCGCGGGCAAAAAGACGCACAGACGGTGAGGCATGGGCTTTTTCGCCGGATACCTCAGGGGCTTGCAAAACTTCCGGCGCTTTCGGTTCGGGTGCCCGTTGTACCGGCAGACTGACCGGTTCCGGCGCTTTTTCAACGACCGCAGCGGGTGCGGGTATTTCAGCAACGACAGCGGCGGGTTGCACCGCCGGTTCGGCAATGCCAATCTCGGCATCACTGACCAATACCGTCGCAATCAGTGAGCCTTCGGATACGGTATCACCGGGCTTGATATAAACCTGTTGAATAGTGCCTGCTGCACTGGACGGCAAGTCCATGCTGGCCTTGTCCGTTTCAAGAGTGGCCACGGTTTGTTCCAGCTCGACGATATCACCGGCTTGAATCAATACTTCAACAACATCAATTTCAGCGACATTACCAACATCGGGAACTCTAATTTCACACAAACGAGTCATATAATTTTCCTTCTGTTAAATTAGCCACGGAGCTTTCGTATCCGCCGCTATGCCGTATTTAGCGATGGCAACCTCTACTTTGGCCGCATCAAATTGACCTGAGTCAGCCAAACTTTTTAGTGCCGCAATAGTGACATGGTAACGATCGACTTCAAAAAACCGTCGCAAGTTTTCACGGGTATCAGAACGGCCAAAACCATCGGTTCCCAATACGGTGTAAGGCGCAGTAATATAAGCACGAATTTGTTCGGCAAACGCACGGGTATAATCAGTCGCCGCAATAACAGGCCCTACGGTATGACCCAGGCAACTGGCAACATGCGATTGTCTTGCAGGTTCCGTTGGATGCAAGCGATTCCAGCGTTCACAGGATTGTCCGTCTCTGGCCAATTCGGTAAAGCTTGGGCAACTCCATAAATCGGCTTCTACGCCCCAATCATTTTTGAGCAGTTCAGCGGCAAATTCGACTTCACGGAAAATGGTTCCAGACCCTAATAACTGGACTCTTTGCGCTTTGTTTTTTGCGCCCTGACTAAAGCTGTACATGCCTTTAAGAATATCCAGCTCCACGCCTTTTGGCATGGCCGGATGGCTGTAATTTTCATTCATCACCGTGATGTAATAGAACACATCTTCCTGGTCAACATACATGCGGCGTAAACCGTCCTGAATGATAACCGCCACTTCGTAAGCATAAGTGGGATCATAAGAGATGCAATTCGGTACGGTCGCCGCCATTAAATGGCTGTGACCATCTTCGTGCTGAAGACCTTCGCCATTTAAGGTGGTTCTTCCGGCGGTGCCACCCATCAAAAAGCCACGGGTACGTTGATCAGCCGCTGCCCAGATTAAATCGCCCACCCGTTGAAAACCAAACATGGAGTAATAGATAAAAAACGGAATCATCGGCACGTTATGGGTTGAGTAGGCGGTGCCGGCAGCAATCCAGTCACACAAACCACCCGCTTCATTAATGCCTTCCTGCAACACTTGACCGTGCTTGTCTTCTTTGTAGAACATCAGTTGGTCGGCATCTTGCGGCGTATACAATTGCCCCACTTGTGACCAGATACCCAACTGTCTGAACATGCCCTCCATACCAAAGGTTCTTGATTCGTCAGGAACAATGGGCACGATGCGTTTGCCGATATTTTTGTCTTTAACCAAAATATTAAGCAGATTTACAAATGCCATGGTGGTTGAGATTTCACGGCCTTCACGGGTGGCTTCAAGCAAGGTTTTAAAATCACTTAAAACGGGTACATCCAACGCATAAGATTTGGTTCTTCTGGACGGTAAATGTCCGCCCAATTCAGCCCGACGCTGCTGCATGTACACCAGTTCTTTTGAGCCTTCTGCAAAAGTAAGATAAGGAAGCTTTTGCATTTCCTCATCGGTTACCGGTAATTCATAGCGATCCCTGAAATGACTCAGCGAGATGTCGCTCATTTTTTTCTGTTGATGAGAGATATTCTGGGCTTCGCCAGAGGCACCCATGCCGTAACCTTTAATGGTTTTGGCTAAAATAACGGTGGGTTGTCCTTTATGATGTACAGCAGCATGAAACGCTGCATACGTTTTGGAGGGATCATGGCCGCCTCGATTCAGTTCCCAGATATCACGGTCAGACCAGTCTGAAACCATGGCCTTTAATTCAGGCGTATTAAAGAAATGTTCGCGCACATAAGCACCGTCTTTTGCTTTAAAGGTTTGATAATCACCATCGACACAGGCCATCATCCGTGCTGCCAGCAAGCCGTCTTTGTCGCGAGCCAATAATGCATCCCAGCGTTGTCCCCAAACCAGTTTAATTACATTCCAACCGGCACCGCGAAATTCACTTTCCAGCTCTTGAATGATTTTGCCATTGCCACGCACCGGGCCATCCAAACGCTGAAGGTTACAGTTAATGACAAAAATCAGGTTGTCCAGTTTTTCACGCCCGGCCATACCAATAGCGCCTAATGATTCAGGCTCATCGGTTTCACCATCGCCCAGAAAACTCCAGACTTTACGTTCCGAGGTATTGGCAAAGCCACGATCTTGCAAATAATGCATGAAACGGGCCTGATAAATGGCCATAATCGGACCGAGTCCCATTGAAACGGTTGGAAACTGCCAGAAATCCTGCATCAACCAAGGATGTGGATAAGAAGGCAAACCGTTGCCATCAACTTCCTGACGAAAGTTGTCCATTTGTTCTTGAGTGAGTCTACCCAGCAAGAAAGCGCGAGCATAATCACCGGGTGTTAAATGACCTTGCGTAAAAATCAAATCGCCGTCATGTTGATCAGAAGCGGCATGCCAAAAATGATTGTAACCAACATCATAAAGCGTTGCGGCCGAGGCAAAACTGGCAATATGTCCACCGACATTGGTGTGCTTGTTTGCCCTCAATACCATCATCATGGCATTCCAACGCACGTAAGAACGGATTTTTTGTTCTATCGTGGCATCGCCAGGAAACTGGGCTTGGCGGGAAACGGGAATGGTATTGAGATAGGCGGTATTGGCACTAAACGGGATATCAAATCCTGAGTGCCGTGTTGCAGCAACCAGCTGTTCAATCAGAAAGTGTGCGCGTTCGCTGCCATCTTGATCTAATACCGATTGCAGTGCTTCAATCCACTCTTTGGTTTCGGTCGGATCAATGTCGTTCTGTCCGGTAATTTCTGAAATTAAGCTGTTATTCATGGGTGATCCTTTTGGGACAGGTTGGGCATGGCTTAAAAAAATTTTACTATGGGGTTCAATTTAGTCATTTTTGACTGCGTATTGATGGGGGCTTACAAAACCACTGGATAAGCAGTCCGTATCAATGCAGTTTGAATGTCTGGGTAACGGGTACATAGTATATACAAATGAAGGCGTGCAATACACCCGTTTTAGCAAGTGATGTGACAGATAGTTTGCGAAAGTCACAAAAAAAACAAAAAAAACGAAAAAATAGACGGATTGCATTGCAATAAAAAGTCGGTGATTAGTGAATAAGTTGCAGAATGAAATGTCTTGGATTATTTGCTTTTTTTCGACTTTTTGCGCAGCCCTGGCAGGCAAGCGCCTTAATCTAATAAAATATTCCCTAACCCTTTTTTTACAAAGATGGTGTGGTTGAATAATTACAAGTCAGCTTGAGTCGTATCCTAATCAGGAAGCGCGAATGTGCTTGTGACGGTGCCGGGTAAAAGTGCCGGGACGTTACATTTTTTAACGCTTTAATCTATATTAAACCTTAATTCCAAGTAATGAACTTGGGAACACGCCAAAAAGCTGTAAAATAGCCATTTTTATTTTTTATCTTCTTATTGATAACATGCGCACCACTCAATTCCCTTTAAATACCGTAAAAGAAACGCCTGCTGACGCTGAAATAGCCAGTCATCAATTGATGATCCGCGCAGGATTTATTCGCAAATTAGCCTCCGGTCTTTATAGTTGGTTGCCTTTGGGGCTACGCGTATTGCGCAAGGTAGAAAAAATAACGCGGGATGAAATGGAAAAAGCGGGTGCCTTGGAAGTGTTAATGCCTGCCTTGCAACCGGCCGAACTTTGGCAGGAAACCGGACGCTGGGAACAATACGGCCCGGAACTGGCACGCTTAAAAGACCGTCATGACCGTGATTTTTGCTTAGGGCCAACGCATGAAGAAATTATTACCGATCTGGCGCGTAATGAGCTTAAAAGTTACAAACAACTGCCTGTTACTTATTATCAGATACAAACCAAATTCCGCGATGAAATCCGTCCACGCTTTGGCGTGATGCGTTCGCGTGAATTTATTATGAAAGATGCCTACTCCTTTCATTTGGATCAAGACTCGCTACAAGAAACTTACGAGGTCATGTATCAGGCGTACAGTAATATTTTTAATGAATTGGGGCTAAAGTTTCGCGCTGTTATCGCTGATTCCGGCTCTATCGGCGGGGCAATATCGCATGAATTTCATGTGTTGGCCGATTCCGGTGAAGATGCCATTGCCTTCTCGACCGAAAGCGATTATGCCGCCAACGTTGAAAAAGCGGAAGCGGTTATGCCTTCCGGTTCGCGTGCTTTCGCAACCGCTGATATGAAGCTGATTGATACCCCCAATCAACACAGCATAGAAGAAGTTAGTCAGTTTTTGGCGGTTCCTGCGACACAATGCCTTAAGACCTTAATTGTTAAAGGCGAAGGAGACAGCTTGGTTGCTTTATTATTAAGAGGCGACCATGAGCTGAATAAAATCAAGGCAGAAAAAATGGAGGGCGTTGCCTCGCCTCTGGAATTTGCCACTGAAGACGATATTCAACGTGCCTGTAACTGCAAGCCGGGTTCAATTGGCCCAATTGGATTATCCATTCCGGTTATTGCAGATCGCAGTGTTGTGATGATGTCCGGCTTTGTCTGCGGCGCGAATCAAGATGGCAAGCATTTTCAAGGCGTTAATTGGGAACGTGATTTACCCGTTCCTGACCTCGTTGCTGATCTTCGCACGGTCGTTGAAGGTGATCCCAGTCCGGATGGACAAGGTGAAATTACCTTGGCTCGCGGTATTGAAGTAGGTCACATCTTTCAGTTGGGCACTAAATACAGCGCGTCCATGAAAGCGGGCGTTATTAATGAAGGCGGTAAAAGCCAAATTATGCTGATGGGTTGTTACGGTATTGGTATTTCCCGGGTTGTCGCGGCGGCTATCGAACAAAATCATGATGACAAAGGCATTATCTGGCCTGCTAATCTGGCACCTTTTCAAGTTGCGCTGTGTCCCATGAATATGCATAAGTCCGAGCGCCTTAAAGTTGCAACGGAGAAACTTTATCAAGACTTGCAATCAGCCGGTATTGATGTGTTATTTGATGACAGAAAAGTACGCGCCGGTTTTATGTTTTCTGACATGGAATTGATCGGTATTCCGCATTGCATCATTGTCGGTGATCGTGGACTGGATTCCGGTACGGTTGAATACAAAGGCCGTACAGCCCAAGGAAATGAAGAAATTCCGTTTGCGGAACTTATTGATTTTTTAAAAGCAAAGCTGCTTTAAAAGCATGTGCTTAACGTCTCATTATTGGCAGGATTAGACCTTTCAGGATTTTAAAACCGGAAAGGTCGGGTTGTTGCCGGTGATTAACGAGAAGTTATCCGGCCTCCCGGTTTGTTGATTTCCATCGCAGGATCTAAAAGGTATTGGTGTTTCAAATGGCAAGTTTTTTTCACGCACATTACTTTTTTGATGCAATTGCTGCAGTTCGGCTTTTTGGCATCAGTTTGATCCTGTTGGGAGCACCTGCTTTTGCCCAAACGCCAGAAGTCGAGGAGGTGTTGGGCGTGCTGGGGATGGATAGGGGACAGATTGCCGAGCTGGCTGAAGGTCAACCCGTCGTGTATACCTTGAGTGAAGGGAGCGACGATGAGATTGCCGTTGGCTTGGCTTGGTATTTCCCTGTTCCTTAGGTAAGGTGGCCAGGTATTTTCGGGGTGAGGATTCTATATCGCTGGACGTGGGTGTCACTGCCCACGGGATATTAACAGAGCATAGTGGGGCGGGTTCTTTGGCAACTGTCACCTTGTCCAGGGAAGAAGCCCAAGCTTTGTTGAATGCCGAGCCAGGGGACGAATTCAATCTATCCGCCCAAGAAATAGAAAAGCTTAAAGCCTTCAAACAGACGCTCAAGCAGATACCTCACAAAGCCATCGAAGATGTCGCCGGAGAGCACTTCAGGGCGATTCTGTTACAGCGCTATAAAGCCTATCGGCACGGCGGAACGAATGCAATAGCGCCTTATGCGCGGGAGGATGGTCTGGATTCAAAGCCTTCACTTGAGCTGCGACAGGCGGTGAATGAAAGCGCCCTTTTGTCGCGTTACTTGCCAGCCTTGCACAAGGCTTGGCTGGATTACCCGAAAGCTTTACCGCAGGGGGGTGTGGAGGCGTTCCCGTGGGTGGAAAAAACCGTGGAAGGTCGGTCGGCGGCAATCCTCAGGCACCGCGTTAATATGGATTGGAACGGTGGGGTCTTGGTGTTGACACGTGAATTCTATGCAGCGCACTCCTACAATTCCAGCCAATGGATAACCGGCTGTCTATCTTATCGCGACGGCACGGTGATTTTTCAGCAGGTGCGCAGCTTTACCGATCAAGTGGCGGGAGCGGCCAGCGATGTCAAGCATATAGTGGGTAGGACGTTACTAAAAGACAAAATGCTCAAGTCATTTAAGCGCCTTTGCAGTATCTTGAGCCAATGCCATTGATTATTTGACCGCGCAGCTTCAAGCCACAAACCCACGAAGTTTTTTTAAAAACCTGTGCTAATGGCAAGCTCCTCTGAAAGTGAGTTGATTTACTTTAGCAGACACTTGGCACAACGGATTGCGAAGGGCAGACTTCGACCCCTATGTGTAGTACTGAACTATGTGTAGTTGCACTGCCGCATTGCGGTCTGGCACTTACGCGACGAGGTATTGGGCCGATCACTTCTACACATGGTTTCAGTGACTGAAAGAGCTGCATCAGTGCATCATTGAGTAGTAAATAACGACCCCATTCTCAGATAACCGGAAGTCCAGGATTTTTCATTGATACCATTTTTATAAATTTCATATTTAATAATTAATTAAAACAAATAGTTAATAAATTAATATACCGTAATTGGGGTCATTTTAAAATCCAGCGATCAAGTTTAACACTATGATTTATATACAAGACATCTGGTTGTCTGATCGGATTCCCAGGACAGCCACTCAGTATGGAACAAGTCCATCTTGTCTTCATTAGTTTGCGTAATCAATTAGGTTGGATTAATCGTGGTGCGCATAATGGCCCAAGCATCTATGATTTAAGGCGTACCTTTGTCGTCCGCCGCGTGTTGCTTTGGCCGGCTCAAGGACTGGATGTCGATCAGCAAATGTTGACTTTATCGACGTATGTGGGGTATGCCAATGTAACCAACACGTATTGGTATCTCACCGGTATACCTCAACTCATGACAGGGGCGGCAGAGCGGTTTGAAAGCTTTGCGCAAATGCTGGAGGTGAGTCATGACTGAAATAACTGCACCTCGACCCGTATCATTTGCATTACTGGTACAGCATTTTTTACCGAGTATTTGGTGACTCGGCGTGCGTTGAGTCCTTGTACGATTGTCTCTTACCGAAACACTATGCTGTTGTTTCTGGATTTTGCGCAGCATTGCTTGGATAAAATGCCGACAGCTTTGAACCTAAATGATATTACGCCGGATTTGATCCTGGAATTTCTGGATTATTTAGAATAAGAGCGGCAAAATTCGGTGCGTAGCCGAAACCTGAGATTGACGGCATTGCGTGCATTTCTGAAGTTCGCGGCACGGCGCGAGGTAACGTATTTCTTTGTCATCGAACAATTATGCTTGGCGCGCTACCAGTAATTACTGCTAGCGCGTGGGGTGCAGATCAAAATGAAGGAATTCTATGCATAGTTTGGTTCTATGCATAGTGGCCTAGATCTGTCTGTGGCAGTAATCAGCAATCGACTGATATCGGTTTTATCTTTTACAATTTGGCATCCTTCATAGAAGCCCAAAAGTAGTTGACACTTTTTTTATCACAAAAAATGCTAATAATCTCTGTAGATACGGGTTAGGCGCTAGCCGTAACCCGACACAGATACTTCGATTTGTCGGGTTACGCTGTCGCTAATCCGACCTGCGTGATGTTAATTGCAAAAAGTGTAAACCGAGGAGTGAAGGATCCCTACAATTTGATGGTCATATTAATTTGTAATTACTCAGCGTAATTAACAACCATCCCAAATTCTGATTTTGGTTTGGCATGATACACGCGATCATGCAGTTAAAGAATAAAGTCCGGCAATC
>Ga0194053_10001761_pt1 | contig 13602 bp, 9 predicted proteins | sample SepL228m_MetaG_FD_161684 | JGI IMG/M metagenome (GOLD analysis project Ga0194053, IMG submission 161684) | Anoxic zone freshwater microbial communities from boreal shield lake in IISD Experimental Lakes Area, Ontario, Canada - Sep2016-L227-8m | ecosystem: Environmental > Aquatic > Freshwater >... | reverse complement strand
CTACTGATGAATACGATTCATCAGTAGTTAATGAATTAGTTTTTATCAACTCTTTGATTTTAGTAAGGTTATCAAGTTTATTTTTTGTTTCTTCAGATACATTGATAGAAGGTCTTAATTTTGAAGAAAAGAAATTTGTTAAATATGATGATAACAAAATTATAAAACTAGTTTTGATTAGAGGATTTTCTATAATGACATTATATAAATCTAATATTCCACCTTCATTCTTTGCTTGTATTTCTATATTAATTGCAGTATCAAAATATCTATTTATTGATTGAATCAAATGAATAAATTGTTTTTCACATTCATTATGAGTTTTCGCATTCATTGAATGTGATTCTACATCATTAAAATAAAAATGCAATTGTAATGTGATATTATTTGGGTTGATAATTTCAAAATCAGTTTTTAACATTTTATACATTCCTTTAACTTATTTAAATTGGTTTATTATACTTTCATATACATTATATCATTTTTGATACAAATTTAAATCCATTTCCCCGCTAAACGCCTGCTGACTCAAAGACCCATACAGCTTTTCCAACTCATCAAGGTTCTGCTGGTATTTCGCCTTCAAAGATTCAACTTTTTCGACGATGGTGGCGAATCGGGTTTGGATATAAATTGGTGGATATAATACTTCTAAGTTTCCTAACGTAGTAGAGTTAAGATTCTTCATTGTTACACCTTTGGCTTTACTTTCCAAATAATCTTTTAAAGAAGTATTATAAATTTGATATTGCAGCAAAAGTGGGTAATATTTTTTAGTTATCCTTATAAACATACTTCCAGTACCACAAAATAATGGTTCATCTGTACGAACAATAGCACAACGTCCTATTTCTCCCCGTCTTGCCACTACAACATCATCTTTTTTAAGTTGATAAGATTCCAGTTCTTTATACTTTTCAGGTGTTATTGTTAATGAATAATCTGGAGATATTTCACCTTCTATTATATGGCTTGGATTAATAAGTGGTATTTGATTAGCAACATAATCTTCTGAATGAAGTAAACTACCAAATGGTCCAATTCTAACTTCAGCAATCTCGTCAATGCGTTTCTTCTTCCACCCTTTCTCATTCCTAACCGGGTCGCCAAACATCTCCAGAAAAGTGCTTTTCAGCAGTTCGTCCAGTGCCTTGATGCTTTCTTTGCGTTTGGCTATCAGATTTTCCGCGCGGGTGAGAATATCGGCAATACGGATCTGGTCGTCGATGGGTGGAAGGGGGATTTTAGTTGATTCAATAAATTGACGTGATATTCCACCAACTGTTGCCCCACGAAAGTCATTAAGTATCTGTTTTTTACCTTCTGAAGATTTTAAGAAAAAAAACACAAATTTTGAACATCCAATTTGAGTATCGATTTCGAGACGAAAAACATGCTCATTTATTGCAGCATTAATAAAAGGGAAATCATTATTAACAAATGATACCTTTCCTGTTGTTGCACCATCTTTTACAATTAAAATATCATTAATTTTTATTTTTCCTGACGTTAAATTGTTGAAAAAATCAATTGATATAAACTTGTTTTTATAAAATTTAAAACCACCTTCATCTGATAAATGTTCAGCACCAAGACTTGGTATTGTTCCTGTGTCTGATGAAACACCCCCTTTTGGTCTTGACCCAGATTCTAATTCTTTTACAACCTTAGAAAGTTTAACTATTTTCATCCCAACATCTCCTCAAGTTCAGCCAATTCCTTAATTAATTCCTGCTTAAGGTCTTCTTCTGTTGGCAGGTACAACAGATATTTTGCTACAAAAAGTTTATTACTTTCATTTAGTATAGAATATCTTGCTATTGCTTCATTTTTTTCTGCGCATAGAATAAGTCCTATTGTAGGATTATCATCATCAACGGTAAAAAGGTCATCATACATTCGAACATAGCTGTCCATCTGTCCAACGTCTTTATGCGTTAATTTCCCGATTTTTAAGTCAATCAGCAGATAGCATTTTAGAATACAATTATAAAATACCAAATCAACATAAAAAAATGTATCATCATATTGCAGCCTTTTCTGCCTGGCAACAAATGCAAATCCTTTTCCTAATTCAAGAATAAATGATTGTAGATTATCAATAATCGCTTGCTCAATATCTGACTCTATAAATTCTTTAGAAGAGTTTAACCCGAGGAAATCTAAGATATAGGGATCTTTTATTGTGTCTATCGGTTTTAGAACTTCTTGTCCCTTTTTAGCTAATTCTACTACACCGTCTTTATTTTTACTTTTAAATAACCTGGCGAATAGAAAAGAATGAATCTGACGTTCCAGAACAGGAACACTCCAACCTTCTTTTTCAGATTCTATCTCATAAAATAATCGTTCATTTCTATTTTCAATCTTGCTTAATGTTCTGTAATGAGACCAGCTTAATGATGATGAAAAACCTTCTATCAAAAAACTTTTATCTAATGAAAGATTCATATCACTTAATACTCCACAAGGCTTGTGGAGTTTTTCATCTACCTCCAATTCTCCACAAAGCTTGTGGAGAATTACCGGTTTTCTATCTGAATAAACAATATAAAATTGCCTGAAATACCAGAGATTAGATGTAGAAAATCCTTTTCCATACATTTTATTAAGATTTACTGATAATTCTTCTATTATTTTTTTACCATATTCTGCACGTTCTTCACCACCTTGGATTTCATCAACAAGAACTTTTCCAATACTCCAATATGCAATTATCATGTTACTGTTTACAGCTTTAACAACATTTAACTTTGCCTGTTCTAAAATAGTAACAACTTTGTTAAAAAGATGGCTGCAGTCTGGTTTTGTAATTAGTTCATTTTTTCCTTTTTTGTTCATCCCAACATCTCCTCAAGTTCCGCCAATTCCATACCTATCTCTTTCTCCAAATTTTTCAATTTTTCGATTATCACCGCCGGTTTTTCATAGGCGACTTCTTGAAATACATCTTCCTTGTATTTGCTGATGGATAAATCGTATTTTTCCGCGACTATCTCTGCCCGGGGGACGAAGAAGAACTTTGCTTTGCGGTCGCTTTCTGCCTGAGGGTTGCGTTTTTTATATTGCGCCACGATATCCTGCAGGTCGCCGTTGCCATCCTGTTTCGTCCGTTTGTCATCCAGGCTGTACCCATCGCTCTGCATATCGTAAAACCACACCTTGTCGGTATCGCCGCCCTTGGTGAATATCAATATGGCGGTGCTGACCCCCGCGTATGGCTTAAAAACTCCGCTAGGCATAGCGATGACCGCTTTCAACTCGCATTTCTCGATAAGGATTTTCCGCGCTTCCACAAAGGCGTTGCCGCTGCCGAATAATACCCCCTGCGGTACAATAACCCCGGCGGTTCCGCCGATTTTCAACAGGTTGTAAATTGTCTCCACAAACAGCAGTTCCGTCTTGGTGGTTCCCAATTTCAGCGTTTCGTTAATATCGCCCTTATCAATGCTGCCGGTGAATGGCGGGTTTGCCATGATGGTATTGTATCTGTTATATTCAGTGAATCCCTTGCTCAGGGTATCCTGGTAATTAATATGCGGGGTATCCACGCCATGCATCATCAGGTTCATCAAGGCAAGACGCACCATGGTAACATCAAAGTCGTACCCGTACAGGCTGTCATTCAGAATATCGCTTCTTTCTTTATTTAACAGGGCACTTACTGAATTACGTATAAAACCATCTTCATCAGGTTGTAAATTATCCTTATCTTTATCAAGTTGAGTTACAATATATTGGTAAGCACCCAGCAAAAACCCGCCGGTACCGCAGGCGGGGTCGGCTATCTTATCACCAAGTCGAGGATCAACTAGTTCTGCAATAAGTTTAATTATATGACGTGGTGTGCGAAACTGTCCGTTTTTACCGGCGCTGGCAATTTCTGACAGCAGCATTTCATAAACGTCGCCTTGAATATCCTGAAACGCCTGTCCCCCTTGGTTAGTATCTCTTTCTATCTCATCAAAGATTTCTTCAATAGTAGATATTGACTCTACCAGCAACGAAGATTTAGGAATAATAAATACAGCATTAGCCATGTGATGGGTAAATGGTGATTCATCACCATTAAGGGTTTTCAGAAAAGGAAAAACTTTCATCTGTACATGGGTTAACATTTCATCGGCTTGTAAATGTTTGAAATAGCTCCAGCGAAGTGTCTTTTTATCTACAGATTGCTCAGTACCAGGAATAATGAATTCGCCAGCAAACTTTGATATATAAGTTTCACCGGTAAAATTCGCATCATTAACCCTTTTCAAATCAAGGTCATCCAACCGTTTCATGAAAAGCAGGTAAGTGATTTGTTCAATTGCTGTGAGAGGATTTGAAATACCGCCACTCCAGAATTTGTTCCATAAAAGATCTATTTTACTTTTTAGTATCGAGTTGCTTTTCAGCATATTATGACGCCAACCTTTGTGTGAGTTCTAAAATTTCATCGATTTCCGCACCGTTAAACAATCCCAGAATGCCGTCACGGTGAATTAGCGTAAATGGTGATTCAATTAAATCCCGTCTATTAACAGACTCTTTATTCAAAATAAAGATTTTCAATACATTTAAAAAGTCCAACTGTCTTGTACTGAGATGAGTATGACTTTGAATAAACTGTTCAAATGCTTTGGTAACTGTATCCGGGAAACTTTCCAATACTTCTAAACCCAATATATGCCGGATAAATTGAATGAACTTTGCTTTCCGATTTTTATAAACAGTTTTCAGCAAATCTTCAGTAACATGCGGATGTTCATCATTCAGCAAAGCAGCAAGTTCCTGTGCTTCTTCCTCGGTTATTTCTTTTCCATCTTTTATTTTCTGCAAAATAGGGTTACTCTCGGTGAGTTCCATAATGAGTTTCTCTACCATTTCACGGTAAAGAGTAACGCTCACTGACGAATGTTCAGGCCCAAACTCTACCATTTCTTTTGTAGTTATTGAATCATAAAAATCATAATTTGCTGGTCCCGTTGTGTTAACTATATTATCACGAAATTTCATCAACACAGATAACTTCTCATCAAGTTCATCAAATGATTCGTCTGTTATCTTTGCCCAATATTGATTGGTTTGTGCCAGTTTGATGATAGCTTCCTGACGGAATACGATATTAACCGATAATGGAAGTTCACCGATTTGCTCAATGATATTATCTTTGAGTATTTCGAATTTTGATTTTTCATCTGCCAACTTCACTAATGATGCTTCCAGCAAATCTTTCTGGAAACGCATGATGGTAAAATCAATTTGCGACATAGTTCTAAATAACGGTTTTATTGTAGTCCGTAAATATTCTATTTTTTCATGTGTCAACTTGACCCAGAAATTATCATCTTCTATCCGGTGCAAATCTGTTGAAGATTCCTGAATAACAACCGATTTTTTTGGCAATTCGCAAATCTGTTGTCGAAGTTTTTTAATCTCTTTTTCGGCAATAATATCATTTCCTATGTCGATCGCCTTTTCAATTTTATCAAGTCGGATGCCAACAAAACGCACTGGCAATGGTATTTGAATAATTGAATCTTTACCTTTAGGATTAAGCTTGAAATATTCAAAGTTGTCCCAGCAATCCAGTATTAGGAATTTATCTTTTTCGGTACACCATGGTTTTATTTTGTTCGATTCCAATAATCGTGTACCACGGCCAATCATTTGCCAGAATTTTGTGTAAGAATAGACCGGTTTTGCAAATACCAGATTCACGATCTCGCGAATATCAATGCCGGTATCCAACATATCAACGCTGAGAGCAATACGCGGTAAATCGTTATTAGTGAACTGATCCAAAAGCCCGCCTTTGCCGTATACTCGTGGATCATCAGAAACCAGCACCTTTGCCAGTTCGCCTTTATATTCGGGGTACAGCGAATCAAATATCTTTGCAATTCGTCGGGCATGTGACATAGTAGAACAGAAAAATATAGTCTTGCCGGGCAACACGCCATTCATATCTTTTATTGATTCTTCCATGAACTCTTTAACTATGAGCGCATTAGTTCCCTTATTAGTGACAGTTTTCTCTAATTCGGTACCTTCAAAATTTATTTCTTCAACATCTTTACCTTCAAGAATCAACTTCTTCTGGTCTTCCAGTGTTATGGTTCGCTTGCTAATCCCTTCATCCTGAAACTTGGTATGTATCTTCATCACCTGAAAATTGCATAAAAAAGGCGGGATATTATTAACTGCTTCCTCATAAGTAAAGGCAAAAGATGGTAAACCATCATCGCAATTAAAAAGTTTGAAAGTGTTATGGTCAATAATATCAGTTGGAGTAGCGGTTAATCCAAGACTGATAGCCTTAAAATAATCCAGCACTTCTCCATACGTGTTATATATAGAACGATGACTTTCATCGATAACAATCAAATCAAAGAAGTGTGGTGAGAGGACATTATCATCTTCTCGAATTATATTCAGCATTGTTTGATAAGTCGAAACATAAATACGACGATCTTTAGAAATGAGTTTTTCACCAACCTTGGGCCAACGCGGTTCATTAGGCAAATGTTCTTTGAAAGCAGACAATGCTTGTTCACGTAATGCAATACGGTCAACCAAAAACAATACACGTTCAACATGTCCCGCTCGCATTAAAGCATCAACCAAAGCAATACAAGTTCTTGTTTTGCCGGTTCCAGTCGCCATCACCAGCAGGAAATTCCGTCGTTGCTTTTCAATGCCTTCCATCACCGCGCGGATTGCACGGATTTGATAATCTCTTCCTGCAATATTTGTATTTATCAATTCATCAGAAAGTTGTTTTCTGTTTTCTCTGATATATAGAAGCCGTTCTAAATCATCTCGTGTTGGGAAACCGATTACTTTTCGCGGCGGGTAATTTTCTAAATCCCAGAAGTAAATCTCAAGTCCATTAGTATAAAAACAAAATGGAAGTTGCCCATGTTCATTCTTTATATGATAGCAATATTGTTTAGCCTGTTCACGACCGATTTCTGCGTCTTTAGAGGTTTTTTTAGCTTCGACAACGGCTATCGGTTTTCTATCTTTCCCCAACAAAACATAATCACTGAATTGGTGGCCATTGTATGGAGTGAATGGTTCTGTCATACCATCCGGTAAAGGAACAGTTATATCGAATTCCTTCCTGACCAGGCTAAGATTATCTACATCCCAACCTGCAGCAAGGAGTTTTGCATCAATTATTTTTTTTCTGGTATCCGCTTCAGAACTCATAATCTCTCATATTTAACGCATTTTTCTTCTAATTAGATTATAGATGAATTCATATTGTAAGGTCAAACCTTTTATATTAATTTATCTTTCAACAAAAACTCATTGCTTTTTGGTAAAATAACTTTACTGTAAAATATGCAAAAATGTAACTTCTTGGAGAACATCACATGACACCACGTGAACGATTGTTGACGGTTATTAATGGCGGCATACCGGACTGTGTGCCGGTGGCACCGGATTTTTCGAATATGATTCCTGCTAAAATGACCGGCAAGCCATTTTGGGATTTGTATCTTTATAATGACCCGCCGATATGGGAAGCATATATTGATTGCGCGAAATATTTTAACATTGATTCCGTGATGGACGGATATTTTCCATTTCAATATCCAACACCGCCAGGTGATGGTGAGCCATGGGAACAATTTATCATTTTAAAAAATGAAGAGAAAATTGTCACCCAGTGGTCGCGAATTGAAGATGGCCAGCGAGTTTGGATGCCTTATGTAGATACCTTTCCGGTTGCCGACCCGCCGACCTGTCACGTGCATTGCGAAAAATTAGCCTATCCAGATATACCGACATGGTATGAACCGGTAACAGGCATAAAACCTGTCAACCTTGGCCCGGAAGGACTGAAGCATGTAAAAGAATTAATGGGTGATCAGGGGTTGGTCGGGATATTCCTCACCTGTTCATCCGTATTGGGTAATGATGAAGCCATCTACGACTACTACGATTACCCGGAGAAATATGAACAGTTGGCAATTGACCGCGTAAAACAGGTTGAAGAGCGTTTTGCCTACATAATGTCGCTGGATGTTAAGCCGGATTTCCTTTGTGTTGGTGGTTCCGGCACTTTAGTTTTCCAGACGGTAGATATATTTCGCCGTATCGCACTGCCAGCGGTAAAACGCGCCATCGAACTCGCCACCGCCGCCGGGATACCCACGCAAATACATTCCTGCGGCCCCGAGAAAGAATTGGTGAAAATAATGGCAGAAGAAACAACATTAACTGTTATAGACCCACTGGAAATACCACCTATGGGCGACTGCAACCTGAAAGAGTTAAAACGCCTCTATGGTGATAAAATAACCTTGAAAGGCAACCTTCACACCACCGATGTAATGCTGCGCGGGACGGTTGACGATGTGATAAAAGCGGCAAAACAGGCAATCGACGATGGTGCTGCAAATGGCAGGTTCATATTATCCACCGGCGACCAGTGCGGTCGCGACACCCCATTCGAAAACCTGCACGCAATGATAGAAACAGCACGAACTTATGGACGGTATTAAGTAATTTTAACCACCCTATGCCTGTCAAGGAGGGGAGATTTAGCCCGATGGGACAGACACCTTCATGCCTTCGCCACTCGATGTCAGTCCCAGATAGTCGTTCTTCCCCTCTCCAGCCGGGGAGGGGATTGAGGGGAGGGGCTTTTTAAGGTGACAAATCTATAATTTGAAAAATAGGTTTTGCAATTGCCTCTCTCTTTCTTTTGACAAACTATCTCTATTTTTACCATAATATACCATCTGATAGAAGGATATTATTATGCGTAAATTACATGTTGCTGTTTCCCAAATAAATGCTGTTGCGCTGGGACCGCAGGAAAACTTAAAACGAATCCATCGCCAGGTAAAATCTGCGTCCGCAGTTGGTGTCGACCTGATATTATTTGGTGAAACGGTAATTCATGCCTACAACTTTTCGCCGGAAAACCTGGCACTTGCTGAAGCTGTTGGCGGTCCATTAACCAGCCAGGTATCCGCATGGGCGGCAGAATATAATATCATTATACTTGCCGGTTTTATTGAAAAAGATGACGTCAAGCTATATAACAGCCATCTTGTTGCCCGTCCGGATGGCAGCATATCAGTAGAAAGAAAACACAAAATAACCGATAGCGAAATAGCTGGCGGATTAACCGGCGGCAAGGCAGAACGCACCGTATTCGACTTTAACGGGGTTAAATGCGCAATTATCATCTGTGCTGACAGCGGAATCGAAAATCTGCATACTGCACTGGCAAGCCAGGGAGTTGAATACCGGCTATGCCCTACCGCCGGCGGCAATATCATCAACGGAAAGCCGATACCATATATTCACGAAGATGAATTGGAATCTGAAGAAAAACAGGCACTCGCCGCAGAATATCGGCAAAAAGTATGCGTGAATGACGCCATAATTCCCGAAGATCCTATCCCATTCACCGGTTTTGCGTCAGCTAACGCCATGGGTGATGATGGCACCGGAATACGCCACATGGGGCATTGCATGATAGTGGATAAATACCGTGTCTTACGGGCGCAAATACCCGGAACTTTGGTGATAGAACATCAGGAAGATATGATGGTTCACGCGACTTTAACGTTTAAATAAAGGAACCGCCATGTTATATCGTCCGCCAGCAGAAAAAAACGCGTTATGGGATACCTGGCTGCTTGAAAAAGATGGAATATTCTATCTCTTTTCACTAACTCGTGATAATCCTGCCACACCGTTATGGGATAGTTTTAGACTGGCAATCTCAAATGACTGTGTGCATTGGCATGATAAAGGTGTCATATTACGCAAGGCTGATAATGTAGATTGGATGGGAACCGGACATACCTGGAAAGTCGGCGATAAATATGTATTGAATTACTCGGAATGTACCGGTAATCTGCAAACGATAAAATTCGCGACTTCATCTGACTTGCTGCAATGGGATGAACTCGGTGATGACTATATCAGCTTGCCTGATTCGAGATGGTACCAGGTTGGACTGGAAAACAGCCCGACTGCTACCCCGCGGTGGGATTGTATTTATGTGGTGCCAGCCGAAGATGGAAATGGATATGTTGGCTTTTTGACCGCCAACGCTAATTTCGGACATCCTTCCCGACGCGGAGTTGCCGGTTGTGTATATTCGAAAGATGGACTGCATTTTGAAGCGCTGCCACCAGCGGTAAATCCCGGATTAAGCGCAGAAATAGAAGTTGGCGGAGTGGCAAAAATCGGCAGCAACTGGTATATGGCGGTCAGCCTGCCCCATAATCTGCTGGGAGAACGCAATGCATGGCCTGACGCGGCAAACTCGGGAACCCAATACCTGGTATCCAAAAATCAGACCGGACCGTACCATTTGCCAATAGGGAATAACCGACTGCTTTCTGCACCAAAAGGATGGTCGTATTTCGGACGCTTTTTCAGCCATGCCGACAAAGTCTTTCTCAATCACCACGTCATCCCGGCATTTGCCGAAGACGGCATTAGCTTTGCCCCATTGAAAGAAGTGCGGGCAGTTGAAGACGGTTCAATTGCATTATTTTACTGGTCAGGCAATGACGCTTTGAAAGGACAGTCATTACCTATAAAATTAAATAACTTTAAACCGACATTCTGCGGAACTATCGACCCCTGCCAATGGACAACAGGAACTAATTCAATGACATCAGTTGCTGATGGGTGCACTGGCATAACTACAACTAATCTAAACGAACAAAACAAAAATGGTATCATAATCGATATAGAGATAAAATTTAACAGTAAATCAGGTTCAGCAGGCTTATTGCTCGCACCAGGAAATAATAATGGCTACGTATTATTAATTCACCAAAACGGTACCGCAGAAGTTGGCACTATACATAAAAACAGGTACGGTTGGAACATAGAACCGCTGCACACCCTACCCAATTTCATATCACCTACAGACTGTTATCACCTAAAATGCCTGACCCGCAACAGCTTCGCGGAATTTTATTTAAACGACCGTCTTGTAGACGTAATATCACTGCCATTTATACTCAATGAAATAGGTTTGATAGCGGAAGATTGTGAAGTTGTGTTTAGTGAACTGGTGATTGTTGAGATGGGGTAAAAAATAAAGAGAGAAAATTAGGATTAATTGGTTTCCATCTTCACTCTTCTCTCTTCAATCTTCTCTCTTCCCCCTACCATCCGGCAGCGCGATATACCTGGTGGATTATATTCAGGTTTATCAATTCGCGTTCCAACGGCATGGGTACCGGACCGGTGCCGCACAGGTAATCTATGTAGGCAATTCCCAGGTTAGCCATGTCACCGGGATGGCCTTCCATATCAACAGTGAACTTCTCTGACTGCGCCTTGCCTTTTCCGTCATCATCAACATAAAAGAACTCCACTGTCGGGTCATCCCACGAGCAGAAAGCGAATTTCAGGCCGCCTTTGGTACCATAGATAGCCGTCTGGTTGGGTGATTCCATGTTGGCATTGCTGGCGCGTTCCCAATAATATTTCAAACCGCCTTCAAACGTCATCATAGCACAGCCATGTTCTTCAACTGTGAATATATCGGTACCCGGGTCAACTTTGTCCAGACCATTTATGCAAAAGCCATCAGCCTTGATAAAGCGCGGTTCATCCAGCAGACCCAGATGAAATGACAGGTCATATACCCCCCAGTCAAACATAGGGCCGCCACCGGCTATGTTGCGATTAAGAAACCATTTTGCCGTCGGATTGTATTCCAATCCACCACGAGATTGGCGACCGACTGAACGGTGATGAATATAATAAATATCACCCAGCTTGCCATCATCAATAAACTTTTTAACAAATGTATACTTGGGTTGCAATCGCGCGTGGCGTGCGGTGCAGCCAGATATTTTTAATTCAGGATGCTGTGCCGCGACTTTCACCAGCCTGCGGGTTGCTGACATTGATGTCGTCAATGGCTTTTCCATCAGCAAGTGTTTACCAGCGGCGATAACGTCCAAACCTATCTTTAAATGCGTAGATGGCGGGGTACAAATAACTACCGCATCTACTTCATCATCATTTAATATATCATGATAATCCGCGGTTGTTTTCGGCACATTAAATGCTTCAGCCGATTTCGCCAATGCTTCAGGATTAAGGTCAGCAATCCAGCGCAACTCTGTCCGCTGATCAGTGGTGAAGTAACTCATATGTTCCTGGGCTACCATGCCACTGCCAATAATACCCGCTTGAATCAAACCATTTTTCATATTATGCCGCCTTTTAATTTAGTAATGTAACGGCTGTCATTTTATATTAAATTTAAGGAGATTTCAATAAAATAAGAACAGAATAAAATTTCCACATAGATAATTTATTAAACCACAAAGAGCACAAATAATATTCTTTGTGTTCTTTTAGTTCTTTTAGTTAGATAATATTATTGATACCTAAAACATATCCCGCAAGCGGTCGCAGTAATACCGAACATTATCAAACTCCGCATCAGGAGCTATGCGGTGATCTGGACATGGGATAAATCCGCCTAATTCAATTAGCGGTCTTAAGCGCTCAATCTCTGCGTCAATCGCGGCGCGGTCATGGGCAAATACCACTTTATTCATTCCGCCTACCCCGCGCAATTCCTTGCCATATTTTGCGCGCCAGGGGGCAATGTTTGCGTCCCAGGTGCCAACTTCAATTGGGAACATGGTGTTCACGCCATTTTCAAACCAGGTGGGAATCAGTGCGTCTATCATGCCATCACAATCAAGGCTGACAATATTTATATCATAGCTTTTCAGCAAATCTGTTATGCGTTTGTAATGAGGACCGACTTTTTCCATAAAGAAACTGGGAGTTACCAGCGGACCGTTTTTATAGCAGATATCTTCCCAGAAATGGCCAAAGTCGAACTTTGCGCCGGTTTCCAGCGTTGTTTTTACTGCCTGATAGCACAGTTCTGCATTAACATTAATGACTTCTTCCAATAATTCTTCGTCATCAGCAACCAGGTAACAAAGATTTTCTATACCGATATAATTGCGAATAGTGCCGTATAAACTGCCGCAATGAATACCATACATATAATCGCGGTCATCTTTTTGCAAAAACTCCATTCCGCCTTTGTCAAACTGCATGGTGGTATCATTTACCCGCATCTGGCTTTTCATCACTCGGTCGGTGTCAAACTGCAGCTTTGGAAGATATAAGTCTTCCCATTCCATGCGTCCCTTGAATAGATGGTCAATTTCCGCCGGGATAGAGCCGGCACCAGGACTGTGTAATTCTACCACACCATAAAAATTCATTACATGCTGAGTACCATCCGCAAATTCTTTTACTATCCTGGTTTCAAATGTTGGAATTAATCCTGTATTTGGATGAAATGCGGAATAGTAATTGCTGTCAAAACCAAGTTTCGCGCTTAATACGGCATCAACAGGGTTGCCGTCACCCCAGCCTTGCGCTTCTTCTGCCTTAAGATGGCCTTCATCTATCCACTTTTGCAGTGTTTCACCCCAAAAGCCGAAATGCAATATCGGCAAACGGTCGTAAGGCTGATAATTCAAAGCCGCCATAATGCGTTGGCGATTATTCATGTTTCCATTCCTTTAAAATGCTAATATGCATTTATTTTTATCATTCACATCGATTGGCAGAATAAGACTT
>Ga0194053_10001760_pt1 | contig 13610 bp, 8 predicted proteins | sample SepL228m_MetaG_FD_161684 | JGI IMG/M metagenome (GOLD analysis project Ga0194053, IMG submission 161684) | Anoxic zone freshwater microbial communities from boreal shield lake in IISD Experimental Lakes Area, Ontario, Canada - Sep2016-L227-8m | ecosystem: Environmental > Aquatic > Freshwater >... | reverse complement strand
GTTCTTATTTTATCTATTGTATCAGTTATTCTTATTTTACTAAAAAAAATCAAATGGCTATGGTTTACTGGATTAGGTAGTATGAGTGTGATAATTTACTCATTTATCAATTTTTTGATAATGATATCAAGATTAAAGACAAATATGGAAACAGATGTCACAGATGACTTTTTTAGCGGTTTTACAAATATAGCTGTAAAATCAATTCAATTTCAATGGGGATTGCCTTTACTTATTATTGGTGCTGCCTTGATAATATCAAGTGCTGCAATTAAGGATGCCTCGAATACATATCAAACAATTAAAGAAAAATCAAATGAAAAAGAAAGTAATATACCAATAAAAAAACAATATAAAGTAGCTAAACCCTTCAAATTTATACTATCTTTCACGCATTTACCCAAAGTAAAACAAGGACGTATCGTAATAACTACTATGATAATTTTAATAGTTATCTTTTTTCTTTTATACTGTTTTTTGGATTTTGCAAAAAAATAAATATTATTAGAATTATAGAGTCATTTTCATTTAAATGATATTTTTACTTGTGAAAGAAAATCAACTATAGAAATACGCATCTGATATCTTTTCAAACAAATTTAAGGAATCTATCTTTCAATATCAGTTTAATTTTAATCAGTCGGATTAGACTAATTTACCGATCCGACTGATTTTTTTATGAATTGCCGCCACTTTTCTTTACTCTTTACCCTTTCCCATCATAAACGGGTACGACCTGGTTGGGTCGGCATACATTCTGCCGGCGGGCCAGTCTATCATGTAATCTTGACTGCGACCGCGCAGTGATATGTTATTTAATGAAACCGCAAAGCGTACTAATTCACCGGGCTGGCCTGTCATAGAAAGAACTTTCCCTTCTCTTCCGGCTATGCCGCCTACCAATTTCACCTCTTCAAATGGAATCTTTGCCATTACTGCAAACCCCGGTTTGCCGGCAAATGATGTGCCGGTGATAGATTCCAGCCGCTGTCCGAGTTTATTGGCAGACAGGTCGGCTATCTTCTCTCCCCAAACATTTTCTTTAGGCAAACCATAACCAGCTTTCCATTCAGCACCTGCGCGGTCGTGGAACCGCCATTTGAATATCCCGGGTTTGCCATCTTTCATCAGGCTCAATCCGAATTGTTCTTCTTCTATCCACAATTCTATACCATCATACCGCCACAAATCTACTGGAGTAGTGGCTTCAAACAATGGTGTATCATCTGCGGCTACGAAATAAACATAGAAATTTGCGCCGTCATGGGCAATCGCTCCTATCATGGTGCCTTCGCGAAATGACTGCATAAGTCCATCCGCCATGGTGCGTTTAAAGCCAACATTGCATGGCAAGCCAATGATTTGCGGAGATACCCCGGCTTTTTCCCACTGTGACCAATCACCATTCACTGTTAATGCCTCAACCTTTGGTACAGTCTGCATTTTTTCCAGGTTTTCCCCTGCTGTCTTATCTGACTGCGGCATATTGCCGGCAATTACGCCGGTATTATCCCAGGCAAATGGTGTCATCGTTTTCTTTAGTGTATTGCCGCCTTCCATTCTATAGCGGGCAAAACGGCCAATCGCATCATCTTCTATATAGGCTCCCGGCTTGCCATCTGCGCGCAGGTATGAATGAATGCCGTAGCGCATATCTACAAAACCGATGCTGTAACCACTCGGTTCACTCCAATTGCCGGTGGTTATTCGCAATCCATCCGGGTCAAAGACATCTACCTGCCCGCCAAAACTCTTTGCAGCCATCACCCAGGTTTGCTTGCCGTCATTCACACTACTGATGGACATATAGTTGCCGCCGCTGCTGCGGGCAAACCATTTTGGTGTCGCATCCGCGGTAACTCGCCCAACACCTGTGCCATCCGCACCCCAACCGGGAACCATCTTCTTGAACTGGTCGGTAACTGCCAGGAAATAGATGTCGCCGGTGGCGGTATCGCTGGTGATGGCGTTGATACTCGTCATATTCCGTATACCTGTTTCTTTAGCATTGCCGATATGGGTAGGATGGGCAAAGTCAAATGATGGATTATTATCTTTATCCAAACCGGTGAATTTTATGATATTGAATGATTGGGTATAACTGCGGCCGTATACAATGCTGTTGTCTTTCGTGAAGCAAATAGTATCATACGCCCACCCACCCAGCACCTTGTCTTTGTTATCATAATCCAGTGCCAGTCGCGGTTTAAGCGAGTCAGTCACATCAAATAATTTCAATGATCCTTTGCCGTCTGAATTATAGAATCCAATAAATGGCCTGCCGCCTAAGACAACCGATAAACCTGGTGAACCGATGCGCTTGCCAGCCCAGACATCTTCATCTTTGGCAACAAAATATGGTGCCGTCGGCGTTTCCAATACCCATTTCCACGCACCGGTCTTTTCATCTACCTGGTACAACCCCAAACCGCAATAAACATATTCCGGCTTTTGCGGATGGACAACAGCAGTTTCCATGAAGTTGCTCACCAGGTCTACGCTGGCATCCAGTTTATCAGGTGATAATATGCGGACCCGGGCGTGTTCTGTAACAATCAATCGTCCATCTGGATACATTGCCATACCGCGCGGGTCGCGGAAAGTATCCGGCTTAACTGGCATCCAGTAATCTTTTGTGCGGTCCTGCCCGAAAGAATTGCTTACCTTACCAGCGGCGATATCAATAATCGCGATTCTGCATTTTTTGCGGTCATTCACAGCTAATTTACCGGAACCAGCAGTCAAGTAATTCGCTTCGGTCAATCCGGTGGCGATACGTTTATCAATCTTGCCATCAGCGGTGAGCGATACCACATCAGTACCGGATATTACCCAGATTGCTCCTTGCGAATCGCAGGCAATGTCACTGACATTTGCAACCGGCCAATCGGCGGTTTTTAATCCAGTAGTCAAGTCAATTACACGAACAATATTCAACCCGGCAATACTGGCATACACCAGATTACCCTTAACTGCCAGTCCAATGCCAGTGCCAGTCTCGCCAATCCCGAAAATAGAATAATAGTCTGCACCTGTCGCCATCGGCGCGCGTTCACCCGGCATTATTAAACGAACTATCTGAGCATCTTTACCCTTGCCGCGACCGCCAATGATGGTATCTCCCAAGGTGGCCAAACCCCAGAACTCGCCATCAACCAGCGCGCTGGCAAATATCGATTGTCCGCTGGAGCTATATCTTCGCAAAGTGTAACCAGCTTCATCATACACAGCAGTGATGGCAAAGCCGCCATCAGGCAGTACCACCACCCTGTCTGCATTATCGCAGTTGTACGTGCCTTTCAGGTTGCCGTTATCGCCGATTGCGCCGTCATCCAACAGCCATATATTATGGGTAATGCTTCGCACTTCATAAGGTCCTGCCGGTGCCGGTTGTCCCATATCATCCAGGCCATCCCACCATAATTCGCGCACGCCGCAGGCGTCCGCAAGCAAGGTGCGAATCAGTGTTCCGTCTGGCTTATATATGCCGGCACTTTGACGCTGATGTTCAGCATTCATTTTATGATTCAGCTTTTTCCAACCAGTTGCAGGTACTTCATCAGGATAGTCATATGCTCCTACGTTGACAGCGCCGTTGCGAATTCGCAGCGGTTTTCCATCGCGATCGAGTTCAGGAGTACTGGCAAAGCCAACATTCATTCCCGGCAATCCCCCACCCCAGGTTACATTCGGGTCAATATGCAAGTCATAATTTTTAGCGTTTACAAAAGCAGGCATTACATACACACTATGGCGATCCTGGTCAGAGGCGGAATTCCACTCATAAACATTGGCGATAGTGGGGACCGCACCCCAAGGCCCGGTAATGCCGGTCAATACATTATAATCACTGTGCCATGACGGCGCAGAAATATCATCAGCAACAAAATTGGAATTATTATTTGCAAAAAGTGATTTCTCAATACTTCCTGTCCCGCTTTGCAAAATTAAAATTCCGGCTGTAGTAGCACCGGCAACTGAAACATGATGAATATTAACATCACTGGAACCTTTTACGAAAATTCCTAAAGTGTTTCTCGTCAACACACTGGTGGCAATCTGCAATCCATCTGTATTCTCTACTGCTATACCGCGACTCAAACCATCAAAAGTACAGCGTTCAATAACGACGGAAGAACATTTCTCCAGTTTTATCCCTTGTCCGGGACCATGAAAGGTAAGCCCGGTTATTTGCAGGTTTTTACATTGGGAAAATGTAAGTGCCGCCTCTGACGCTGTTGTTGGCGTCAATACCACTGCACCCGCTTTGTCTCCGGTTAATTTACCATTTTCATCGCCAACAACAACAAGTTTATTTACTGTCGTTCCCCAACGGTCAGCAATCAAAGCGGCAGAACTATACGTTCCCGGTCCAATCACAATCTTGTCACCATTGTTAACCACCTGCGCTGCCCGCAGTACCGTTGCAAATGCAGTACCAGAAGTTTTGCCGTTCCCACCCCAATCATTGCCATTTTGTCGAACAAAATATGTGTCAGCTATCAAAGGTGAAACACCAAGGGCAGCCATCATTAGAAAAATGTAAATGCGACCAGATAAAGCCATAATAATCCCCCAAATGCGAGTTTTAATTATAATGATACAATAATATGTATTACTGACCTATATGTCAATAATGTAACAGAATTAATTTATGTAAAAAAGGGGCAGGTTTAGAACCTGCCCCTACAAAATTAATTTAATTGGCAATAAATTACTACGCTATTATTTCACTTTCGCAGCATTCATCGCCGTCTTCATAACATAATTGTTTTTTACCGGTTGCCTTAATGATTGCACCGGCAACTAAACCGCATATCAGAGCAAGGACTACCGTTACAACAATGCCCACTAATTGCGCAGTGGCGATTGCCGGAGTAATCATAACTACAATTAAGCCGCCCAGCAGACCGGGCATACCGTGAAGGTTATGCACTCCACAGGTGTCGATTAATTTCAGTTTTGCTTCCATCGCCGGTTGAATGAAAACATAACCGATTACACAGAGTGTGCCGGCTAAAATCCCGATAATAAAAGCCATCGTCGGGGTAACAACATTACAGGTTGCACCGATGGCGACACCACCGGCAAGTGCTGCATTCGCCATATCGGCAATAGAAGTTTTTCCCTTGCGGAATATATTGCTGAATATATAGGTTGCAATGGTGGCGCCACACAAAGCAAGTACTGTATTCACTGCGGTCATTGGTATCTGGGAATGATCGACAATCGCACTGCAGAAACTTGGCCAGAAAAGCCATAAAACCATGGAACCCAACATAGAGAAACGGTCAGATGTAGCATCGGTTTCAATTGAGATTTCACGTTGTGCCTTGCTGGTGAGCATAATTGCCATCCCGATGCCGAAATATGCGCCGAAAGCGTGAATAATGATAGAACCGGCAGTATCGACAAAACCTTTGGTAATTCCCAATCCGCCATCAAGCACCAGAAATTCATTAAGCATATAGGCTGGAATTAAAAACAGTGCCAACAAAGCATATTGGTACAGTTTAAGCCTGCCCAATACCGCACCCATGGCAATCAAGGCAGAAGCAGCCGCAAACTCAGCAAAAAGTAGTGCTTTAATAGTGGATGCTTCGATAATGTGTTCCTCGCCAAACATGCCGGACGAACGCAGCAAAATGTAGAGAGGCAAGCCGACAGCCACAACCAAATAGGTTCCGGTGGTCGCGCAATAGCCATATTTGCGCACAAATACCATCAGGAAACCGAAACCGACGAGAAGCATAGCAAGGATGTTAATGGAGAAGTTATACTGCTCCACTTGCTGCAAGTCTGCTATTCCCTGCGCATTGGCAGAGGTGGTGAGCAGACCCAGTAAGATGACGCAAAACAGCGCCATCAAGGATAGCTTTTTCAAAGACGTATCTCCCTCAAATTAATTACTATAAAATAAGCACTTACTGACCAGATAGTGCGTTGAAGAATTTAAATCTATAAATAATTAACTCCGTGATTGTATCAATGAGGGGAAGCGACGTCAATAGCGGTAATGAGAGGGGGGGGTAGTTTTCAGAGTGGGTCACTTCGACAAGTCTCAGTGACCGAAAATATATTCCTACAGAAGTAAACTCCCCTCCTTGCCAAGGAGGGGCGGGGGGTGGTTTTCGACGATATGCAATTCTCAATTTGAATTCATGACTTTTTTGTTCGGATTTAGTTGCTAACTGACTAACACTTAACACCTAACCACCTAACCTAAATCATCTCTGCCAGGCCTTCATTTACAGGTTCGCTTACCTGCATTTTCGGCAATAATGATATTACCTGTTCAAATGTTGATGGGCCTTTTGACAGGTCTACGAAGGTTGCACCGGCACAATGGGCAAAACGCGCGATATCGCTGAGACTTCCGACTTTTTTGCATAGTCCGGTAAGGAACGCGGCGGTGAAGGTATCGCCGGCGCCGGTGGTATTAATTGGCCCGGTTACTTTGTATCCTGGCACAAACACGCGCTGATTTGCCGCAATATTATAAGGGAGCCGCGATACTTTGTCCTCGCTGCCGGTGCAAATGAAGACACCTTGGGGTCCCAGGGTAATTACAAGCAATGGCAAACCATACGTTAACAGCTTTTCACCGGTTTCCAGCAATTCTTCCGGTGATATGACGTTTTCAATATCCATCCCTTTTTCACGGGCTTTTTTCACCAGTTTGTTGAAAAGTCCTGCGGTTTGCGATGCTTCCTCAATATTCGGCGTAAATATGTCAGCAACTCCCAATGAATCACCCAACATCTCCGGCAATGAAGTATCGTCAGCAATCGGAGTTGTATCCAGCGATACCACGACACCGCTTTTTTTCACTGTTAATAAAAATTCAGTGAGATTCTTGCCTTGCAGGTTATTCAATAATGGCGGGTAACCCAGGTGAAATATCTCTTTTTCTTCTAAGCGGGTAATATTTTCGCCATTTTTTCCCGCCAGCATCTCTGCATCCATTATTCCGTTTGTACCCGGGCAAAAATATACCCCGCGCTTGCCATCTTTATAAACCGGCAATACGCTGAGTGATGTACCGGCTTCATCGGTACGCATTACCGTGCTGGTATCTACACCGTCGTTATTCCAGATATCCAGCATAATATCGCCGTTGGCATCATTGCCGATTACGGTGAGGAATTCTACCGGAATGCCCAGTTTAGCCAGCGCTCTGCCAGCATTTGAGGTAATACCGCCGGCGCGATACGCAGTATTATTCACCAACGATAAACTCTCGCGAGTGGCAAGCGGTGAAGTGTCATATAAAAATAAATCGAGGCATGATACCCCGGAAATAACAATTCCGTTTCTCATATTATCTCCCAGACATAAAAATCCCCCCGTAAAAGATTTTCACAGGGGGCAAGGTGCAGTTTAAGGGATGATTGGCAATTCGTTGAGTGCTTTATCCAACTCTGCCTGTGGCAACTCGAAATCTTGCAGATTGCCATCAATGTAGCTTTCATAAGCGCCCATATCCAGGAAGCCATGGCCAGAAAGGCCAATGAGAATAACTTTCTCTTTGTTTTCTGCCTTAGCTTTCAATGCTGCGTCAATACCGCCGCGGATAGCGTGTGAGCTTTCCGGTGCGGGGATGATGCCTTCTGCTCTTGCGAACATGGCGGCAGCGTCGAATACTGGATTCTGCGGATATGCAACCGCTTCGATATGACCTTCGTTAACCAGTTGGCTGATTAAACCGGACATACCATGATAGCGCAGACCGCCAGCATGAATGCCAGCCGGCATGAAGTTATGGCCAAGAGTATACATTTTAACTAACGGGGTAGTCTTTGCGACATCACCATAATCAAATCTATATTCGCCACGGGTTAAACTTGGGCATGCAGCTGGTTCAACACCAATAAACTGGGTGTCTTTTCTGGCTTCTTTGCGGAATTTCTGACCAAGGAACGGGAATATCAAACCACCAAAGTTTGAACCACCACCGCAGCATCCGACAACAACATCCGGATACTCGCCTATCATATCCATTTGTTCTATACATTCCAAACCAATTACTGTCTGGTGCATCAACACATGGTTAAGCACTGAACCGAGTGAATAATTGGTATCATTATGGGTGGCAGCATCTTCTACTGCTTCAGAAATTGCTATACCAAGGCTTCCCAACGAATCAGGGTTTTCTGCCAATACTGCGCGACCGGCATTTGTAAGGTTACTTGGTGACGCAATAACGTCAGATCCCCATAATCGCATCATGGTTTTGCGGTAGGGTTTCTGATGATAAGATACCTTTACCATATAAACGGTACAATCCATACCGTACCAGTTGCAAGCTAATGATAACGCGCATCCCCACTGACCGGCACCGGTTTCGGTAGCCAATCTCTTGATGCCAGCCTGCTTGTTATAATAGGCCTGCGGGATAGCGGTATTTGATTTATGGCTGCCGGTTGGGCTGATGCCTTCGTGTTTATAATAAATTCGCGCTGGTGTGCCCAGCATTTTTTCTAAGCGATAAGCGCGATGCAGCGGTGTGGGCCTGTACTGTCGCAAGGCGTCTATAACTTCGCCGGGGATATCGATCCAGCGTTCTGTTGACACTTCCTGCTCAATTAGCGACATTGGGAAAATAGGAGTTAAAACATCCGGAGTCAATGGCTCCTGAGTGCCCGGGTGTAAATATGGCTGTGGCGGATTTGGCATATCAGCCATGATGTTATACCAGGCTGTTGGCATTTTATCGCCGGGCAACATTGTGCGTCTATTAGGCATTTTTATACTTCCTTTTCACGTTTTTTCTATAAAATTACTAAATTTCGACTAAGTTGTATACATAGTATATATAAAAAAATAAAAAAAATAAATATTTTTCACATACACCTTGCACATTTGTAATAAATACACTATAATTTACAACAGATTGCATTGAGTGTGAATGCAGGAGAAATATTATGGCAAAAAACTCTATGGACAACATTCCCGCTGGCGAAGATATGCTCGACGCCAAGCAAGCTGCTACTTTTTTGCAGATGCATGAAGAAACGTTACGCAGATTAGCACGCGAACGGAAAATACCATCATACAAGGTTGGCGGTTCATGGCGATTCAGTAAAAGCATGCTGTATCGCTGGGCAGAATCACAGCAGGTAATGCCGGAACGCAAATTGGCCATGATTATTGACGACGAATCAGCTATTCGCGAATACGTTACAGAAACATTGGAACTGGAAGGTTTTTCTACTCAATCAGCATCACGCGGCGCAGAAGCATTAAGCATGATAAAAAGAAGTGTGCCGGATGTAATTTTACTTGACCTGAAAATGCCGGAGATGGACGGGCCAACAATTTTACGTCATATCCGCGAATCTCACGGGCAAATACCGGTAGTAATCATCACCGGATACCCGGACAGCACATTAATGGCAGAAGCGTTAAAATACTCGCCTATCATGCTGCTGGCAAAACCATTCTATCAGTCAAATTTAATTCAAACTGTAAAAATGGCACTGGGACAAGCTGAATAAATAGCGTAGTGTGATTTTAATAAATAATAAACGGTTATCAAAAAAGACCGCAGATTTTCTGCGGTCTTTTTGTAGTTTTATGTTTTCAGTGTTCAGTTTTCAGTTATCTCTTCGTCACCGAGACGGTGACGCCACTTTTTCTCTCTTCTCTCTTCTCTCTTCCTAAGTCGCTGCCATCATCATTTTCAACGATCGGCCTATTTTGCGTTTTGCTCTTTGCAGCGCGTTGTCGATTGACTTCACACGGCGGTTTAAATCACCAGCTATTTCCTGGTATGATTTTCCTTCCAAGTGGCTGCGCAATACTGCGCTTTCCAGGCTTGAAAGGTCGTTTTTAATTTTCTTGCGCAAATCATCGGTGAATTGCTGGGTGATTACTACCTCTTCCGGGTCGCTGGTGGCGGTTTCGGCGATGGTATCTATTAGTGTGCGATCAGAATCTGAATCGTATAAATTAGCATGGAGTGAAACGTAAGAATTGAGCGGAATATGCTTTTGCCGGGTGGCGGCTTTAATGGCGGTGAAAATCTGTCGGCTTATACACAATTCTGCAAAGGCGCGGAACGGAAGCATACGGTCATTGCGAAAATCCCGTATTGCCTTAAACAACCCAATCATTCCTTCTTGTACTATATCTTCGTGGTCAGCGCCTACCAGGAAATATGAACGCGCCTTCCCTTCAACAATACTACGGTACTTTGATAGAAGATGTTCCGTAGCCTGTTTGCATCCTTCACGCGCATGTACAACGATGTCTTCATCACCCATGCCATGAAAGTTTACGAAATATTCACGTGCTAACGTCTGCATTGGACAACCTCCGGCATACCCTTCGCACTTTTAACAGTTTACGCGCTATCAAAAAAGTCATTGTCGCCAATGAACAATTTATTCTACAATTCACTAACCCGATAACACACTGCATTCAGTGTCAATGGGATTATAATCACCCCCACGGATAGCGTCAAGGGGAATTTAGCTAAATACGTCGATATATTTAAAAAAAATCCTCTTTTTTTAAATTTAACTTTTTTTATTTATTTTTTTACGCCATTTTATCATGCCAAAACAGAACCCGAAAGCCCAGGAAAAATGAATAATCGGGTGAATAATCAACAAAAATGGCAGGAATTTTATGCCGTTTTTAAATGCTGAAAATAGCGAATAACAACAGATTATCACAATGTAAAACAGTAATGGCAAAACAAACCAGCATGACACCAGCGATAATAATAGGCAAAATAGCATCGACAACATGATAATTGGTGGTAAAAGCTGGCGCAGCATCAAAGTGCCTGGATGTTTTTTCGCTGTTAACGACCTGTACAAACCATAATCAAAATATTGCCGGAATAATTTTCCCGGGCATGAACGGGTGTAGCAGATACTTTTTAATGCCGGGTCAAACAAAATCTTTCCGCCGGATTGCCGCAGCCGGATATTCATTTCATAATCCTGGTTGCGTATCATATCTTCGTCATACCCGCCGATTTTCAGCAAAGTTTCCTTTTTCCATGCTCCCAGCCATACCGTATCGACAATTTTAGCTTCTTTTGCGCTGCGGTATGCCGCGTTTCCCGATCCTAATGCCGATGTCAACGCAACCGCCACTGCCTTAGAAAATATATTCTTTCCTTGCAGGTTTTGCGCGCCGCCAACATTATCCGCGTCGCCATCTTGCAAATGCTTCACGATAATCGCCACATATTCAGCATCATACCAGGCGTGGGCATCAGCGCGGACAACTATTTCGCCATTCGCGGCGGCAATGCCGATATTCAATCCCGCACCCTGGTGACGTTTGGGGTTGCTTAACAATTTTACCCGCGAATCGCCGGCAGCAATTTCACGCACTATCTGCGGCGACTCGTCATCAGACTCGCCATCCAGCACAATAATTTCCATGCAATCCGCCGGGTAATTTTGCGCCAGCAAAGAAAGCAGGGATTCACGAATAAATCCCGCCTCATTCCGCATCGGCATTAAAATAGTAACAAACGGATAAGCCATCTCTGCTATAGATTATCATTTAATAGAAAAGTTGTGAAATGTTTTTAGACAGGATTAACATGATTAACATGATTTAATTTTTGCGAAGCAAAACACATATCTTGCCCATCCTGCCCATCGATGTGAATTAAATATCTGAACCACAGATTAGAATGATTTATTATGATTAAATGATTTATATTTACTCTGATTGTAAGATGAGAGGTGAAATAATTTTTCATTTTTAATTTTTAATTTTTAATTATCCTTTCCATCCTGCCTATCGATGTAAATTTCAATTGACAATTTCCCCCTCTCTCGGTAGCATTACTTCGACATGAATACATTACCTTATGAATTAATAGCCCTTGACCTTGACCTTACTCTGCTTGATGAGCATCACGCCATTTCACCTCGCAACCTGAGTGCCGTAAAAAAATGCACTGAGTTGGGCGTGAAAGTGGTGATTGTCAGCGGCAGAATGTATTGCACCACCTTGAAATACCTGCACCAGATGCAGTTGGATACCCCGGTGATAGCATACAACGGTTCGTATATAAAGAACGAGCATACCGGCGAGAAATTGCTGGATGTGGAACTGTCTAAAGAAGTCTGCATGAAAGTAGTTGAATACTGCAAACAGAACGGCCTGCACCTGAATTACTATTACGACGACGTGCTGTATGTCGCCAAAGAAACCATCTGGTCCGACCTGTATTGCGGACGCACCGGTGCGGTTCCGGTACCGGTAGGCGACCTGGCTACCATGGCAGACAAACCGGCAACAAAGCTGATCATCGTTGATGACAAAGACAATATTACCAAATTGGCAGAAATACTTGCCCCCAAATACGCCGGCAATGCCTACGTCACCATCAGCAACGCCGAATACCTCGAGTTCATGCCGCCGACAGTAGACAAAGGCAAAGCACTGGCAATAGTCGCCGAATATTTCAACGTCCCGCAAGCCAAAGTAATAGCCTTCGGCGACGCCCGCAACGACATCCCCATGTTGAAATGGGCAGGCCTTGGCGTAGCCATGGAAAACGCCCGTCCCGAAACCATAGAAGCCGCCGACATAACCGCCGAACACCATAATGAAGACGGCGTGGCGAAGATGCTGGAGAAGATTTTCAAATTAAAAATTTAAAATTGAAAGTTAAAAATTATCGTCCATAAAAATAACAGTCCAGTTTTAAAATCCAGTCACAGTGTGGAATAGGATGGGATCCCAGTAATACTAAAAAAATATGTTGAAAACAATAAAATAACAGATTGAAAACAATGACTGAAGTGACTTAATTATGACATTATTATTTCCATTCGCTTTATATTTTCGTGTGTTTATTTGAATACCTATAAACACACCTAAATCCATAATTAGAGTCTGAACTTATAGGAAAATCATAAAATTTACATGTAATATTTATATTTCCTTTATCGTTACGAACAGAATACCCTCCACCTCGTAAAACAAAAAGATACTCCCTATATTCTGAAACATCAAGTATCTCATTTAAATTATACATTAATCCTCTAAACAGTTTATAATTTTGTATGTAGTTGCTACAACACCATTCCCATACATTCCCATACATTTTACAGACTCCATATGGACTATAATTATCAACATTTTCATATACTTTTTTCTTTTGATTTCCCCATGGATAGTTTCTACCATCAACTCCTCGTGCTGCCTTTTCCCATTCAAATTCTGTAGGTAAACATAATCCTACCCATTCAGCGAAATCAACTGCATCAAACCATGTAACATTTACTATAGGATCAGAATCATTGCAATTCCAGTAAGGAAGTTGAGGCATTTCTCTATCTGTATCTAAACAAAAACATCTATACTGTTTAATAGTAACCGGATACTTCATTATTTCAAAAGAATCTAAATATATGTTCGAATGAAATGAACCATATTTGAAATATTCAGCAGGTATAATAATCATTTCAGCTTCAATTTTTTCATTTTTAAAGACTCTATTTATTTTAGTTTCATTTAAAATATCATTATCATTATCATTATCATTATCATTATCATTTTCATTTTCATTTTTAACTAATAAGTTTTCTTTTTTGCATTCATTAATATTATTACATACAACACATCCGGGG
>Ga0194053_10001757_pt1 | contig 13619 bp, 15 predicted proteins | sample SepL228m_MetaG_FD_161684 | JGI IMG/M metagenome (GOLD analysis project Ga0194053, IMG submission 161684) | Anoxic zone freshwater microbial communities from boreal shield lake in IISD Experimental Lakes Area, Ontario, Canada - Sep2016-L227-8m | ecosystem: Environmental > Aquatic > Freshwater >... | reverse complement strand
CTTCTCCTGGGCCTGGAGGGTGCCGCCCAGGAAGGCGAAGGCCAGCAGCAGCGGGAGGAGGCTTCTACGCATGGGGACACTCCATAAGCGACGACCGAATCCGGTTGCCCCATTATGCGCCCCACCCCACCGCGCGATGGAAGGGGATCTTGGTACTAGCCTCCGTTGCGCACCACGAGGACATCGCAGGGGGCGTGGCGCACCAGCTTGGTGGCCGTGGACCCGAACAGCAGGTGCTCCAGGGCGCTGTGCCCCACCTGGCCGATGACCAGGAGCGTCTCGGGGTCCAGCACGCGGAGGAGCTCCTCGGCCGGGGCGCCAGCGAGGATGATCCCCTTGGCCTCGGGATACCCCGCCAGCCAGGAGTCCATGATCAGGCTCGCATTGGGCTGGGCATCCACGAACCAGGTGGGGTCGCCCATGGGGGCATACACCGAGTAGGCCGCCAGGCTGGGCCCCTCGACCACATGGACGACCGAGAGCGGGGCCTTGAGCTGGTGGGCCCATTCAGCCGCCCGGTCCAGGGCGCGGCGGCTGTTCTCCGAGAAATCGATGGCGACAAGGACCCGGTTGAACATGGGACACCTCGCTTCCGCCCCCAATGTAGGTCCCGCGGCTTGACGCTTCCATCCCATCGCCCGATGATTTCGGCGAACCCATCTGATTCCTCCCTTTCGACCCTGCAGCGAGGATCCCCATGGTCAACGCCACCCTTGGCCCCGGGCATGGCACCTATGACCGTCTGGTGCACCGGCTCAACCGGTTTCCCCAGGGGGCGCCGCCCTCGGAGCGGCTGTTCCAGATCCTGCGGCTCCTGGTGAGCGAGGAGGAGGCCGGCCTGCTGGCCCAGGTGCCCATCCGCCCCTTCACCGCCCGCAGGGCCGCCGCCCTCTGGGGCCTGTCGGAGGCCCGGGCCCGCCAGGTGCTGGATGCCCTCGCGGACCGCGCCATGCTGCTGGACTACCCGGAAGGTGGCGAGACCCGCTACGTGCTGCCGCCCCCCATGGCGGGCTTCTTCGAGTTCTCCATGATGCGGGTGCGGGGCGATGTGGATCAGCAGGCCCTGGCGGAGCTCTACTACGACTACATCAACCTGGAGGAGGACTTCTGCCGGGAGCTCTTCGCCACGGGCCAGACCCAGCTGGGGCGGGCCTTCGTGGACGAGACGGCGCTGCCCACCGGGGACGCCCTGGTGGTGCTGGACCACGAGCGGGCCAGCGAGGTGGTGCGCTCCGCCAAGGCCATCGGGATCAGCGCCTGCTACTGCCGCCACAAGATGCAGCGCAAGGGCCGGGCCTGCGACGCACCCATGGACATCTGCATGACCTTCGGGGCCTGCGCGGACTCCCTCACCCGGCACCAGGTCGCCCGGCGCGTGGAGGCTGCCGAGTGCCTGGACCTGCTGGCCCAGGCCCGGGAGCGGGGGCTGGTGCAGTTCGGCGAAAATGTCCGCGAGCGGGTGAGCTTCATCTGCAACTGCTGCGGGTGCTGCTGCGAGGCCATGATCGCTGCCCGGCGCTTCGCCTTCATGAAACCCGTCCACACCACCAACTACCTGCCCGAGGTGGACAGCGGGCGCTGCAACGGCTGCGGCAAGTGCCTGGATGCCTGCCCCGTGGAGGCCCTCGGCCTGGTGAGCGCCCACGACCCCCACCGCCGCGTGGCCCGGACGGCCCAGCTCAACGAGGACCGATGCCTGGGCTGCGGCGTCTGCGTGCGGGCCTGCGCCAAGGAGGCTATCCGCCTGAAGCCCCGCCCGGCGCGGGTGCTGACCCCCGTCAACACCGCCCACCGCACGGTGGTCATGGCCCTCGAGCGGGGCCAGCTGGCGGAGCTGCTGGTGGACGGCCAGTCCAGCTACGGCCACCGGGCTGCCGCCGCCATCCTCGGCGCCGTCCTGAAACTGCCCCCCCTCAAGCAGGCCCTGGCCTCCGAGCAGCTCAAGTCCCGGTACCTGGACCGGCTGCTGGCGGGGTACTGAAAATTGGAATTCACCACGAGCATTTCATCTATCTCGGAATCGGCATCGCCGATTCCGAGAAGAACTGAAACACCGTGGTTAACGCTTTTCCGCTGCGCTCGTGACTACCGCGCTGCGGGCTTGGGCAGGCCTTCGAGGCAGGCGAGGCCCTTGGCCATCTCTTCGTCGGAGAGGGAGTGGTCGGAGAGCTTGCCGTCGAGGAAGTCGCTGTAGCCGCTGAGGTCCATGAGGCCGTGGCCGCTGAGGTTGAAGAGGATGACCCGCTCCTTGCCCTCCTCGCGGGCCTGCTTGGCCTCCCGGATGACCTGGGCGATGGCGTGGCTGCTCTCCGGGGCGGGAATGATGCCCTCGGTGCGGGCGAAGAGCACGGCGGCCTCGAAGCACTCCAGCTGCTGGATGGCCACGGCGCGGGTGAGGCCTTCCACGACGGTCTGGCTCACCAGGGGGGCCATGCCGTGGTAGCGCAGGCCGCCCGCGTGGATGCCCGGGGGCATGAAGGTGTGGCCCAGGCTGTGCATGGCCATGAGGGGCGTCATGCGGGCCACGTCACCGTGGTCATAGACGTAGGGGGCCCGGGTCAGGGTGGGGCAGGAGGCGGGCTCCACCGCGATGATGTCGATGTCGGCGCCGTTGATCTTCTCCTTCACAAAGGGGAAGGCGATGCCCGCGAAGTTGCTGCCGCCGCCCACGCAGGCGATGACCTTGTCCACCTTCCGCTCGCCCGCGGCGGCCAGCTGCTTCTGGGCCTCCAGGCCGATGATGGTCTGGTGCAGGAGCACGTGGTTGAGCACGCTGCCCAGGGTGTAGCGGGTCTTGCCCGTGGGGTCCGTCACCGCCGCTTCCACGGCCTCGCTGATGGCGATGCCCAGGGAGCCGCCACAGTCGGGGTCCACCGCGAGGATGTCCCGGCCCGCCTGGGTCTCCATGCTGGGGCTCGAGATGCAGTCCACACCCCAGGTCTTCATCATCATCTTGCGGAAGGGCTTCTGCTCGAAGCTCACCTTCACCATGTAGACCTTGCACTCCAGGCCGAACTGGCTGCAGGCGAAGGCGATGGAGCTGCCCCACTGGCCGGCGCCGGTCTCGGAGGTGATGCGCTCGATGCCCGCCTGCTTGTTGTAGTAGGCCTGGGCAATGGCGGTGTTCACCTTGTGGCTGCCGGCGGGGCTCACGCTCTCGTTCTTGAAGTAGATGCGGGCGGGGGTCTTGAGGGCCGCCTCCAGCGCCCGGGCCCGGTGCAGGGGCGTGGGCCGGTAGCGCAGCATGATCTCCAGCACCTCGTCCGGGATCGTGATGTGGCGCTCCTGGCTCATCTCCTGCTCGATGAGGTTCATGGGGAACACGGCGGCCAGCTGGTCCGGGCTGACGGGATTGCCGTCGGGCCCTAAGGGTGGGAGGGGCGCATGGGGCAGGTCCGCGGCCAGGTTGTACCACTGGCGGGGAATCTCGCTGTCGGGAAGGATGCTGCGGTTGGACACGGAGTCTCCTGGTGCGTCGTGGGGGGGATCAGCCTTGGAGGCGGTGGTGGTGGTCCAGCATGGTCCGGAGGGCCGAGTGGGGCTTCTTCAGCTCCCGCGATCCCCGGGTGATCTTGCAGAGGCTCAGGCCCAGCTCGGAGGCGATGGCCCGCTGGCTCTGGCCGCCGTCCAGGCGCTTCACCAGCTCCCAGCGGGAGCTGATGCCTTGGACCTCCGAGGGGGTCAGGATCTCGCGCAGAAACTGTTCCACCAGGTCCGGGTCTCCGGACTGGTGCAGCAGCGCGGCCAACTCGGCCAGGCGGTCCAGGCTGTTTCTATGCATAGAAACATTCCATCAAACCTGGAAGTATCCGTCAACAAGAAGGTTGGGGTGTCCCTGATACTTGAATTACGTAAAATAACTTACTTAAATTAATAATATCAATCATATGAATTCAAAGTATTCACAACATAATGTGGCTCAGCAACCGGAGTCGCCTTCCCGTTTTTCTCTGACTGAGCACTCGACTCTCGACCCCGGACGCTGCAGCGGAGGCACCTTCTCTCATGGACCAGACAGGGCTGAGAAGCATCGGTGAAGTCTGTGCGGAAACGGGCCTCACGGTGGATGTGGTGCGGGCCTGGGAGCGCCGCTACGGTTTCCCCGTCTCCCAGCGGCTGCCCACCGGTCATCGGCGCTACGCGGAAGAAGTGGTGGCCCGGCTGAAGCTCATGGCCCAGGCGGTTGCCCTCGGCCACAAACCCTCAAGGGCGGCCGGTGCGAGCGAGGCGGACCTCCGGAAGCTGATCCTTCCGGGCGGCAACAGCCGGGTGGACGCCTTGTTTGCCGGCGTGGCGGCCATGGACTCGGACCTCATCCGCCAACTCTTGCAGCAGAACTTGTTGGAGCTGGGCTGGGAGCCCTTCCTCCTGCGAGTGGCGTCCCCCCTGCTGGACCGCGTGGGCATTGCCTGGGCCGATGGCGACATCGGGATCCACCACGAGCACCTGATCTCTGAGCTGCTGGAGGACTTCCTCCGGGCCCTGCGCCAGGAGTTCCACTCTCAGCCGGGGCGGGGCCGGGTGCTGCTCTGCACTTTGCCAGGCGAGCGCCACCGCCTGGGCCTCCTGATGGCCGCCCTGGCTCACGCGGCCCTCGGCGCACGCACGGAGGTGCTGGGAGAGGATGTCCCCATCGCCAACATCGCCGAGGCGGCCGCCACCCTGAAGGTGGACAAGGTGGCCGTGAGCATGTCGGTCTACTTCACCGGCGAACCCGCCCGGGGCCTGCTCCGGGAGCTGCGGGAGCGGCTGCCCGAGGCCTGCAAGCTGGTCATTGGTGGCAAGGGCGCAGGCCGACTGCGCCAGGTGCAGGGCATCCGGAAAACGAAGGAACTCTGTGTCGGCTGAGTCAGGCGGGCAGGCTACTTGGCCTGCTGCTCCTGCAGCTTGGCGAGGAGCTGCCGCTTGCCCATGGCCCTGAGGGCGGCGATGGCCTCCACCTGGGGGCCGCGGGGGCGGGTGGTGCCGGCCTCCCAGTTGTAGATGGTCTGGGCAGAGACCCCCAGGAGGGTGCCCATGTCGCCGGCGGAGAGGCCCAGCTTCTGGCGCCGGGAGTTGAGCCCCTTGGCGCTGAACCGCACCCGGGACTCAGGGGCCGACGCTTCCTGGCCCTCGCCCTTGCCGACGACCTTTTTGCCCAGGTGGGCAAGCTGCTTTTCGAGTGCGGTCGCGCGGCGCTTGAGCGTGGCGATTTCGGAGCGATAGAGGGCCGAAGCCTTCTTCAGACTCTCGGTCTCGCTGCGCAGCTCCTTCCGGGCCAAGCGCATGATCTCTTCCTTGAGGACGGAGGCAATGTTGGGCATGAAGGATATCCCTATGATTTGATAAAGTGGACTGGGGAGCCGGGGCCCCAACCAGGGGCCGGGATCAGTATGTGCACATCCCCGCAGGATTTGCGAGAGGCGGCGCAGGTCTTATTATGCAGCGAACCCTATTGGTCTTCCACCCCGGTGCGTCCGATTCTAAAAAGAAATTTGGTTCCAGGATCTATGGGTGGACTTAATAGGATGAAGTCATGTGTTGTATTCTATGGAATTAAGACATGTCACAATGGAGAGAATCGGCGGAGTCCATGAAAAACAGGTCGTTTATGCAGCGATTGGGGTTCAGCCTGGCCGGGATCTCGACGGCCTGGCGGTTGGAGGCGAGCTTTCGCAGCCAGGCAGTCATGGCCGGGGCGGCGGTGGTGTTCCTGCTTTGGCTACGGCCCCCGGCGGTATGGTGGGCCCTGGTCCTGATGAACTGCGGCCTGGTGCTGGGTGCCGAGCTCTTCAACACAGCCCTGGAGCACACGCTGGATCGGCTCCACCCCGAGCTGCACCCGAGCATCTGCATCGCCAAGGACTGTGCCGCGGGGGCGGTGCTGATGTTCAGCTGCTGCGCCCTGGGCACCATTATCGCTCTGCTCGTCGCCCGCTGGCCTCTCTGGCCTCGCTGACGCCCGGGTGCAGGCCGGCGGCCCAGGCCGAGCCTCAGAAGGTGACGCGGAGAGTGGCGCCCTGGTAATCGGCACCGACCACAGGCTGGAAAGACACCTTCACGCCGCCCTTGGCGGAACTGCGGAGCGACTGGTTAAAGTGCACCACCTCGCGACCCACAAAAGTACCAATGGCCGCGCCACCCAGAACATCCGACAGGAAGTGGGCGCGGCGCTCCATGCGCGCGACCCCCACCAGGGTCGCCAGGCTGTAGGAGACGCCTGTGACCCACGGCTGGTCTGCATGAGCGCTGATGACCGAGGCCAGCACGAAGGCCTGCGTGGTGTGCCCCGAGGGGAAGGACTGACCCCCGGAGAGAGGCTTGAACTGGGAGCTGCCCTCGCCGGCGGAGGGGCGGGAGCGTCCCACCAAAACCTTCAGCGGCATGGTCAGGGCGAGCTGGGCGATGACCATGGCCATGCCCGCGTCGATGCCCACGGCCCGGAGCTCCGGATTCTTCAGGGCCGCGCCGCCCAGGTAGACGCCCCCGGCGATGATCAGGCTCCCCGTGCCACCCAGGAACTCCACGTTCTTGGCCAGGTTGGCCCAGGCGGGCCGAGCGTTCCGGGCGAAGGCCCGGTCCAGGGGAGCGTCCAGGGCCAGACCTGCGCCGAGCACCGCCACCGCTCCCAGGCCCAGCTGCTTCCAGTCCGAAGCCTCCCAGTCTGCGGGCCGCGTCACCACCCGGACCGTGTCCCGCACCAGGAGCCGCGGGAGGCGCGGGAAGGCCTCGGGGTCGGCCTTGGCGGGGAGCAGGACCGGGGCGGGTGAGCCACCGCCGTTGGGAACCTGCGCCAAGAGGGAAGCAGCCAGGCAAGGGAGAAGCAACCGGAGCCCCAGGTTCTGAAGGTGGATGGCGAGGCGCATGGTTCTCCTGGGGCAGCAGATCGCCGGGTCGGTTCCTTAGGATAGACCGAAGCCCCTCGTGATCTTGGAGGTCAGTACCCTTCACCTTCCTCGGCCGCGGCCACCTTGCCGCGATGGAACCGGAACAGGAAGGCCACGTAGCCGAGGGCGAGGGGGAAGCCGAGCAGCCACCAGGCTAGGCCTGTGCGCAGCCCGTGGCCGCCCACGCTGGCGTTCAGGGCCGTGAGGTCGAAAGCGGGATTCAGGGTAGACCTCAGCATCACGGGGAAGACGCAGGCGGCGCTGGCCGCCAGCAGGCCGAGGATGAAGGCCCCGGAGCCCAGGAAAGCCAGCAGGTAGCGCTCCCGGCCGAGCCCCAGGAAGACCATCCCCAGGCCGGCCAGATACAGCAGGATCGCGATCCATGCCAGGGGCGCCCCGGGCAGGTTGTGGAGGATCGTCGGGTTCACACGGACGGTGGCGGCGCTGGCCGCGACCCAGACCACCAGGACCAGGAGCCAGAGCCTCGGGGCCAGGTGCTTGGCGCGGAGATGCACGGGGCCGTCGGTCTTCCAGGCCAGGAAGAGGGCGCCATGGGCGCTCACCGTGACCAGCGCGAAGACGCCGATCAGCACGGTGTACCAGTCCAGGATCCCGGGTTGCGGGCCAAGGCGGAAGTCGGTCCAGAGCGGCATGCTGAAATAGCCCGTCCCATCCAGCGGCACGCCGCGGAGCACGTTGCCCAGGGCCGCCCCGAGCAGCACGGGCAGGAGCACGCTGGAGACCGCAAAGGTCGTATCCCAGAAGTGGCGCCAGAGGCCGTCCGGCACGTGGGAGCGGAACTCGATGGAGATGCCGCGGAGCATGAGGCTCCAGACCACGAGCCACATGGCGAGATAGAAGCCGGAGAAGCCGGAGGCGAGTACCTTGGGGAAGGCCAGGAACAGGGACCCGCCCCCCGCGAGCAGCCAGACCTCGTTGCCGTCCCAGAGGGGGCCGATGGCGCCGAGCACCTGCCGGCGCTCTTCATTGGTCTTGGCGACGACGAGGTGCAGGATGCCCGCTCCGAAGTCGAAGCCGTCCATCACCACGTAGATCGCGACCATCACCGAGACGAGCCAGAACCATAGGGTTTCCATAGGGTCTCCTAGTGCGCCGGGGATTCGGGGCCGTGGGCGAGCTCTCGCCCGATCAGGAAGAGCCACAGCATGGAGAGCACGACAAAGATTCCCGCGAAGCCCAGGGTGGTGAAGGCCGTGTGACCCGCGTGCACCAGGGGCGAGCTACCCTGGGCCGTGCGCAGGACGCCGTAGATGAGCCAGGGCTGGCGGCCGAACTCCGCCACGGCCCAGCCGGCCGTGGTGGCGATGTAGGGGAAGGGGACCGCGAGCATCACGGCCCAGAGGACGGGTCGGGTGGTGGCCAGCTTGCCCCGCCAGAGCAGGAACACGGCCAGGGCCATCTGACCGATCATGAGGGTCCCCAGGCCCGCCATGATGTGGAAGCTGTAGTAGAGCAGCTCGATGTTCTGGGGCCACTGGTCCTGCGGGAATTCGAGCAGGCCCTTCACGTTGCTAGAGAAGGTCCCAAAGGCGATGAAGCTGAGGACCGCAGGCACCTTGATGGGGTTCTCGATCTTGTGGCTGGTGACATCGGGTTGTCCGATGAGCGTCAACCCTGCCCGGGGACCGCTCTCGAAGCGCCCTTCCATCGCGGCCAGGGTGATGGGCTGGTATTTCGCGACGAGCTTCCCCTGAAGGTCGCCCGTAGGGAAGGCGACGAGGACGCTGAAGATCAGGCCCAGGATGGTGCCCGTGCGGAGGTTTAGGTCGGCCTGAATGGGATAAAGTCCTTTGAGGGTCCAGTAAGCGCCGACGGATGCCACCGCGAAGGACCCCGTCACCACCGCCGCGATCATGTTGTGCGCGTACTGGCCTAGGGCCCAGGGGTTGAGCAGAAAGCTCCAGAAGCTGGTGAGCTGGAGTGTCCCGTCTGCGGCCAGCGCGTAGCCCGTGGGATGCTGCATGAAGGCGTTGGTGGCGATGATGAAGTAGCCGGACAGCCAGCTCCCGAGACAGAGCGCCACGGCCGCGCCGAAGTGGCCCTTCGGCGAGAGCTTCTTCTCGCCCCAGATCAGCAGGCCCAGGAAGCTGCTCTCGAGGAAGAAGGCGAACATGCCCTCCATGCCGAGGGTCTGGCCGATGATGCCCCCGGAGAGCTGGGAGAACCGCGCCCAGTTGGTGCCGAATTGGAACTCAAGGGGAATGCCAGTCACTACGCCCACGGCGAAGTTGATGCCGAAGATGCGGATCCAGAAGCGCGCCGCGTCGCTGTAGCGGGTCTCGCCGGTCCGGAGACCCAGAGCCTTGAGGATCACGATGACGAGGGCCAGCCCCATGGTGAGCTGCGGAAACAGGTAGTGGTAGGTGGCTGTGAACCCGAACTGCAAACGGTGCCAGAAAAGGGGATCGCCCATAGTACCTCCCAGTACAGCAGTCTAGTCCTCGTCGAAATACGCATCGTCCTCGAGCTCTTCCCAGCCCGTGAGCATCGCCTTGATGTTGGTCAAGGGCGTGTGCCCCGTGGTCGTCAGGTAGACGTGGCCGATGAGGAAGGCCACCAGCCCGAAGGCCCCCAGCACATGCACCACGGCAATGACCCAGAGCGAGGCGGGTGGCCAACCCAGGCTGTGCTGCAGGTTCGGATAGTAGTAGTAGAGGGCGCCGCTGGTGACCTGCACGGGAATGATCAGCACCTTGAAGCCGAAGTAGGCCAGTCGCTGCAGGGGATTCAGCTTGGCCATGCGGTGCTTGCGCACGGGGTGGGGCGCGCCCTTGAAGATCCCCGTGACGTAGAAGGCAATCATCTCGCGGAGGAACTTGCGGGTCGGGATGTACTGGCGCCACTCGCCAGTGGTGAAGTGCCAGAAGATGGCAAAGACAATAAGGATTAGCAGGGTCACCGCCAGGATGTTGTGGAGGGCCACTGCCCGCTGGAACCCGAAGATGTGCATCCCGTATCCACGCACCTCGAAGCCCGTGAGCATCATCGTGAGGATGAGGAGGGCCTGGGCCCAGTGCCAGAAACGTTCAAAGCCTTCATACAGAACAACGCGTCGCATGCTGCCTCCTAGTGGCGTCCTTGGGTGGTGCGAATGAAGCCGTGGATGCCCACGCCGAGAAGGGTCAGGAGAATCACCCCGAACCCGAGCAGATCGACGCCAGCGCCGCGGTCCCGGCCCAGCAGGTAGAACCCGGGGACCTGGGCCAGGAGGCCATCGCGCTTATGGCACTCGACGCAGCGGAGGGCCTGCTCCTTGGGGGCCACCATGTGGGTGACGGGCCAGAGCATGGAGGTCTTCACGAAGCTGAACTGGCCGCTGTAGGGCAGACCCGCAGTGTCCATGCCCTTCTGGATCGCCACGTTCCAGTCCCAGTCACCCCAGTAGGCGCCGGACCCCTTGGGCCCCGCGGTGTAGGGAGCCACGAAGCGCTGCAGGATCGGGTCGAAGGGCTGGGTGGCCTCGTGGAACTTGAAGGGCCAGATCTTGGCGTTGGGATCGGTGTAAGAACCTTCCGCGGGGTTCAGAATGACCCGGCCGTCCGTGGGCACGTTGATGCGATCCGTCAGGCGGGTGAACTTCAGGGTGCCGTTGTACCAGACGTAGCTGGGCCGAACATTGCGCGCCCAGATCATCTCACCGTGGATGCTGTTGTATTTCTCATAGCCGTTCGCATCCTCCTCCTTGTAGCCACGGCCGTTCTTCAGCCGCCCGGCGGAGGCCCAGTCCCAGAAGGTGTTGGTGGGCAGCGTGCCGCGGGCATAGGTGGGGATGTGGCAGGTCTGGCAGGCCACCTTCTGGTAGTGGCGGTTCAGGATGTAGGACTTGTGGGGCGAGTCGCTGTGGCAGGCGGCGCAGGACATCCGGGACACGCTCTCCCCGGCGAACTTGGCCTGCTCCCGTCGGTCCGCGGGGATGACATAGTTCGGGCCGCCCACCTTGTGAGCGTCCGAGGCATGGCAGTCGATGCAGTCCATGCCCGCGCCCCGTTTCGACATGTGCACATCCTCGGCGCGGGGGGCCTTCAGGATCGTGTCGTCCAGGTCCCCGTGCTTCGTGGCATCGCCACCGCCGCCGAAGAAGTGGCACACGCCGCAGTTCCGGTTGGTGGGCGCGCCGACCTTCTGGGCGACTTCCGCCAGAGTCACGCCGGGATTGGGCCAGCCGGCCTTCTCCTTCTCGTAGTCGCCGGTGGTGTCGTGGCAGACCAGGCAGTCCACATTCTCCTGCTTGGTAAAGTCGAAGCCCTTGTCCTTGAACCCGTAGCCGGCATGGCAGCGGGCGCAGGCCTCGGTGTTGCCGCCGATGATGGAGATGCAGTAGTTGTTCACCAGGAGGGTGGACTTGCCGAAGCCGTCCTTGCCGTCCTTGGCGATGTTCCAGGTCCAGTGGGAAGTGGCCATGACCTGCTCCGCCGCCTTCATGTGGCAGGTGAGGCAGGCCCGGGTCACGGCGGGGCCGTCACTGTCTTTGAAGGGGCCCTTCAGGATCTTGAACTTGCTGTGATCCGCAGTCTGGCGGCGGTTCTTGGCCACATGCACGATGGTGTAGGAGCCATGGCCCGCCGGTATTGGCGGCGGCGCGGGCTCCTGGGCCAGGGCGAAGGGCAGGGCGAGGAGTCCCAGCAGGGTCTGCAGGGTCCGCCTCAGCATCGGCGGCGAAGGTCTTCGGGGTGGGTGCGGCATGGGGTCTCCGGAAGCAGGACAGCGCATGGCGGGCGTGGTTGCAGAACGCCCCACAGGATTCGGTGAGGAGGGCAGGGCTTCGCCCTCCCGCGGGCCGGTTGATCAGGGGGAAGCTCAGGGTCAGAGGTGCGGGTGGGCGTGGCCTCCACCGCAGCTGCGGGGGCCCGCGGGCAGCGCTCCGGTCTCGAAGCCAAGCGCAGCCTCCTCGGGGGAGGTGGGGGCTTCCAACAAGCGGACGGCGATGCCGGCGGCCTCGAGCGCCTGGCGCGCGCCAGGCCCCATGCCGAGGCCGATCACGGCCTGGCAGTCCCCCAGCAGCTGGACAAACCGGTTGTGGTCGTGGGGGTGAGCCTGCGCGCCGCCATGCTCATGGCCTGGGCCAGCCTGGTCGTTCGGTCGGATCTCGCGGTGCAGAATCTGGCCCTGTTCCACCTGGAAGATGAGGAAGGCGGGACTCCGTCCGAAATGGGCCGAGACCTCGGACCGGTTGTTGACGGCGATGGCGACCTTCATCGGGATCCCCTTTCTTCGCTCGGCCGGGTGAGCCGATGGCGAGGCGAGGTGGCGGGACGGATATCAAGAATGGGGGCGCCATCCTCGGCATCCAGCCCTTCCACGTGGAGGAGCCCCTGCGCGGGATCCACCGTCATGACCTTGGCCCGCAGGAACTCGATGGGGTTCGGCCGCTGGAGGGCCGTGGTGGCAAAGACGCCGGGGAGGCCTTCCCCGCCCTGCCAGGTATCGCTGGGGACGCAGCCGGAGAGGGCGTGGTAGGTGATCACCCAGAGGTCCAGGCCTTCGTAGAGACCCTGGAGGCCCGGCACGTAAGGGTGGAACAGCTCCAGGGTCGCGCGTCCCCGGGGCACAAAGTATTTGGGCAGACGGGTCCGCTTCACCGGCGCCGCATGGACGAGGCCGATGGGTCGGAGGGTGAAAGCCACGGTGGGGACCGGGCTTTGCACCCCGCGGGCGTCCAGGTGGAGTTCGAACAAGGGGCACCTCAGGGGAATCTTGGGGGAGCAGGGCGGGCGCTTCGGACTTAGTGCTTGGCTTGGGCCAGGAGCACCCTGACCAGGTTCTCGAAGAGGGCGCTGTAGGTGGTGGCGCCGCGAATACCCTCGATGGAGGAGGGCACCTCGAGCACCTTGAGCTTCGCGTGCTCCCGGAAGGCCTCGATGTAGTCCTGGGGGGTGTGTGGATCTACCAGGATCAGTTCTGTCTTCATGGCGCGGATGTGCAGGAGCAGGGCCTGCGGGCTTGGGAGCTCGTCCGGCGTGCCCTTGCAGGTCACGAACGCGGGTCCTCCCACGGCGGAGAAGTTCTGCCAGCCGCACTGGGCTGCGAACACCCGCATGCCCTGCACGGGCTTGAGCGCGGCCTTCCAGCGCTCGATGTCCCGGGCCAGGGCCTTCTCAAAGGCCTCGGCGTTGGCCATGAACAGCGCCCGACTGGCCGGTCGCAGCTCACCCAGGCCGCGGGCGATGGTGCGGGCCATGAGTCCGCCGTTGGTCGGGTTGAGCCAGAAGAACGGATCCCCCGCCGCGTAGGCCGGATCCACATAGCCACTGCAGGTGGAGGTGGGCAGGTTGGTCCGCGCCGCGCCCTTCGACACGTCGATCCACTTCGGCATGGGCGCGCCACCGCTGCGGAGCGCCACGGAGATTGCCGCGGATTCATTCAGGAAGCCGGTCCAGACGATGGCCTCCGAGGCCGCCAGCCGGAGCTTGGCGCCAGGCTCCACCTGCAGGTCCTTCCGCAGGATGCAGCCCTTGAACAGGTTCACGGTCTCGACCTGGCTGCCGCCTACCGCCCGTACGATGGGTTCCAGGTCGGTGACCGCTACCGCCACGGTGAGTTGGCCTTCCCGGGCTCTCGGGGGCGCGGCAAAGGCCTGACCGGCTAGGGCCAGACAGGCCAGGAAGCCACCCAACACTCGATTCAATCCGATGGCTCGCATGACAACCTCCCGGGGGGGTGGCAGGCCCCGGGCAGGCCCTGGGCAGAGACGGCTCAGCCGTGTCTGGCAGCAGTGCTCGGGTGCTCTTGAGG
>Ga0194053_10001754_pt1 | contig 13626 bp, 10 predicted proteins | sample SepL228m_MetaG_FD_161684 | JGI IMG/M metagenome (GOLD analysis project Ga0194053, IMG submission 161684) | Anoxic zone freshwater microbial communities from boreal shield lake in IISD Experimental Lakes Area, Ontario, Canada - Sep2016-L227-8m | ecosystem: Environmental > Aquatic > Freshwater >... | reverse complement strand
GCATCAGCCCGTAGAGCACTTCCAACCAGGGCGCCGTGGTGGCGATCAGGTTGGACAGAAACGGGCTGGTCACCATGAACTGTAGCCGCACGACCTTCAAGAATTCGGCCGCATGAAGGGCTTTGCTTAAACCCAGGTAGATGAAAAGGCCTCCCAACAACCACCTCGCGAGCAGGGCGGCGATGTCCCCGGGACCGCGCTTCCCATCTGGGTGTGTGGCGTTCATCATTTCGAACCCGCGGCTCTGCCGGAAGTTGCGGTTTCATTCACATTGGTGAACTTGCCGCTATTGCGCGGACCGATTTCAATGGGCATTCCATTGGAACTCCATTCATCGATGCCGCCGCCATAGACAAATACCTTCTCCTTGGGTATGCCGATGCTGTCTCGCAACATGATCGCGGCGTGCTCGCTGGCATCGCAAGTGCCTCCATTGCAGTAAAACACGATGTATTGCGCCGTCAGACACACCGGCACCACGTTCGCGAGATAAGTTTCCGGTCGGAAACGATCAAAGAGGTAAGCGCCCGGAATATGGCCGGCCTCATAATGCTCGCCGTCGCGGGCGTCGATAAAGATGACCCAATCCTGTTCGCGTCGGGGGTCGTGAAAGAACTGCGCCACCTTATTGCTGTCAGCCAGTTGCAGGCCGATTTCCCGGAGCTGGGCGGCAAGGGTCTCCGCAGGCGAATTGGTCTGGGCGCTCGCAATACCCGGCACATTCGTGCCGATGGCAACCCCCACCGATACGGGTTTGGCCCCGGGAAAGAAATTCTTGGTCAGATCAAGGCCATAAGGCGAAAGCGCATTGGCGACAAATGCCAGGGCAGCGCCAATCACCGCCACCACCAACCCCTCCAAAAAAACACCTTTCACCGGACGGTTGGCAGATCGGGCGGGAGCGGCGGAGGGTCGCTGGGCGCAGTCTTCGCTGGTCTGATAGGCACCGACACCGGCTTGGCGGCGGCAGCCTCAGGTGGCTTGATGGGAATGACCGGCGCAGCCGCGCGCGGCATTTGTGTGACTGGCACCTTGACCACCGGGAATTTCGGGTTGCTCGATTTGACCGTCAACTCCACATGCTGGCCCGGAGGAATCTCGAATCCTTGTGGAAACGTCACCAGTGCGGCAAACTTGCGGCCCGCCTCCGTCTCCTTGATCTGCGTTTCCACGCCTTGAGCGTTGACCATCGGCTCTGACAAAGTCAGCACGTTCGTTCCGTTGTTTTGTATCATCACCGACGGAGTCTGCGCGTTCGCCAGCGGCGCAGGAGGCAGGGTAATGTGCGAAGGAATGACCAAGATCGAGGGCTGCACGTTCGCATAGGTCGAGACGTTGAGAACCGGCATGTTCGTCCAGGTCGTCTTCATGCTGATTTGGCCCTGGACGCTGCCCGGCGGCAGCGGTGGCACGACCGAGATAATCAACTGGTAACCTTTGCCGGCCTGGATCGTCTTCAGCTCAGCCGCAAAAGCGCGGTTATTGCTTTCCGGGGATGACAATGTCAGCGGCTCTTCCGTGTTGTTCGTGATGGTCACGACCACCGATCCCGTTTCCGCATCGGGCGGAATATTAAGGACGGCAAGGTTCGGATTGATATCGATGGGTTTAAAGACGGTGCCTTTGAGTTGAAGAAACAAGGTAAGCTGGCTCTTGTCGTTGCAGGTGACTGTTACCTGCTTGAAGACCGGGCCATTGTAGTTAGCGGTATTAAATTGGATGGGAATACTTCCCGTCTTCCCGGGTTCCACCTGCCTGGTCCAATCACCCGCGGCGGTGCAGCCGCATTGTGGCTGCACATTCGTCAGAATCAGCATCTGGTCGCCCATGTTCGTAAACACGTAGGTGCATTTCGCCAGTTCCCCTGCCCTTGCGCGGCCAAAATCATACAGCTTTGTGGCAAACACAATCTTCGGCCCTGCCGCACTCGGCACCGCCGGGTCCGCAGCCGCCGGGTCCGCAGCCGCCGGGGGAGGCGAAGCGGGTTGCGCCCCGACCATTGCCGTTCCGATGGTCAGCGCGCAGAAACCCAACACCAAACCCTTCATCATTGTATTCATAGATAGTCCCATTATTACTAGCAGATTAATGCCTCGGGCGAAAGGGCAATTTTTTAATAATCAAGTCCTAACTGGCCGGCCAGGCGCGAGAGATCCTCGCCCGAGGCTGGCAGGCAGGACAGAATCCTTGCGCGCCGTTCCTTAACCCACACGGTGGTATCGGCCTTTGCCCTGAGCCCGCCCGTCAAGCCGAGCAGACGCCGCCATTCCTCCTGTCCCTCCCGGTTATATGCATCGAGCGACTCCAGAGGCGCCCGTTCCCGCAAAATCTTCCGCAGGTTTTGCGCCAGTGTCGCGGCTTCCGACAACCCCACGTTCATGCTTTGCACCCCCACTGGACCGGCCTGATGCGCCGCATCCCCCGCCAGCCAGCACCGATTCCGGCCGAACTGTCTCGCCAGGCGATGCTCGAAAACCACGTCGGTACACCAAGTGATTGCCTTCACGTTCGCCGAAAACCACGGCGCCCGTTGTTTCGCCACTTTCTCCACATATTGCCGTATTTCTTCATCCACCGTCGGCTGCGCGAACCGCACCGACCGACGTTCCTTTTGGGGAAATTCGCTGGTTCCTTCCGATTTGACCAACTGGAACGTCCACCGGAACTTGTTGCCCAGCAGCGGCCAGAGCACATTGGTCGTTGCGTCGCCCAAAACCACGCGCACTTCCTCCTCACTCTTGCCTTCCGACTCAAACTCGTATGCCGCGAAGAAGTCCGGCCCAGCCACCCGCGTTTGCTCGATCCCCAGCCGCTGCCGCACCAGCGAACCCTGCCCGTCCGCGCCAACCAGGAACCGCGCCCGAATCGGAAACTGCCTTTTGACGACCGTTTCCCAATGCGGAACAATATAGCCTGTGGCGGTGCCCCCCAGTTCATCCACCGTGGCGACCACCGTTTCTCCTTCCTCCTGCAGATTTTCAAACCGATGGTTCCAGCTCACCGTTACCCCCGCTTTGCGCAACCGCTGCTCGAGCACGTCTTCAAAAGCGTTCTGCGGCAGAATCAGCAGAAAGGGAAAGTCTCCGCCCAGCGCAGAAAGCTTCACCTCCGCACAGCGCAATTCGCGGTCGTAGAAACTTATCGTCTCGATCCGCCGCCCGTGTTCGAGCAGGGCTGCGGCCAGGCCCATCTGGTCCAGAAGCTTGAGCGTCCGCGGGTGCAGGGCGCAGGCATAACTGCGTGCTGTCGTCCGCGCCTCCTGGTCAATGATTCGCACCTCCAGGCCGGCCTCAGCCAACTGGATCGCGGTTAACAACCCAACCGGCCCGGCTCCAACCACCAGAACTTCCACCTGCTCTTCTCGCATAATGTGCCTTTCTGTGCCTTTCTCTATGGTGCGGCGCTCATGCTGGACTGCCCCGGCCAAAAAGTCATGGCAAATATTGCGCATTCGGACAAACGAGGCGCGGGTGGGCGGCGACCACGAGGCGGCGGACGGCTTCGCGGAGTTTCTCCGGGGTCACGGCCCAGATTGGTTCTGTGGCGGCGGCGATCATGGAAAGATTCATTGCCTCGCTCCACGCTGCGAACTTATCGAAACGCCGCGATGATTTGCTCGATGGAAACGCCAAAGGCCGCACGGCTGATGGGATCAAGTTGTTCGATAGTGCCCTCGAAATGCACGGTGGACTGGATGTGCGTGATGGATTGGCCGGACAGCAAAGGGAGCGAGGGCGAGGACGATTCGAGCTCGTAGAAGGGGCCGAGCGGTTTGGCGCCGGGTTCGGGCGCGCCGTCGTTGTAGGCGTTAATGACGTCACCCGCATAAGGGTGTTCGTTGTCCTTCCATTGCGAACGGACGTAGGGCTGCCTGCCTGCATTTTCGGGTTGATTGTACCAGAGAACGGTGAGGACGCCTCTCACCGCGTCGTAGCTGCCGAAAACTCCCTTGGCCCGATCAGGCGGAATACCAATCTTGGAGCGGTATTGGCCGTCGCCCTTGAAGAAGACCGTATCGTGAGAGACGCGCAGCCGGTCATTTTCCAAAGAACCAAAGTAGTCCGCATTGACGGCGGGTTCATTGCCCGTTGCCAGGGGGATGACAATCGTCACGCCTGGCCCGTGCTTGAGCATGCCGAGCATCCACACCGAAATAAGTCCCCCCTCTTCGGTCCAAGGCTGAGTTCCGGTATTGAAGACGACGTTACGGCTTTGATAGCCGACCAGGCGAACAGGCTCGGGAATAGAGACCTTCAATGATCGAGCAACAGCCTCCTTTTCCAGAACGCGCACTTCGCGTTCGAGTCGCAGATGGAACTTGGCGCCGGCGTGGTTGACGAGAGTGGCCGATTTGTCGAACAAGATGCGCGAAGAAGACGACGCTTTAACTGCGAACGGTTCGGTATCCATCACGGCGGGAGTCTTCCAATTCTCGAACGTGTAGGCCTTCGCGTCGGGCGCAAAAAAGAGGGCGTATTGTCCGCCTTCAGGACCAAACCAGATCCGTTCCTCGCCGCCAAAAACGTAAATATGCTTCTCCAGTCCGCTGCGCCGGGATTCGGGCTGGATGCCCTGCCGGATCAGCCCATAATTCATCCATCCATAACTCAATCCTGCCGGCCCTCTGGCTGACGAGGTCATGACGCGCCCCTGCCATTCGGGGACGATGGCGATTTGGGCGTCTGATGAAGCGGACTGGAGAACATGGACTTTCAGATGTTGCCGAAGGAAGGCGAGGTCTTCGCCGAATGTAGCCGAGGCCCCTGGCACGGTTGATTCCGGGCGCGGGCCTGGATTCCTGCAAGCAGGCACGAGGATGGTTATAGCGATGGCCACTGGTAAAAGGTAACGGGTCATGATGTTTTCGTATTCTGTTATGCGACTGGTCAGGCGAATTCCAGTCTGGAGTTAATAATTTCTGCCGCCTGAAGGCTGATTTCTTCCACCAAAGTCAATTGCACCCGCTGGCCGGTTTGGATTGCTGTTGCCGGAATCTGCTTCGGGCCCACTGTCACGGTGGTTGCTTTTAATGCGACCCCAAGGGGCAACTCGAACGTCAGGGTCTTCAGACGCAGCCCGCCGCGTTTAAGTTCAATGCGGTTCGTTTGCAAGTGGCCGCTCCGCTCCTGGCTGATTGTCCCCCAGCCTTCGGCAGCGGTGAAGGGCGCTTTGAAAGTTTCCGGCGTCAGTCGGGGGGAAAAACCGATGCGCCCTTTTGGTCCGTGGTATTCAAAACCGCACGCCGCAATGAACACGCCGTAACTCGCCATGCTGCGGGCGTAGTGATCGCCACATTCCACTTCATTCCAGGGGTTGCGGCGCGAGGCGTGGTAGCGGTCGTGGAGGGCGCGCTCGACCGCGAGGCCCTCGGTCACCATTCCTTCCCAAATCATGTGTCCGGCCACCTGGTGCTCGAAGCCGTTCATGCATTCATTGAAATAGCCGGCAAACCCTTCCGGCCCTTTGCCTTTGGCGTTCTCATAATCCCAGTCGGTCTTCGGAAAGGTACACATCAACAAACCAGCTTCGCCTGACATGGCATACCAGCGGCCCGGTTTGTTCACCTCGCGATACGGCCCGACATCGGGTGAAAAATTGTAGCGCCACAGCGATTGAAGCGCCGCCCGGGTCTCTTTCTCCGGCAACACACGTCCCAGCCCCGCTTGAAAGGCCCAACCCTGACCAAAGACCTGGTCGATCTCGCAGCCACTGCCGGAATTGATCTTATCCAGATTCTTGGGGTCAGGCAGGTTGATGAAATACTCGCCATTGAAAAGCCGTGCCACCATGTTCTTGCGGCCAGCCTCCGCAATCACGCGACATTCGGCGGCAAAGGAATCATCTCCCATTTCGCCGGCCATTTCCTCGGCCGCCCGCAGGCTGGCCAGATATAATCCGCTCAACCATGCCACGGGCCCATACCACTCGGCGTCCAGCGTGTTGTGTTGCGCGCCTTCGAGAATCCCGTCGGCATTGCCGTCCTGCGCGATGAGCCATCGCATCGCCTTCTTGATGCTGGCGTAATTACGCTTGAGAAAATCGTTGTCCGCTGACACTTGATGATCGCGGCGGGCGCGCAAAATCGTTCCTGCCTGACCATCCACCGCCTGGCCGGCGTGGAACTCTCCCCGGTGATCGATCATGCCGTCCGGCTTGAAACTGACGGCCGGGTCAAAATCGGCGCGCTCGCGCAACAACCGGTCAAGCTCGGGAAAGAGCCGTCCCATCGCCTGCTCATATTGCCAGACATGCGTGCAAGTTCCATCACAGCAACCCACCCCTTCCATGCCGTAGAATCGGCCCGACGCAAACCGAAACGCCGTGCTCGTGGCGAGAATTGATATATTCAGGTGAGTGCGGTCGAGAAACCAAAACGGCAAAGTCGAATCATACCAGGTGTCGTGCCAGAGCCGGGTTTGCGAAGCGAGCCGGTCGAAATTCTTCGCCACGAATACCGCCACCGCTTGTGCCGAGTCAAACTTCGTCGCGTAGAAACGCCCCGGCGGCAGCGGATATTTCCTCAGGTTCGGGAAAAACCACGTAAGCACAAATGTGACTTTGACAGATTTACCCGGTGACAACTTGAACTTGCGCCCGATCGAGCCGGCCAGTTTCTGGCCGAACTGTGTTGCGCCCGGCTCGCTGGCAATGGCAGGCGCGGAAAAAACCGCCGCCGGCATGGCATCTCCTGGCAGCGACGTTTTGGCGATGTCGCCCGGCTGTGGGTCGAGCAGCGCCAATCCCATCGTGCCGAAATCCGCTTCCTCGACGAACGGGCCGACCGGTTCGCGTGGGCGGTCACTGAACACGATGTCGTCCACGCCGATGTTGCCCCAGGGACCGGAATCGTCGTCCACAATCACAAGTTGCCCCGGCCTGCCTGCCCACTGGCGCACGTCCCAGCTCATCGGCTTGAGTCGGTTGTTCGCCGCGCCGGTGGCCGATCTCACAACCTTCTCGTCCACCAACAGGTTCATGCAGGTCCGGCCCTTGTGATCACCGCCGCCGATGAGGAAAGTGATGTAATTGCGCTCGATCGTAAACCGAGGGCTCGTCAGCCGGCCAGTGGCGGCATCCTTGTCGGTGACGCCGCTGCCTGAAGCTGACGCGTGGCTGTTGACCAGCCTTTTGCCCTTCGCCCCGACCTCGCCTTGGTAGGCGGGCATCTTTGCCGCCTCGACGGGTGCACCCCCAAACGCCGTGCCGGTGACGACCCAGTCGCGGTAGGTCTCGCTCTCGAAATCCTCGAATACAATGTCCGGACGCTTGCTCGACACGCCGGGAGGCACATCCTCAGCACTGCAATCGAGGAAAATCAACCCCGGGCGACGCGCCACACAAGTCCGGCGAATGCCGTCGCGCTTCTGCCCGCTGTAAAGGCAAATTGCATTCTCCAGCCAGCCGGCAACCTCCCCTTCCACTTCGACAGCGCTCGTGTTCTTAACAGTAAACTCCATCACGGTCGCAGGCAGTGATGAATCGTCCACATTCAACGGAATGAAAGGAGAAAACGCTTCGAGACTTACGCTCACAGGAGAACCGGCATCTGCATAAACCACGTAACCGATCGGATATTCGCCGATGAACGAAATGTCGTTCCAGCCCGTTTGGTCGAGCGGTCGCATCTGAGTTTTCCCGTGCTGCGTCAAACGCAAGGCGAAGCCCTGCTCGACCGGCGATGACGGCGAGAGCGGCTGGGCATAATGCTGGTCGCCGGTGCCGATGGGCTGATTGAAAATATCCCAATGCCAGAGCTTGCCATCGCCGCCAAGATATAATTGGCCGCAGGTGATGCCGCCGACCGGCATGCCGATCTTTCTTAATTCCATGCCGCGATAAACTGTGCGCGCGCCTCGCGCGGTCAGAGACTTGACCCACTCAGGCCGCAGTTTCTTGTCGGCAGGAACCAGTTTATCGAAATCCTTCCGTGTGAACGGCCCGGCCATGACCGGCAGCCGCGCGAATGTCAGCCCCGCTGTCGCGAAGGCGGACGCCTTCAGGAAACTGCGCCGGTTAAACAGCAGTTTGTCCGCGGAAAAAGGACGAGGCTCGTTCATGCGGAGGATTTAACTACGGAGCCACCGGAAAACAAACACTAAATCCGAGCCGCGAGACCCTCACAGGGCGGATTCAAGACCCCACAAATCTGTAGCCGCCGACGGGAGTCGGCGCACTTTTCCTCAATCACTGAGATCAGCGTCTGACTCCCGTCGGCGGCCACGATCTCTTGAATCCGCCCTGTGCACGAGCCAGGCGACCCCTTTTTTTCTTCCCATTTAAACCCATCTAACCTATGTAGCGCAGTGAAATGAAAACCTACCCGCTTTATCTGAACGGCGAGTTCGTCCAGAGCGAACCTGTCTGGAACGTGATCAATCCGGCCAACTCGGAAGCCTTCGCCAAAATCTCGACGATCAATCGCGCCCGGCTGGCTCAGGCAATCGTGGATGCGCACACCGCTTTTGCCGGTTGGCGGCAGATGACGGCCAAGACGCGAGGCGAATTTCTGCGGCTCATTGCGACCGAACTGCAACGCAGGCGGGAAGAGATCGCCCGCCTTATCAGCAGTGAGAACGGCAAGCCGCTCACCCAGAGCCTGGGCGAGGTTGCGCTGTCGGTGGATCATCTCGAATGGTTCGCCGAAGAAGGCCGCCGTGCTTATGGCCGAATCATTCCCCCGCAGGCCGATGGCAAACGCAACCTGGTCGTCAAATCGCCCATCGGCGTCGTGGCCGCCATCAGCCCCTGGAATTTCCCCCTCATGCTGGCAGTCCGAAAAGTTGCGCCCGCCCTGGCGGCCGGCTGTCCCGTGATCCTGAAACCATCTCGCCAGACGCCGCTGAGCAGCGTCGCCTTTGCTGAGTGCGTCCATGCTGCCCAGGTGCCCAAAGGAGTTTTTCAGCTCGTTTGCGGACCATCCAATGACTTCGGCGATGAGTTTCTTGCCAACCCGCTTTGCCGCAAAGTCACCTTCACCGGCTCGACCGAAGTCGGCCGGATTCTGATCTCCAAGGCCGCCGCCACGATCAAGCCCCTCTCGCTCGAATTGGGTGGCAACGCCCCACTGCTGGTTTTCGAGGATGCCGACCTCAGTGTTGTGGTCGAGGGCGCCTTGCTGGCCAAGATGCGCAACACCGGCCAGTCGTGCATCGCCGCCAACCGGCTATTTGTGCAGCGGCCCGTTTACCAGCGCTTTCTCGAAGCTTTCGTTGCCAGGGTGAAGTCCCTCAAGATCGGCGAGTTTTCCGAACCCGGTGTCGAGATTGGCCCCATGATTGATCAGCCAGCTCTCGATCACGCCCTCGCCCTCATCAATGATGCCGTGCAACACGGCGCGCGCCTGCTTTGCGGTGGACGCCGCCTGGAACGAAAAGGATTCTTCTTCGAGCCAGCCGTGCTTGCCGACGTGCCAGCAGCCGCCCGATGTCGGCTCGAGGAAACCTTCGCCCCCATTGCGCCCGTCACCGCTTTCGACACCGAGGAAGAAGCCATTCGCATGGCCAACGACACCGTTCATGGCCTAAGCGCTTATGCCTTCACGCGTGATGTCGGCCGTGTGTTTCGGCTCGCCGAACAACTGGAGGCCGGCATGATCGGCATCAACGACGGGCTTCCCACCACCAGCAATGCCCCGTTTGGCGGTGTCAAACAAAGCGGCTGGGGCCGTGAATTGGGCGCCGAGGGCCTCGAGTCGTTCCTGGAGACCAAGCATGTTTCTGTGCGAATTTGAACGCCCCAAGAGCCGCAATATTCGATCCATCCCCAACCAGAGCCTTGCCGATCGCCTGAGAACCGGTTTCGGCTCCTCCAAGGCCCCTCGCGACCGCACTGGACGGTTGCGTCACCTCATCCATTTCTGGATTTCATCCGCCAACCGGCATCCGGCCAGGGCTGCCTGTTTCTCGGCCGCGGTTTTTGCCGCTTTCGTGTAACCGTCCGGCAAGTCGGGTGCGATTTCCCTGCTGACGCCACCTTTCAATTTTCCACGCAGGTATGCCTTTTCGAGGGCGAGCGACCGGCTCTCCAGGCTCCAGTCCTTCGCGGTCCTGGATTTCTTCAATCCCCTCAGCGATTTCCTCGGGTGTTCGGACTGAATCGCGATCGCGTAATTCAGATGCGCTTGCGGTTTTCCCGAGGTGCCCAAAAGCCCATCCCAAAAACTGTGCAGAGAAATTCCTCTGGCGACGGGTTTTACGAAGAAATCATTCCCGCCTTTGTCCCCCTTTGGATAGGCGCTGGCAAAGAAAGACGAACAATGGAGCGGCTGATGAAGGTCGCCAATCAGATGGATCAGCCACGACAAATACACGGCATCTGCTTCTGGTGTGGATTTGTGGTCTGATAGGGTGCGTTCACATTGGCGAATACCGTAAAGGATATCGTCATCGGGCGAGGGGCCGGCCTCGACCCGAAACCGGGATGGCTTGAGCGGATAGTCGATATAGTGCCATTTGGGGTGATTGAAATCGCTCTCCCCGCGGCGTATTTCATCCGGCCAGACGCTCGCCCGCATGAACATCGACAGGCCGAAATCCAGATCTTCCCGGTTGCTGATGAACGCGCCTTTCCATTTCTCGTATTGCGGGTGAGCTTTCAGGACTTCGGTAACTTTCTTTTGGAGAGCGGGTGAGAGCTGACGATACGCTTCGGCGGCAATGACTTGATGACCGGCGCCGCTCCAGGCCGTCGCGCTGGAGCAAAACAGCATCAACGCCAGCGAGGCGCATAGCAAGACCGTCGATATCTTCATGTTAAGTGGTCCCGCTTGCCATTTGATTTATATGTTCCATACGCCCGGCAAACAACGCTAGGCCAGCCGGCAGGCGGGTTCAAGCAGAATGGCGAAAGATGGCTTGAAACCTCACCCTCTTTGTGTTGTTATCGGCAACGCAAGCATGTGTTCAGAAATCCTCTCAGTCCCAATGAACTTAATTGGCCCAAAGCGAGCCTCGAGGGTTTTGGCTGGGTTTACCCTCATCGAACTGCTGGTGGTCATCGCGATCATCGCCATCCTCGCCGCGCTGTTGTTACCCTGATGTGCATTGAGAATCAGAAGGGACGCGACATCCCAGCCTGAAAGTGCTCACTCAGACACACCCTCAAAGCGGCAGCCCCGTTCGCCCAATCGGCGAGGTGCCAGCCCGGCAGCATCCCCTGGTCCGGCTCTGGAGCATTCCGGCGACCCGCGCCCTGGTGGCGCTGATGTTTGTCCTCCTGATCGGTTGCCTGTTCAACGCTGACGGCGCGTTCTTCAAACCGGGCACCCACCGTGACGCCCTCCGCCAGGCATCGGTCTTCGGCATCCTGGCCTGCGGCATGACGTTGGTCATCATCAGCGGCGGAATCGACCTTGCCGTTGGCAGCACCCTCGCTTTTCTGGCGGTCAGCTTCTCGTTAATGAGCATTCATTGGGGCTGGCCGCCCTGGCTTTCTGTCCCCGCCTGTCTCCTCCTGGGCGTGGCCTGCGGGGCAGCTTCCGGCAGTTTGACGGCTTGGCTCGGCATTCAGCCCTTCATCGCGACGCTGGCGATGATGGTCTTCGCGCGCGGGTTGGCCAAGACCATCTCCGGCGGCACCAAAGTCTCCACCATCGTCAAGAGCGCCGACGGCAGCTTCCATCAAGTGCCGGTGCCCGGCATTTACCGGTTCATCGATAGTCGCATTCTCGGGGACAACCTCGCGGTGGTCACCGCAATCTTCTTGGTCTGCGCGCTGGTAGCGTGGGTCGTGCTGTCGCGCCACTGCTGGGGACGGTATCTATACGCGATCGGCGGGAATGAAGAGGCCGCCCGATTGTCCGGCGTGCCGGTCAAACTCACCAAAATGCTGGCTTATGCCGCCAGCGGATTGCTGGCCGCCGTGGCCGGGATTTGCCAGGCCGCCCAGGAGCAGCAAGGAGACCCGGAAGCGGGCATCGGCTATGAGTTGACCGCCATCGCGATTGTCGTCATCGGCGGCACCACCCTCACCGGCGGACGCGGCGGCATCGGCCTGACCTTGCTCGGCACGCTGACCATTGGCTATCTGGAGAAAATTCTCAGCATCAACGCCGTCCCCGAAGCCAGCCGCCTGATGCTCACTGGCGCGATCATCGTCATCGCCGTCCTCGCCCAACGCAGAAAAAGTAGAAAGTAGAAAGCAGAAAGCAGCACCACGTCACTCCCGGCAGGAGATGAACAGCGAAGACGCGAAGACGGGAAGAAGAAAAGGCACTGATCCCCATCACTCACCACGAAACACACCCAGTGGCGAGCAGCAATTCAATCAAAAAAGGAGAGGGAAACTGTCCCATAAGCGGACAACAGGACACTCACCAGTCTGTCCGGGGTCTGTCCACTGTCTGTCCGGATGCTCTCCCATGCCTCGAATAGTGTCCTGAGCACTTTTCTGCTGACCTCGGAGGGATGATGGTAATAACCTCGGCGCAGGGCTCGGAAGGTGCGCATTCAACAAAGACCGGCCAGCGTAAGTCGATAAAGCCAAGCCGGACGGAGTCGGAGACTCCGTGGACCGGCAGGTCGGAGACCTGCCCTACAACCCGTCAAAATGAGTTGCTGGTGCCTGGGTGTCCGTTTCTATAAACATGCCACTCCTACGGAGTTAATCTCACCTGGCCTTATTCTCTCCCAGCGTCGGCGGGGATTACGGATTAGGATTAGGATTATGAGAGAGGAAATGGTTGATTGGGGGGTCGGGCAGAAATAATAATTTGAATAGTCTTGACCCCTCGCGGTTATTCTCCTAATTTGTTGGTTCGTTAGGCAATAATGCATGTTTGCGCAATTTAAAAGCCTGTTTTCCAATGATATTGGGATAGACCTCGGGACGGCTAATTCCGTCGTGTACGTGCGCGATCGAGGGATCGTTTTGCGGGAACCCTCGGTTGTGGCGATCCAGGCGGGCACCACCAACGTTTTGGCTGTCGGTGAAGAAGCCAAGCGGATGCTGGGCCGCACCCCTGGGAATATCGTGGCCATTCGGCCCATGAAGGATGGTGTCATCGCGGATTTCGAGATTACCGAAGCGATGCTGCGCCATTTCATCCAAAAGGTCCATCACCGCAAGCTGATCGCCCCGCGCGTCGTCGTCGCGGTGCCCTCAGGCATCACCGAAGTGGAAAAACGGGCGGTTAAAGACTCCGCCACTCATGCCGGCGCACGGGAAGTGTATCTGATCGAGCAACCGATGGCCTCAGCCATCGGGGTCGGTCTGCCGGTCCATGAGCCAGCGGGGAACATGATCGTAGATATTGGCGGGGGGACTTGCGAGATCGCAATCATCTCCCTCGCCGGCATCGTCTTCAGCCGCAGCCTGCGGGTGGGCGGGGACGAATTCGACGAGACGATCGTAGCACACATCAAACGGGCCTATAACCTGATGATAGGTGAACGCACCGCGGAAGAGATCAAGATACGAATTGGTTCGGCTTTTCCGTTGGAGCAGGAATTAACCATGGAAGTCAAGGGACGCGATTTGAGCGCGGGGTTGCCGAAGACGCTAACCATCCGCTCAGAAGAGATTCGCGAGGCCTTGCAAGAGCCGCTGTCCAGTATTTTGGAGTCCGTACGTATTACCCTCGAACGCTGTCCGCCCGAATTGTCCGCCGATCTAGTGGACCGTGGCATA
>Ga0194053_10001753_pt1 | contig 13628 bp, 11 predicted proteins | sample SepL228m_MetaG_FD_161684 | JGI IMG/M metagenome (GOLD analysis project Ga0194053, IMG submission 161684) | Anoxic zone freshwater microbial communities from boreal shield lake in IISD Experimental Lakes Area, Ontario, Canada - Sep2016-L227-8m | ecosystem: Environmental > Aquatic > Freshwater >... | reverse complement strand
ATCCCTTCCAGATGAGCAGGGAACATTGACCTGTCTCCCCGTTTAAGCAGGAGCGTGCAGGTCCGTTTTTCCATCTGGTTCAGCACATTCATGAAATACCAGTGCCACTCATCGACATCTTTCTCTGCAACGCATTTACTGAACCGTGCCTTAATCAGGCTGCTCCGCTCAACCCCAAGGATCGTTGCTCCGGTCAGGTTCACCTCAGAGATCAGCCCCTTGTCACTGATCGTGAGATAGCCAAGCGGGGCAAAATCATACAGATCAAGGTACTTGTCCCGTGACTCTTCGAGCGACATATACGCCCGTTTGAGTTCTTCGGCCTGCGTCTCGAGCTCGATCTGGTGTACCTGCAGTTCGTGGATCAAATGTTCCGGGGACTGTCCTACGAGATCGGGGGAAGCCTTTGGGTAGTGTGCGAGCTGCTCTTCTGCATCGTCGCGCAATGAATGCCCGGTGCCTGCGGTGTCCGGCTGCTTTTTATCGTTCTGTTTCTTCTTTCCCGCAGCCATGTCAGTCATCCTTCCCGGTCATATGTCTCTGTTGCACCTTCTCTGCTTTTCCCGCCGAACGGGCAGCGAGCCGTTCCCTTGCAATCGCTACTGCGCTTTTGAGTTTTCTGTTCCTGCACTTCCCGTGGAGGAAGTTCGGTGAGATACTAGGCGTCACGGATGCTGCTCGTTTCGGAAAGTGGGTGAGAGTTCATGCGACAGCCTCTTTTCTGATCCCTTCATCGTTTTGATGGAGCCGGGTAAAAATCAGATGGAAACCCGGCATGTTAACAGAATGATAAGAACTTGTTAAGACCCGGAATAAACTATATCTGGAGCGATTTTTTCGGTTTGAACAGTTATACGGGTTTTTTCCAGAATGCAGAAACATCATGTTAAGACCTTGTTAAGACCTCTTTGGCAGGTACTTCCTTTGCGAAGACTTCCCTTCTGGATCAAGAAATCCCTCCGGCTCAGACCATTGTTTCAGGTACCGGGATGCCTCAACCTGTGCTGATGGAGACTCGCCAAGTCCAAGTAACTGTCGGCATTCTTTATTGGAAATACTGCCATGATCCCGGACAAAACTTCGCACGATCTCAGGGTACCGGGCAGCATCAATACCCTTTGCGGTAGAATATCCTGCTTTTCCGATCAGATCTTTTGCTAAAGCCTTAGTCAGATAGAATGTCGCTTCATGCGTATGCCCCCGTCGTTCGAGAATGCCTCTGTCAGGATCGCTCATCTGGTCGAGAATGCCCAGTGCCTGATCCCGGTCCAGCTGGAGAAGTTCTTCTGCATCTGATGTCCTGATATACCGGTGGCTTTTGAGATACGTCAGGACCATGAGACCATCAAGACCAATATCTTTACCATGGGCATGCCAGTCGGAAATAAGCCGTGCCGTCGCATGATCGAATGCCCCGTTAAAGATCTGAAGAGTAACGTGAGACTCATCAGCCTCGTAGCGCGGCATCCGTTTTCCATATTCCAGCATCGGGATGAATATTTTCCGGCGACCTGTTCCGGCAGATTCGACCAGTCTCAATTTAAGAAACGCATTTGCAAGGGTCCGGTTCCGTGCAACGGGTTCGTGACGAAGAATATTTTTTAGCGTAATCCCACCGATAAATCCCCCGGGGCTGGTGACCGCAAGTTCATGCAGTGAATGCCGGATTAACACTTCTCCCGGATGCGAATAATCCCGGTGAGTTACCGCGTTCAATACAACCTCACGCACGACCGCAATGGGAAATGCGGGAATGCGAAGACGGAATAAACCTACGGGGATCTCTTCTTCGGGATTTATGGGACTTGAAAAAATTACTTCCAGTTTCTCAACAACTGAAAGAAGACTCACTCTCCAGAGATCGTTTCTTGCCACTTTTGTTTCAGAAATCTGATGAACGTAATGGACCTGGCCTTGTGGAATTTTTTCCGATATAACCTCAGGTTTTCCAAAGAGCAGGAGTCCGGTGTTTGTCACCAGACCATTCCGCACCGCTTCAAGACCCTGAAGAAATGCAGAATCCGGTAAGGAGAGCAAGGCGGATTCGGGATTGCGGCTTTTTAAAAATGAACGTGCCCGGGCGATTTCAAGAGGATCGAGATCTTCTAATGTAACGCCCTGCGCTGCTTCACCACTCCAGTCAAGAGCACCTGAAGAAACACGCATGGTCACAAATTCATCCGGGTCTATAGGCATGCAGTTTTTTCCAATCCGTCGCTTGAACACACCCTGAGCAGTTCCGTAAGGGGGCGAATTTCCTTTCGGAATTCTTACAATCAGGAGATGACCGGTACCTTCAGGCACGGATAATTCTTCCACATCAACCTGAAGATGGGGGCGGGTGCCGTCAAAGATACCCCTCCGCCATGTATCAGGGTTATACCCATGAGCGCCATGTATCGCTTTTGATCGACCGGGGGTTTTATCCGATACCCCGAATACGACAACCCCTCCGTCTCCATTAGCAAAGCATGCTGCGTACTCCATTGCAATTTTCATCTCGTCTTTTGGATTATGCCAGGGTTTGAAATCCAGATTGGAGGATTCAAGATTGTCAGCAATGGTATGGTCAAGCTGATCCAGAAGATTCAGGATTTCATCATTCGATGGAACACTCATGCTATAACCTCAAAAGGGCATCCTGTTTTTATTTATGTGCCTCTTGATCCTCTATCGTTTTTGGGTATAATCCCTTTTCTTTGGAACAGGTCCTGTAATTGTGGGTGCAGTGAACCCACAATGTGAGGATATGCAAGGTAAAAATCCTGATAATGGTAAAACTGGCGTCGGCTGCAATTTGAAACACCGCGGGAAGTAAGATCCTTAGCAAGCTTTTTAGAATAACCTGTCTCCATAAGCAGCACGTTCTTTCCCTTAGAATTCGTAGTTCTGGAGGAGTGCCTGATGAGCCAGTTGCGAAGGGTCAGGCTCACATTTACTGCTTTTGTTGGGCGTTCAACCAGATGATAGTGGATATCTTCATTCCTCCGGACCAGTGATGGCAGATCTATTCTTTCCGTCTCTCCCGGGAGCGAATGGGCCGGTTCTTTCTTACTCATACGTAGTACTCTGTCACATTCCGGATCCACTCTGTTCATGGGGTTCAAGCTCTTTTTTGCCGGCTTCTTTCCCGCAGCCATGTCAGTTATCCTTCCCGGTCATATGTCTCTGTTGCACCATCTCTGCTTTTCCCGCCGACCGGGCCGCGAGCCGTTCCCTTGCAATCGCTACTGCGCTTTTAAGTTTCTGTTCCAGCACTTCCCGGGGAGGAAGTTCGGTGAGATACTCGGCAACGCGGATACTGCTCGTTTCGAGTTCGAGGAGTTCGACATGCCCAACAGAAGAACCCGCACAGAGAATGAGCCCGAGGGGCGGTTCCTCGCCCGGTTGCCGGTCGTACTTGTTTAACCATCGCAGGTAGAGTTCTACCTGTCCCTTGTCAGCGGCTTTAAATTTACCCAGTTTTAGCTCAATTGCCACCAGCCTGCGAAGTTTCCGGTGATAGAAGAGCAGGTCGATATAGTAATCTTCGGCATCAACCGTGATCCGCTTTTGACGGGCGACAAATGAGAAATCAGTGCCAAGTTCGAGAATAAACCGTTCCAGTTCCCGGAGAATTGAATTCTCCAGATCTTTTTCAGAGAAGGAATCTGCCAATCCGAGAAAATCAAGGAAGTACGGACTCTTGAAAACAAGGTCCGGCGTCATCTGATCATCGGCTCGTAGTGCCGCAAGTTCCTTTCGTGCCAATTCTTCCGGTTTCTTTGAAAGGGCAGTACGCTCGAACAACATCCCCTGGATCTTTGCCTGTAATGTCCGGACACTCCATTGTTCGAGCCGGCATATCTCTATGTAAAACTCACGGGCAAGTGAATCCTCGATATAGATAATATTTCTGAAGTGGGTCCAGCTCAATTGTCCACTCAGTGAGTAGACAATCTTACGGTCAGGGAATGTTTCGACAAAATGGAGCATATGAAACAGGTTTGCTCTTGTAAATCCACGACCGTACTGCATGGTCAGTTGATCTGATACGGTATTGATCACCTGCTTACCATACGCAGCTCGTTCATTGCCAAGGATCTCTGTCCGGATGCGCTCGCCAATATCCCAATAGAGCAGGACCATCTCTGTATTTATACCGACAGCGACCCGGACCCGTGTAGCATCAATAAGTGACTGGAGATCCCCCAGCAGTGCGGGCGGGAATAATGACGGTACTATCTCGTGGTCTGCCGGAGAGTGACCTTTACCGTTCTTTTTTGTCAGTCTCTCTCCCGCAGCCATTTAGTTCCTCTTCCCATCCCACTATCCGGTTTTACCCTTATCTGCCTTCTCTCCGGATTGCGGGATCACTTCCATTGCCAGAAGAATGAGATGAGGAGCATCCTCATGCCCGATAATCTCGCGGGCGTTTAACACCATCTTTTTCTGCCCGATGCCGGGGAATGTGTGCTCGACTACGAAATTTTCAAACGACCGGTTCTTTGGCAGCACATTCTCCAGCAGCTCACGGAGCCGGGGAATGTCCCACTGGTTTTTCCCGAGTTTATACAGCACAATACCCTGAGTCTCTTCCGGTTTCATTTCAAAGGTCTGGTAGAACGCCCGGCTCGCAGAGATCACCTCTAACTTTCCATTGAGGACAATGAGCGGCTCCCTGACCGTATCGACAATGCTCTGGGCATATTCGCGGGCAATCCGGGCTTCGGCTTCGACCGCTTTTAGTGAGGTGATATCAGAGAACGTCAACACAACTCCATCGATAACGTTCTCCTGTGTGCGGTACGGCATGATGCGGACCAAGAACCACTCATTATTTGTAGTAAGCACAGGGATCTCGCGTGGTATGAGCGAGTCGAGCACCGCTTGTGCATCGGGGATCAGATCCACATCCGGAATCATGGACCGGATATCTGCAAGCGGGCGTCCCGTATCCGATGGCGCAAGCCGGTAGACTTTTGTTGTCTCGCGGGTGAATCTCCTGATAGCGAGATGCTCATCTAAAAATATCGTGCCGACATTAACGTTTTCTAACAGGTTCTTCATATCATTCTGGACACCCGTGAGCTGCTCGATCTTTGCCTGAAGCTCCGAGTTCACCGTTACGATCTCTTCATTTACCGACTGGAGTTCCTCTTTTGACGTTTCAAGTTCTTCATTAGTGGACTGGAGTTCTTCGTTTGTGGATTGCAGTTCCTCGTTTGTGGACTTGAGTTCCTCGTTTGCCGCTTGCATCTCCTCAATTGTTGCCTGCAGGTTCTCTTTTGTGTACGCCAGATCCTGCTCAAGTTCCTCTACGCGCTTTGACTCGCCTTTTGCAGTAACCCGCTTCCGGCGGATGCCTTTTTCCAGCGGGGGGAGCACAGAATCCTGGAAACTTATGAGCAGCAGCTCCCGTGTGGCTTCAGGATCTGCAAGCGGGCGTACCGTTAAGTCAACCCCGTGAATACCTCCGTTTGTCCGGACCGGTAGATCTTTTACAATAAACAGTCTTTTTTGCACGGCCGTGTTCTGGATCGCATAGCGCAAATCCAGTTGCAGTCCTTCGCGTGCCATATCGATCACATTGGTGCTTACCTGTCCCTGTGCCGGCTGGAGATATTTCCCGGTGTCGCCATGCACATAGATGATGTTTCCTTTATCATCGGTGATAACAGATGGCGGTGCAAACGACTGGAGGAGCACGCGTTTGATGAGCTCTGAGAAGTTTGTCTTTTCCATTTTGCGGGAAGCTTCGATCTGTTCCTTTTCTGTCTGTTCGGAGGTCCAGGAAAAGCGCTGGGCGACAAGCGTCCGGGCTGATGTTAAGGAGGGTTTGATCCGGTAAACCTTCCACTTTTTATCGAGCGAGGCGAAGAGATCCACAAAATTTCCTATGCCTTCAGAGGGGCTCAAAAAGAGCACACCGTCCGGCCTGAGCGCGTAATGGAACGCCGGAATCACCCGGTTCTGGAGTTCGACTTCAAGATAGATGAGCAGGTTCCTGCAACTGATCAGGTCCATCTTTGTGAACGGCGGGTCCTTGATCACGTTCTGGATGGCAAAGACAACCATCTCCCGGATCTCTTTTTTAATCCGGAAGCCGCCCTCCTCTTTGGAAAAGTTCCGTCGCAGCCGGTCGGCAGAGACATCGATCGCAATATTTGCCGGGTATAAACCGGCCCGTGCGGTTGCGATTGCATCGTCATCGATATCTGTTGCATAAATCTGGAGCTTGAACTCTTGTTTGATAGTCTCCATGTATTCGCGGAAGAGAATGGCAAGCGAGTAGGCTTCTTCTCCGGAGGCGCACCCAGGCACCCAGATCCGGAAGATATAGTTCTCAGGTTTATTTGCAAATATTCGTGGCAGGCCATCTTTGTTCAGTGCTTCAAAAGCATCTTTGTCTCTGAAGAAGCTGGTCACGTTGATTAAGAGTTCCTTAAAGAGGATGTGGACTTCGGCCGGGTTTTCTGTAAGGTACCGGGCATACGCATCCATATCCTTTAAGTTGTGCACCACCATCCGCCGTTCTATCCTGCGTCGGATTGTGCTCTGCTTGTACTGGGAGAAGTCGTTGCCGGTCTTTGAACGCAGGAGCATTGCGATACGCCGCATAGCGCTCAATGCCGCTGGAACCGGAGGTGCCGGGGGAATACCGGTATCTGCAATTGTCTTGACATAGGCAACCAACTGTTCGGTGATTTTTTCGACTGGCATCACATAAGTGGCAAGCCCGCTCTGGACTGCACTCGATGGCATGCCGTCATATTTTGCTGTGGAGGGTTCCTGCACAAAGGAGACCCCGCCTGCACCATGGATCGCCCGGAGCCCGAGCGTGCCGTCCGATCCACTGCCCGACAGGATCACACAGATCGCCCGTTCACCCTGATCCTCAGCAAGTGAGCGGAAGAAAGAGTCAATTGGCAACCGCAGTCCCCGCGCTTGTTCCGGGATACTCAGGTTCAGTGTGCCATGGAAGATTGCCATGTCCTTACCCGGAGGGATGATGTAGACGTGGTTTGCCTGGATAATGGTCTGGTCAATGGCTTCATGGACCGGCATCGTGGTGTTCCGCTGGAGGATCTCTGACAGCATGCTGGCATGGCCGGGGTCAAGATGCGGGACAAGTACAAACGCCATGCTACTTTCGGGTGGCATTGTTTTGAAGAATAGTTCGAAGGCTTCGAGTCCCCCGGCTGATGCGCCGATCCCGACAATGGGAAAGATTGGTTCTGGGATAATGTTCTCGATGTTTTTCTTATTCGGGAGATTTTTTTTGGGGGCAGTCATGTCCAGTCCAGGATTTTTTTCTGACAGAGAGTCGGTCTTGGTTTTTTTCATTTTCGTACTCCATTTGGATATTTTATGCGGGCATCTGGTTCTGATATCCTGTGCAATAATTACGGTACACGGTTACGGCATAATTTTTGTGCGTTTGAGATTACTGGATTGAACACCATCTGAAACGTCACGTATCACAGTGGAATTTTTTTTGAAATTTTTTAATTCTACCGGTGTTGCCTGTATCTGATTGAATGATGGCTGCTCTTTATAATGATTATGATAGGTAGGTTTTTTTCTCCCATAAGTCAGATCATCGGGTATCTGAGGGGATGTACTTTGAGGGAAAATAAGCCCAGATTGGGCTCCGATTGCCGGGTTCTGATCCTGAAAACCCCTTAAACATCGATCGAGTTTATGATGTGAAAATAAGTGCCTGCATATCGCGCTGTTTGCCAAAATACGGCTTAAACGGGCTTAAAAATGGAAGGTCACCAAGGCCTTTCAAATCGCGTTTTGTTTTACCCGGTGCTTTACCTGTTTTAGGGGAGATCTGCCAGGGAAAGGGCCATTAGCGAGGTTGTTTTTCCGGGGTTAGGAAAAATGTGTGTTTTGGGCTGATCAGGGGGTCTCTTTTCGAGAGGGATTTGGTGATCATCGGGGCTTTTGTCATTATGTTTTTGTGGGCTTATTCGGAAATGTGAATAAAATATACCAAAATAAATGATCTTCGGACCCGGTCAAGGTTCGGGAGGATGCCGCTCGTACTACTAAGCAGTAGCGAAGTTGGAGAAGGAAGATTTTGTACCGGACATCATGGATGTTTCCCGGTATTTGCGTGTGATATCAGCGAGGTTTTATGGGTTGATGGTACTGAATGAGCAACAATTCGAAGGTTGCGGGAAAAAAGCAGGTTTGTTTAACATGGCATAGCAGAGCCGGGAACGTACCTTCGTACATCTACCTGTGCCCCACTCTTTGCCATCCGTTCTGCGATGGTAAGAATTTCATGGGCGACATGCTCGTTCACGTAATCTTCGCCGCAGTTTGTGCAGACCCGGGCAGGAACATCTTTTACAACAAGGGTCATTCCGTCGCGATCAAAGGTGACGGTTGTTGTGCCCTCTTTGGTTTTTCCGTGTTTACAGATGACGCACTTCATGATCTTCTCCGCGTATTATTATCAGACCACACATCCGGGTCTGGTTCATATGCTGTGATAATAATAGCTTCACGATCTACATTATTGTATGCCATGACGACGTGAAGCGGGCGATTGTTTACTTCCCCTGAAACGAGACAACTGGGATACGGCACATCATCAGGATAGTCTTTTATGATTGTACCAAGTCCGAGTAATTCACGAATATCAGAATCCGAGATTCTCCGCTGGAACCTCTGCCGTAACGCATGGATACGGAATGTCAGGTTTCGGTACACTGGATATTTTTTTATCGTTCATTTCGCACTTCCCTCCACAACTGAAATCTCCTCCCATGTCAGCCCGTACAACTCGTACACCAGTTTATCGATCGCCCCATCCGTCGCCCCAATCTGCCGGGACAACATCGTCTTCTCTTGTTCGAGCCTCACATCCTGCAATTTTTTGTTCAGGTTCAGCATCTGCGTGACGTGTGTGACCATGCGATCGTGGCGGGCGATATCATCGGGGTCGTTGGGGTTTATGGTGATGAGGGGGAAATCTTTCAAATAATCTCTGTTGTTATCCACGTCCCAGCTGAGCGCAGAGAAAAATTTATCGACAAATTCCCGCAGTAATTGTGTCTCATTGTAATTTCCCAGAATGTATGCCTGCCGATGAAATTCAAAACGTTCGATAAGAGACAGAATCGGTTCTGGGGCCGGCATCTGTAGTGATCTTTTTTCTCATTGGCGTTAAACCTGTTGAAAATATTTTAATGCTGAATTTTACATTCCCCATCCATATTCCCCCAACACCCCCTTTTATCCCTCCTCGGAGACCTCAGGTATCAGGGGGTACGTACTTTGAGTGAAAACAAGCCCAATTCGGGCTCCGATTGCCGGGTTCTGATCCGTAAAACCCCTTAAACATCGATCGAGTTTAGGATATGAAAATAAGTGCCTGCATATCGAGCTGTTTGCCAAAATACGACTTAAACGGGCTTAAAAAAGGAAGGTCGCCAAGGCCCTTCAAATCGCGTTTTGTTTTACCCGGTGCTTTACCTGTTTTAGGGTAGATCTGCCAGGGAAATGGCCATTAGCGAGGTTGTTTTTCCGGGGTTAGGAAAAATGTGTGTTTTGGGCTGATATGGGGGTTTCTTTTCGAGAGGGATTTGGTGATCATCGGGACTTTTGTCAGTATGTTTTTGTGGGCATATTCGGAAATGTGAATTTATCTTAATCTAAAATCTATGAGAAATAGTATCAGGATTCGACACCCAAACAATTTGTCAGATAACGTTGGAAAAGAAATGATGTTATAAAATATGGAAGTCAGAAATCCTTTCGGAAATAATAAAAGATAATTCTCAATCACCCAGTAATTTCAGCGCGAACGTCTGACATGCCAGCAGGTGGGGACGATCAACTTCGGAATTGTTCCATGCAATACTGAAGAGTAAGAGCAGGGCATTGTCGAGCATTGCATCAAACTTCCGGTCTTCGCTATATGAGGGGAGCGGGGGATTGGCAAGCAAGCCCTCCTCTTCCGGTAAAAAGGTCCGGTAATTTTCCGGCCGTGGCAGTGAGTGTTCGAGGATTGTTGCATGCTCCTCTACAATTTCAAAGGCATGGGTCAGATAAGGAACACTATTTTTTTCTGTGGATTGTCCGGTAATTATTCCGGATATCCGGGCTGCCTCACCATATTCACCTGTAGAGAATTGATTGATTACCACCGCTGCACGGTGTGCAGTAACAGTAGAGATGCCGGTAACTGAATCGCGGGTTTGTTCTACATAGATTTTGAGAGGGGATGCCAGTTCTTTTCCTAAAGATACTTCCGTATGTGACGAGCCGAACCGGTATTTCAGGCGTATGAGCAACAGGGTGAGACTTACCGCATACAACAGCTGAAGGGTTAAGCCGGAGACATAGTCCGTAGGTACAACAAAGAAAATGAAGGCATAAATTGGCGTTGATAATGCCACAATGTCTTTTTTAGGACGGATCCAGGCCAGATATGCCAAAAGACAGGAACTGATTACACACCCTAGAGCAAAAAACTGAAAATTGATCTCAAAGCCCATCATCCATACAAGGACACCTATCAGTGTTATACCAAAAGAAAAAATAGGGATGGCAAGCTCCAGGTATCGTTGCTTTTCATTGTCTGACTGAATTGTAGTTTTTAGAAGGGTCATGCTTACAAGATCCTGATTGTAAAAATTATGTAATTCCTGTATCGATTAAGAGTGATTCATAAAGAGGAGGATGGTTCATTCATCCGTTGTGCTATTTGCACTTTTTTTACGGATCGATACGCAGTTGACCACAGGATCACCCGTCACGATATACCGGCGTATAACCTGGCCGAGCACCACAACCAGATCGTTTACTTTTATATTCTCATCCGGGCTGGTAAACATTTTGACCGAGATCGCACCGGAACGGTCAGCAACCGAATACTGGGGACGGTTCAGGAACTGGAAATGAACGCGTTCAACCACGCCTTCTATCCGCACAATCTTCCCAATCATATTTTCATTGATCAGCTTCACCCGAACCGTCTTTGCCTGATGCTCGTACTCCGGTTCAAGCTCTGCATACTGGCTGCGACTCATATAATTGAGTGCAACCGGGATGACAAGCAGCATGAACAGTACGGGGACCATCCAGATAAGGTTTGATCTTACTTCAGAACTATACAGGGAACCAAATATAAGAAAAATGGTGAAGAACACAAACACCCCGATTGAGATGATTGAGACTTTCACTTCGACATTTCCGATCTTCATCTAAAAAAATTATTGGTTGTTAATCTACTTCAGTGCTGCGATCTCTTTGCGGAACGCAACCCAGTAGATGACACCGACGAATAACATCCCGCCGACGATATTACCAATCGTTACCGGTATAACATTTGCGGTCCACATGTTGACCCAGTTTACCGTAGTTGCGGTATTTGTTAAACCAGCAGTCATGATACCAGCCGGGATAAAGTACATGTTCGCCACAGAGTGTTCGAATCCGCTGGAAACGAAGGCCATAATCGGGAACCAGATACCAAAGAACTTACCAGCCGCATCATCTGCACAGATTCCGAGCAGGATAGCGAGGTTGACAAGCCAGTTGCAGGCAATACCCTTTAAGAATGCAGACCACATGCCCATCATTCCGACATAACTGGTCTTTGCCACAGCAATGGCAATCGCACGAGTACCGAACGCAGTAATCGTTGCTGTGCCATCGGCACCGAATGAAACAAACGGACCGTTTGCACAGATATAGGCAAACACGAGAGACCCGATAAGGTTCCCGATATACACAAAAATCCACAGGTTGATGACCTGCATCCAAGTAATCTTGTGAATGAATGCAGCCATTGGGGCGAGCATTGCATCGCCAGTGAAGAGCTCAGCACCCGTAAGCACGGTGATGATAAGCCCAACCGGGAAGACGGCTCCCATAACCAACTGTACCATACCCGCTGATGCGAAACCACCGGGAACTGCGCCCGCGGTAATTTGCGCTGCCGAATAGGCTATACCTGTACTGCACACTGTTGCGAGAGCAGCACCCATAGCGATGTATGCGCCTGACATGAATCCACGAAGGACCATGTTCCAGGCAGGCAAGCCGACTTTGTACTTACCGGCATCTCCTGCTTTTGCAGTAATTGCTACCGGAGGATGAAACACCATTTTTTAACACACCTCAATTGTCCACCTATACCAGCAACGTATTAAATCACTTTTCCGTATAGGTCAATTTACACTCTCTTGTGTGGATATTAATAATTTTCTAATTGTTTGTCGATTAGACACGTGTACAGCAATGGATAGTAAAAATATATTTTTTGCGTGTTAATGAAAACTGTTTTACGAAATCGTATTATTAATAAACTTATTGAATAGCAGTAAATTGGAAAGGAATTAAAAAAAGCTGCTACATAGAAAAAAAAAATATTTTCTTATGACGCGCAGTCAGGTGAAAAAAAAGGTAAAGTCTCATTCCGGTCTGCTTGTCCGGCAGATTTACGTATTTGTTCTATCAAAAAAAAAGGAAAACATCAATTCATTTTTTCATGCAATTTTTCTCGCTGGCTAGCCGTTTTTTAAAAAGGTAAACCGTTAAACAAAAAAAGGAGAGATGAACAATGATCAGTATGGATAAAAAATCTCAGATCATTCTGGTTTTGGGCATAGCTATCACCATAATCCTCCTTATTTTTAACATATATCTTGCAGGAATCGTCTTTATTCTGGTAATCACGTTATTTATGTCATCGATGATTATGCAAGACAGTGTCTCCCATCCTGATGTGGAGGCAAGCCTGAGCGATGATGCCAAATCTATTGTCTTAAAAAATTCAGGGAACTCTACCGCATTGCAAATCCATGTGGTCCTTATCCCAATGAATACCGAGTTTGATGTGCCATCCATTGCTGTAGACGAATCATATACTCACCCACACGGTTCAATGATTGGCGAAGTCAAAGTTGTAGTAACGTTTGAAAATGAAAAAAATAATGTCTTTTCCAAGTCCTATGCATTATCTTCATTAGGAAATGCATATGATCCCTTTAAACCGATGATTCCCATGTTCAAATGGAAATGATTGTATATCGTAAAAATATCTCATTTTTCCAGTAAATTTTTTAATCCCACGAACAATTTGATGATTAGCTGGGGGCATTTATAGGATTATAGAATAAATCTCAGCTAAACCAGTTCAACAGCACACATCATTATTACGCAGCAATTAGATCGCAAACAGGAACAATTCCTATGAGAAAACCCCGGTTCCCCCCGATGGTAATTGATATTGTACAGACAGCACTATCAGCCTGCGATGGGATTGAATTCTCTGATCTGGCGGCCTGCCCCTCATGCGGCGGGGCAGTCCGGGGATATGACATCAGGAAAAAGCAGTTTGCCGCAATTATAGAAAATGATAAGAAGCGTATCATTCACATCAGGGTAAAACGATTTTATTGTAAATACTGTAAGAGACTCTTTGATGCCGACGAACCTTTTTATCCAGATACCCGTATCGGATCGCCTGTCATCGATCTCTGCGTAACCTTTGCAGCAACAATTCCCTTCACTCGCACGGCCACCTACCTCTCACTGATGGGAATCTTAATCGATCGCGGCAGTGTCCGGAACTATGCTAACAGGGATTTTAAAGAGATTCCAACTGCTGATATGTTTGGCAT
>Ga0194053_10001752_pt1 | contig 13633 bp, 11 predicted proteins | sample SepL228m_MetaG_FD_161684 | JGI IMG/M metagenome (GOLD analysis project Ga0194053, IMG submission 161684) | Anoxic zone freshwater microbial communities from boreal shield lake in IISD Experimental Lakes Area, Ontario, Canada - Sep2016-L227-8m | ecosystem: Environmental > Aquatic > Freshwater >... | reverse complement strand
GACTGCATCGGCGCCCGCCTCGGCCAGCGCCAGCGCTGCTGCACCGGTCGCAATATTGCCACCGATGACGTCAACCTGAGGGTAGTTCTGCTTGACCCAGCGCACCCGCTCGATCACGCCCTGGCTATGACCGTGCGCCGTATCGACCACGATGGCGTCAACCCCGGCGCGCACCAATGCTTCGACCCGCTCCTCGGTACCCTCTCCCACGCCGACTGCGGCGCCAACCCGCAGTTGGCCCTGCGCATCGCGCGCCGCATTGGGAAAACTGGTCTGCTTGGTGATGTCCTTGACCGTGATCAGTCCCTTGAGCTCAAACGCATCGTTGACGACCAGCAAGCGCTCTATCTTGTACTGGTTCAACAACACCTTGGCTTCTTCCAGGGTTGTGCCATCGGGCACGGTCACCAGCTTGTCGCGCTGAGTCATGATGTGGCTGACCGGCAGGTCCAACCGGGTCTCAAACCGCAGATCGCGACCGGTGACGAGGCCTACCACCTTGCCAGCATCGCAGACCGGAAACCCCGATACCCCAAGTTGCTCGGACAGGCTCATGACCTGGCGCACGGTGTGCTGTGGCGTGATTACCACCGGATCACGCAACACACCTGACTCGTAGCGTTTCACTTTGGCCACCTGCGCTGCCTGCTCTTTGGCGGACATGTTCTTGTGCACGATACCAATACCGCCCTCTTGCGCAATGGCAATGGCCAGGCGCGCCTCGGTCACGGTATCCATGGCGGCTGAAACCAGCGGTAAATTGAGGGCAATGTTACGGGAGAAACGGGTTGCCAGTGAGGTGTCCTTGGGCAGGACCTGGGAGAACGCTGGCACCAACAGGACATCGTCGAAGGTGAGCGCTTTGCCGATGAGGCGCATGTTCTTGAGCTCCAAATGATCGATTGTAGCCACGTGGCTGCGTTCAATGGTTTCTGCAAAGGTGCCTGGTGCAGGCTAAACTTCGCTGATGAAAAATTTCCGCTACCTTCTTGCCGCCCTGGCCTGCCTGGTCAGTCTGCAGGCGGCCGCCCATTGGCAGTGGCTGGACAAGGATGGACGCAAGGTGTTCAGTGACCGCGCGCCACCACCTGATATTGCGGAAAAGGATATTCTCGAGCGTCCCGCCGTGATACCTGCCGCGGCCGCACCACAAAATGGCGCGAGCGCGCCTCGGCTCGGCGGAATTGACAAAGAATTGACGGACAAGAAGAAGAAGGCCGAGGAACTTGAGTTGGCCAAGCGCCGCGCCGAAGGCGAGAAACTTGCCAGCTCCAAAGCGGACAACTGCGCGCGGGCCAAGCGCGCCAAAGCCAATCTGGACTCCGGCCGCCCCATCGCCCGCAGCAACGAAAAGGGCGAACCCGAGATGCTTGACGCTGCCGCGCGGGCTGCCGAGCTGAGCCGGCTTCAGGACATCATCGAAGCGGACTGCAATTGATGACTTTGGCCGCCAGCCCTTGAGTCAATAGCCGGCCTTGGCACCGACACGCTGCTTGACGAAGAGGCCTGCGCTGCGCGCTCCCTGTTTGACAAAGCGGGCCCGCCGGGCCACTTTCGGGTCGACCTTGAGCGCCCGATAGATCTCGACGCGGTCATTCTCAAGCAGTATCGTATGCAGCGTGGCCTTGCGCCCCCAGACGCCATACACGGGTGACGCTGGGTCTGGCACAGCCAACAGGTTCAGTAGACCACTGGCCTGGACCGCCTGCAGAACCGTGCTTCCGGGCGCCAGAGACAGTTTGACCTCGCGCACCTGGCGCGGCGCGGGCGAATAGACCACATTGACGCAAAGCGCCGGCTTACTCGCCATAGACCTGCCCTGCCCGCTTCACGAACGCATCGACCATGCTGCTGGCAATCTTGTCGAAGACCGGTCCGACCATCTTGCTCAATGCAGCGTTGTCAAAGCCATAGTGCAGCGTCAATTCCACTTTGCAGGCGCGCTGTGTGCCGTCTCCGATAGGCAAAAAGTTCCACTCGCCGTCAAGCTTGGAGAAGGGACCGCTGACCAGTTTGATGGCGACCTGCCGATCCTGCACATGGGTATTGCGGGTTGTGAAGGTCTGACGGATTCCGCTGAAGGAAATACCGATCTCCGCCGTCATTCCGTCGGCGTCGGAATTGACTACTCGGGCCCGGTCGCACCAGGGCAGAAATTGGGGGTACCGGTCTACGTCCGTCACCAGAACGTACATCTCTGACGGCGTGTACCAGATGAGGACGGACTTGGTTACGGTTTTCATAGAATGGGGGTCTGCGCGGGATTGTAGACAAGCCTTGTACGCACGACTTACAACCCCACATTGACCCCATGGCCAAGAAACCTGAAACCACCGCCCGCATCGCTGACAACAAGAAGGCAGCCTACAACTACTTCTTTGAAGAGCGCTTTGAGGCGGGTCTGGTACTCGAAGGCTGGGAAGTGAAGTCGCTGCGCGAAGGCAAGGTGCAGCTGACCGACGGCTATGTGGTGATTCGCGATGGTGAACTGTTCATCATCGGGCTGCAGATCAACCCCTTGGGAACCGCCTCCACCCACATCAGTCCGGACAAGGTGCGCACCCGAAAGCTCTTGATGCACAAGGAAGAGATCAAGCGTCTGATCGGCAAGGTGGAACAAAAAGGCTATACGCTGGTGCCCCTGAATCTGCACTGGAAGGCCGGCAAGATCAAATGCGATATTGCGCTGGCCAAGGGCAAGGCCGAGCACGACAAGCGCGACACTATCAAGGACCGGGAAGGCAAGCGCGAAGTGGAACGCGCCATGAAAGGGCGCAATCGGTAATTGCGCTCAGCGCAGATCGCGCAGCGGGTGCGTCTGGGGCGTCCAGGGGCTAGCGAAAAATGGCGTCACCATGCTCGCCTCCACCTGCTCGATGCGCGACGGGTTCCAGTGCGGCGTGTTGTCCTTGTCGACAGCCAGCGCGCGGATGCCCTCCACCGCCTCGCTCTGCGCGTCACCGAGGTTCAGATGACGTGGATGAAAACAGTGATGAATCATGTCACGCTCCATGCGCAGGTCGTCGGCCAGCGTCATGTGACGGGCGCGCCTGATCTGGGCCAGCACCACATGCAGCATCAAGGGTGAGCGCCGGCGCAGGGTATGCGCCGTGTGTTGCGCCCAGGCTGATTCATCCGCTTCGAGCGAATGGACGATGGCACTGGCCGAGTGCTTGGCAAAGTGATGGTCGATCTGGGCCGTGTGCGCATTCGGATCTTCTGCCTCAGCGTTCGAGAACAAGGCGAGCCACTGGTCTACCGCGCCATCCCGATCAAAATCCGAACTGCCCAGCGCAGCCCAGGCTGAGGCCAGCTGTGTTGTTTCAAAGCAGGCGTCCGCCAAGCCCAATTCAAGCGCCAGACTGGCGCCTATGACTTCGCCGGTGAGGGCCAGCCATTCACCGCTGTGTCCCGGGCAGCGGCTCAGAAAGTAACCACCACCGACATCCGGGAACAAGCCAATATTCGTTTCCGGCATTGCCATGCGCGTTCGTTCAGTGGCGATGCGAATCTGGGCGCCCTGACTGATGCCCATACCGCCGCCCATCACGATGCCATCCATGAACGCGATGTAGGGTTTGGGGTAGTTATGGATCAGGTGATTGAGGGCATATTCCTCGGTAAAAAACTGCTCCAGAGCATCGTCGCCAGCCAGCGCGGCCTGATGAAAAAATCGGATATCGCCACCCGCGCAAAAAGCACCGAACTGTCCTGTTTTGCCGGTACCGCGAACAGCAACAGCATGCACGGTCGGGTCCTCCCGCCAAGCCAGCAGACAGGTGGTCAGGCTGCGGATCATCGGCAGCGAGAGCGCATTGAGGGCTTTCGGGCGATTGAGCGTAATCAGTCCCACGTGACCATGCACTTCCGGCACAATCTCTGCCGCGTTGCCTGTTGGCAGTTCGGGGTTCTTATTCATCCTCTGCTTCTCCAGCCGATTAACTCATTGATGGCCAGCGCGCCAATAACCAGGGCGCCACCGGCCAGCACATTCGCGCCTGGCACCTCATTGGCACCAACCCAGGCCAACAGAATACCAAATATCACTTCCAGCAAACCCAGCAGGGACACTTCCGGCGCTTTCAGCACCCGCGCGCACAATACCGAAAGTGCCGACGGGATGGCCAGTTGTACAACACCGAGCCCGGCCAGCAGCGTCAGATCATGGCTGGAGGCCTGAAACGGAAAGGCCAGCGGCAGCGTCAATATGCAGGAAAAGACAGCGCCAATCAGGACAGCTGGTATCAGGTCAACATCTCGTCCCTGAGCATGCGCGTGCTGCGTGACGGTCCAGTTGGCAGCCCCCGAAATGGGTACACACAAGGCCACCAAGGTACCGACCACGCTGACGCCCTGACTGATCTGGCTGCCGTACATGTAGCCAATACCGCAGCCGGCGACAACAATGGCAACCCAGGTGCGCACCGGTATCCTGTGGCCAATGAAGATGCGTGATGCCAGCGCTGTCAGCAAGGGGCCGATCGACATGGTGACCAATACATTGGCAACGCTGGTCAATGTGATGGCGACCATGAAGAAAGTGAACATGCCACACCAGCAGACGCCGGAAATCCACAAGGCCTTGCCCCCACTGCGCATCCGGCCAAACACATCGCGCCCCTGAAACAGCGGCAGGATCACCAACAAGGCCAGCACCGTAAAGAAGCTGCGCCAGAACGTCACCTCAAAACTGCGTGCATGCTCCAGATGCCGAGTCACCACACCGGCGATCGACCACATCAGGGTCACCGCCAGCATCAGCAGAACGGCCCGGTTGTGAGTGAGCTTCAATCCAGTCTCTACACCGGTCCGCGACTGGCACGCTTGCGTTCGTTCTCAGTCAGATGGCGCTTGCGCAAGCGAATCGACTTCGGTGTGATCTCGACCAGTTCGTCGTCCTCGATGAACTCAACGCCGTATTCCAGCGTACATTCGATCGGAGGGGTGATCTTGATTGCATCTTCCTTGCCACTGACACGGAAGTTGGTCAGCTGCTTGGTTCGTGTCGCGTTCACCACCAGGTCGTTTTCGCGGCTGTGGATGCCCACGATCATGCCTTCGTAGACCGGGTCGTTGGCCTTGACAAACATGCGTCCCCGGTCATCGAGCTTGCCCAGCGCGTAGGTGAAGATCTCGCCCGCGTCCATGGAAATCAGCACGCCATTCTTGCGCCCGCCAATTTCACCCTTGTGCGCCTCGTAGCTGTCGAAGATGTTGGAAATGAGGCCGGTGCCGCGCGTCAGGTTCAGAAATTCGTTGGTAAAACCAATCAGGCCACGCGCCGGAATGCGGTACTCCAGGCGCACGCGGCCGCGACCGTCGGACTCCATGTTGAACAGGTCACCCCGGCGTTCGCCAAGCGCCTGCATCACACCGCCCTGGTGCTGTTCCTCGATATCGACAGTCACCATTTCGATCGGCTCGTGCTTTTCCCCGTCAACCATCTTGAACACCACGCGTGGCTTGGACACCGCCAGTTCATAGCCTTCACGGCGCATATTTTCCAGCAGGATGGTCAGGTGCAATTCACCGCGGCCCATCACTTCAAAGATGCCTTCTTCGCCGGTTTCCTTGACGCGCAGCGCCACGTTGTGTTGCAGCTCTTTTTGCAGGCGGTCCCAAATCTGGCGACTCGTGACGTACTTGCCTTCGCGTCCGGCCAGTGGGCTGGTGTTGACACAGAAGTTCATGGTCAGTGTCGGCTCATCCACCTTGAGCATGGGCAGCGGCATCGGATTGACGGGGTCGGTAATGGTGACACCAATGCCGATCTCGGTCAGCCCGTTGATCAACACAATTTCGCCGGGACCCGCGTCGGTGGTCTGCACGCGCTCCAGCCCCTGAAAGGTCAGGACCTGATTGACACGGCCCTTGACGGCCTTGCCGTCCGGACCTTCCATGACGACCACGTCCATCATGGGCCTGATCGTTCCCTGGCTGATGCGGCCCACACCGATGCGACCGACAAAGGTTGAGAAGTCGATCGCGGAGATCTGCAGTTGCAGTGGAGCCGCCGGGTCTCCCTGCTGGTGCGGTACGTGATCGAGGATGGTGTTGAACAGGGCCGACATGTCGGGTCCCCACTGTTCACCCTGGGCGCCCTCCTCCATCGACGACCAGCCGTTGATGCCGGAGGCGTAGACCACCGGAAAATCCAGTTGCTCGTCGGTCGCACCAAGTTTGTCAAACAGATCGAAAGCGGCGTTGACGACCCATTCCGGACGCGAACCGGGCTTGTCCACCTTGTTGACTACCAGGATCGGCTTGAGGCCCAGGGCCAGCGCCTTCTTGGTCACAAAGCGCGTTTGCGGCATCGGCCCTTCCTGTGCGTCGATCAGCAGTACCACGCCATCGACCATGCTGAGCGCCCGTTCCACTTCGCCGCCAAAGTCGGCGTGGCCCGGAGTGTCGACGATATTGATGTGCGTGTCCTTCCATGTCACGGCGCAATTCTTGGCCAGAATCGTGATGCCACGCTCCTTTTCAATGGCGTTGTTGTCCATCACGGTATCGACCACCTTCTCATGCTGGGCAAAGGTCCCGGACTGGCGCAGCAACTGGTCCACCATGGTGGTCTTGCCATGGTCCACGTGGGCGATGATGGCGATGTTGCGAATTTGTTTATGGCTCATGGTTCACTTTCAAAATTTGTTCATTTGCTCAATCTCGACAGGACTGAGCAATCGTGTTGGTATCAGTTCTCCGGCCTTGACATGGGCACTGCCCAGCAAGGTACGCGGGTTGCCGGAATAGACCGCTGCCTGCGCCGTATCTTCCCAGGCGCCGCGACGGCGCAATCCACTGAGGAAACGCCCCGAATTTTCGGCGTCAAGTTCGACTGGCGTGTGACCGCTCAGCAAACTATCGACCGGCAACAGGCACTTCAGCCGCTCTTCCTCGGTCATGCCTTCAAGCGCTTCCAGGGTCACGCACGATGACAGACCGAAGCCCCCGGTCGCCGTGCGACGCAATGCAGTCAGGTGCGCGCCACATCCGAGCGCTTCACCCATATCCTCAGCCAGTGTGCGGATATAGGTTCCCTTGCTGCACTTGACCGCTATTTTAATAAGCTCTCGCCCGGACATTTCGTGTTCCAAGCTGGCTGTCAATTCCATAATCCTTAGCTCACGAGCCTCCCGCTCGACCTCGATGCCGGCCCGCGCGTAATCGTACAGAGCACGTCCATCCTTCTTCAAGGCGCTGTGCATCGGTGGCGTTTGCCGGATCAGACCGGTAAATTGCGCCACCACTCGCTTCAGAGCCTCGTCATCAACCTTGACCGGCCGCGTCTCGATCACGCTGCCTTCAGCGTCTGCCGTGCTGGTTCTTACCCCCAAACAAGCCACAGCCTCATAGGTTTTGTCGGCATCCAGCTGAAGCTGACTGAACTTGGTAGCCGCCCCAAAACACAGTGGCAACACGCCGCTGGCCAGCGGATCGAGTGTCCCGGTGTGACCCGCTTTTTCGGCGCGCAGCAACCATTTGACCTTCTGCAAAGCATCATTGCTGCTCCAACCCAGTGGCTTGTCCAGCAGCAGCACCCCGTGCACGGGGCGCCTGGCAACCCGTGCACGTGGCGCTTGTAACATGCTAATCCTCGTTTTTGGAACGTGAAGCGACCGCCTGCGCAATCAAGGCGTTCATGTCCGCCGCGTGTTCGGTCGTTCGATCAAAAACAAAATGCAGGGTCGGCACGGTATGGATGTGCAGACGCTTGAATAGTCCCGCACGCAGGAAGCCAGCGGCCTGATTCAGACCCTCGGTACATTCCTTGATGTCGCCTGCCAGCAGACTGAAAAAAACCTTGGCGTGCGCATAGTCTGGCGTTACTTCCACCGCCTGGATGGTGACCATGCCGACGCGCGGATCCTTGAGCTCGCGCGCGATCAACTCCGTCAGATCGCGCTGGATCTGATCGGCCACCTTGAAACTCCGATTGGGAGTGCTTGACTTCTTGCGCACGTCGACTTAAAGCGTTCTGGCGATCTCGCGGATTTCAAAGAATTCCAGCACATCGCCTTCCTGGATGTCGTTGTAGTTCTTGATATTCAAGCCGCAATCAAAGCCTTCCTTGACTTCCTTGGCATCGTCCTTGAAACGCTTGAGCGAGTCCAGTTCGCCGGTAAAGATGACAAGGTTGTCGCGCAGCAAGCGCAGACGTGAGGTACGCCGTACCAGGCCCGATGTGACCATACAACCGGCGATAGAGCCGATCTTGCTGACCTTGAAGACCTGGCGAATCTCGGCGGTACCAATGACTTCTTCCTTCTTGTCCGGCGTCAGCATGCCCGACATCGCGAGTTTGAGTTCGTCCACCGCGTCATAGATGATGTCGTAGTAGCGAATGTCGACGCCATTGCTCTCGGCCAGTTTGCGCGCACCGGCATCGGCTCGGGTATTGAAGCCGATGATGACTGCCTTGGCGGCAATCGCCAGATTCACATCCGATTCGCTGATCGCACCCACGGCGGTGTAAACCATTTGCACCTTGACCTCGTCGGTAGAGAGCTTGAGCAGAGACTGCGCCAGCGCTTCCTGCGAACCCTGCACATCGGCCTTGACAATGATGGGTACCATCTTGACCTCGCCCGCAGCCATGTCGGTAAACATGTTCTCGAGCTTGGCTGCCTGCTGCTTTGCCAACTTGGTATGACGGAACTTGCCGGCACGGTAAGTGGCAATTTCACGGGCGCGGCGTTCGTCGGCCATCACCATGAAGTCGTCACCCGCCTGCGGCACCTCGGTCAGACCCTGAATCTCGACCGGAATCGACGGTCCCGCGGTCTTGATGCTCTTGCCGTTTTCATCCAGCATGGCGCGCACACGACCGTAGGTCGAGCCAGCCAGCACGACGTCACCCGTCTTGAGCGTACCCGACTGCACCAGGACGGTAGCAACCGGACCGCGTCCCTTGTCCAGTTGGGCTTCAATCACCAGACCCTTGGCCATGGCATCCACAGGTGCACGAAGTTCAAGCACTTCAGCCTGCAACAACACCTGCTCCAGCAACGCGTCAATGCCTTCGCCGGTCTTTGCCGACACGGCGACGAAAGGCGAGTCGCCGCCGAACTCTTCTGGCACGACCTCTTCGACCACCAGTTCATTCTTGACCCGTTCCGGATTGGCGTCTGGTTTGTCAATCTTGTTGATTGCCACCACGATCGGCACACCGGCTGCCCTGGCGTGCTTGATCGCTTCCTTGGTTTGTGGCATCACACCATCGTCAGCGGCCACGACCAGAATCACAATATCGGTCGCCTTGGCACCACGGGCACGCATGGCGGTAAAGGCCTCGTGACCCGGCGTATCAAGGAAGGAAATGACACCGCGCGGCGTCTCCACGTGATAAGCACCGATGTGCTGTGTGATACCACCCGCCTCGCCCGAAGCCACTTTGGCGCGTCGGATGTAATCGAGCAGTGAGGTCTTGCCATGGTCCACGTGGCCCATGACGGTGACAACCGGTGCACGCGGCAGGGACTCGGACTGCTGTTTGGACACCTCATCGTCGGTAAAGGCTTCCGGATCATCCAGCGCCGCAACAATGGCTTTGTGGCCCATCTCCTCCACCACAATCATGGCGGTATCCTGATCCAGTGGCTGGTTGATGGTGACCATCTGGCCCAGTTTCATCAACTGCTTGATGACCTCGGACGCCTTGACCGCCATCTTGTGTGCCAGTTCCGCCACCGTAATGGTTTCGGGCACATGGACTTCAATAATGCGCGTCTCGACCGGCGCAGCGGGCGCTCTGTTGTCATCGCGATCATGGCCCGTGCTGCCACGTTTTCCACGGGGGCCAGAGCGCCAGTTATTGGCACGACCCGGACCCGTAGGACCGACCGCGCCACGCGTTGGTATGGCTTTCTTCTTGGCCGGGTCGCCGGCCCAACTGCTGGAAAGTTTGGCCGACTTGACTTCCTTGCCGGCGCCTGCTGCTGCCCCGGCGGCGGGTGCTCCGGCAGCGCCGGCACGAGCCGGTTTGGCGGGTGCTGTGCCGGCAGCCGGCTTGTGCAAGGTGCCCTTGATGCTGGCGGCCTTGGCAGCGTCTGCCGGGCTTGTCTTCCTGACTTCTTCAACCTTCTTGACTGGCGGCTTCTTGGCGGGTGCCGACATCATCAGGCGAATGGCCGCAGCCTCCGCCTCCGCCGTGCGTCTGCGGCCTGCCAGATCATCGGCGCGCGCTACATCCTCGGCAGCCTGTGTCTTGGAATCCGCAGCAGCTTTCTCACGAGCCAGTTCAAGCGCGTCGGCCTGGGCCTTTTGCGCCACTTCGAGGCTGTCGGCCGCAGCCTTGTCGATCGCTTCCTGGACTTGTGGGTCGGCCGCCTTGGGCTTGCCACTGTCCAGGCTGGCTTGCAGTGCCGCCTTCTGCGCCGCAGACTCGGCAGCCAGTGCTGCCGCGGCACGCGCATGGGCTTCCTGCTCTTCGCGCAGACGCCGGCGCTCTGAAAGTTCCTCTTCCTGACGCCGGATCAACTCAGCCTGACGGCGCGCTTGTTCCTCGCGGCGCGCCAGTTCGGCGTTGTCGATCAAGGGGGCGCTCTCAACCGCCTGTTCCGCCTCCGCGGACTCGGCCGGCGAATCAATACCGTCCTCGCGCCGGACAAAGGTACGCTTCTTGCGCACTTCAACCTGAATCGTTCTGGCCTTGCCAGTCGCATCCGCCTGCTTGATTTCGCTGGTCGATTTCTTCACCAGCGTGATCTTCTTGCGCTCCGACCCGGCAGCACCGTGGGTCGATTGCAAGTAGGCGAGCAAACGCTGCTTGTCAGCGTCGCTGAGCTTGTCGGAGGCCGCCGATGTGGCAACGCCAGCGGACTTCAATTGCTCAAGCAGCGTATCGGTTGATTTTTTGAGTTCGCTGGCAAACTCGGCGACGGTCGTACTGGACATTTGTTGTGTAACCTTTAGTTCGGCATAACAAGCTCTGCGGGCATTTGTTAGCCATCACTGAAACTTTGTATTCATGACATTTACTTTAAGCTTGAGAAACTGCTTCATTGGCAAACCAATGTTCGCGTGCTTTCATGATCAAGGTCTTGGCCGCGTCCTCAGACTGGCCTGATATTTCGATTAGTTCGTCAACGGCCAGATCGGCAAGGTCGTCGCGGGTGTGAATTCCAGCGTCGGCCAGTTTGGCGATCAGTTCGGGGGTCACGCCTTCAAGGTCGCGCAAATCGAGTGACACGGCCTGCGCGCTCTCTTCCAGGGCAATTTCCATGGTCAGCAGCGCGTCTTTGGCACGGGTACGAAGCTCGTTGACCGTATCCTCGTCGAAACTCTCGATTTCAAGCATCTCCTCCAGCGGCACGTAGGCCACCTGCTCCAGACTGGTAAAGCCCTCGGCGATCAGCAGGTCGGCAATTTCCTCGTCCACGTCCAGCTTTTCCATGAACAGTTTGCGGCCTGAGTCGGTTTCGCTGGCTTGCTTTTGTGCAGATTCCGCAGCGTCCAGAATATTGATCTTCCAACCCGTCAGCTCAGACGCCAGGCGCACATTCTGACCGCCACGACCAATGGCAATGGCGAGGTTTTCTTCGTCCACCACGACATCCATGGCGTGACGCTCCTCGTCGACCACGATCGATGACACATTGGCCGGCGCCAGTGCACCAATCACAAACTGCGCCGGGTCCTCGCTCCACAACACAATATCGACACGCTCACCGGCCAACTCATTGGTGACACCGTTGACCCGCGTGCCACGGACGCCGACACAGGTTCCGATGGGGTCCACCCGCTTGTCATGCGAGAGAACGGCAATCTTTGCGCGAGAACCGACGTCCCGAGCACAAGATTTGATTTCCAGCAGGCCCTGCTCGATCTCTGGCACTTCCTGACGGAACAGTTCAATCATGAATTCCGGTGCCGAGCGCGACAGGATGATGGGCGCGCCACGCAGCGTGAGGTCAACCTCCATGATCATGGCACGAACACGGTCACCCATTCGGAGGTTTTCCTTTGGAATCATCTCGCCACGGCGCAGGCGGCCTTCAACCCGACCGCTTTCGACAATGATGTCTCCCTTGTCCATGCGCTTGACGGTACCGACAAAGATCTTGTCGCCGCGCGACATGAAATCGTTCAGCAACATTTCCCGCTCGGCGTCCCGTATCTTCTGCAGAATGACCTGCTTGGCCGCCATCGCGCCAATGCGACCGATAGGCACCGACTCGACTGTTTCTTCGATGTACTCATCGACTTCGATATCGGCAATCTGCTCTTTGGCCTCGAACAACAGGATTTCCTGGTCGGGCAATTGCAGGCCATCCTCGTCCGGCACGACGTGCCAGCGCCGGAAGGTCTCATAGGCACCGCTGTCGCGATCAACCGATACCCGAATATCGACATCGCCCGGGTAAAGTTTCTTGGTCGCCTGCGCCAGAGCTGCCTCAACCGCGCCAAATACAACATCGCGTTCGACGTTCTTCTCGCGTGAGATAGCTTCCACCAGCATTAACATTTCGCGATTCATGCCATGACTCTCCTGTTTCAATTCAATCCGTGTTCGACTCTGTGCTTCCCCCGGAAGCGCGACCCTTGAAGCTGACAATCGGCGCCAGACGCGCCTCTCGCAACTCGTCTAGCGTAAATCCCAAGGCACGCATCGGTGCCGGTAACCTTTTCTTGCTCACCCTCTGGCCCGGCTTGATGCTTGGTGCATCTGTCCAGACGATCTGCCAGCCGTGCGCAGCCTCTTTGCCGTCCTCACCCTGCCTACGCTCCAGCCTGCCCTGAAACTTCTTTCGAGTGGCACTGACCTGTCCATCTGCAACCAGCGTCCCGACAGGCTCCTTCAGCGTTACATCAATAACCTGCCCTGCAAAGCGCTCAAAATCCTTCTCGCTGCGCAAAGGGCGGTCAATTCCCGGTGAAGAGACCTCCAGCCGCTTGAAGTCGATCCCCTCCACTTCCAGCGCAAACAGCAGCTGACGCGTGACTTTTTCGCAGTCTTCAACTGTCACAAACTGCTCCGGAACAGGGCTAAGCGCTACTGCCACGGTCACTGCGCTCCAGGGCAGATCCATCGTGACACGCAGCAAGCCAGCGGCGGAACGTTGAATTTCCACCAATTCATAGCCCAAACCGGCTACCGTTTGTTCAATAACTTCTTTCAGTGCCACTTGTATACAGATGCATGCAAAAACAATCGACCAAAAAAAACGGGCGGTAGATACCCGCCCGTTTGGTCGTGAAACTGGATTGTATCTTAAAACGTCGTAAACACCATGATTTTCAAGGCGATTTTACGGCAAGGTACCGGCTTTGACCAGAATCATCTGGTCGAGCTTGAGATACTTCCGGATCGCAGCGTTGACCTGCTCCAGCGTCAATGCATTGACCCGCAAGGGGAAGTCGTCAAGCCAGTTCAGGTCGTACCCTCGATTGACAGCTGCCAACAGGGCGTTGGCCATGCCATCGCTGGTTGCCAGATCCACCTTGAATGCGCCGATCAGACTGCTCTTTCGCGCCTCGACTTCATCAGCCGTTACGCCACGCTCGTACCACAGCACAAGCTGTCGTCGGGTTGACGCAATGCCCTGCTCGAGCATGGCAGGGGCAAAAGACGCCGTAATTCTCCAGTCACCCGCATGGATCATGTCGTTTCCCAATCTGGCGCCTACATCGT
>Ga0194053_10001750_pt1 | contig 13636 bp, 14 predicted proteins | sample SepL228m_MetaG_FD_161684 | JGI IMG/M metagenome (GOLD analysis project Ga0194053, IMG submission 161684) | Anoxic zone freshwater microbial communities from boreal shield lake in IISD Experimental Lakes Area, Ontario, Canada - Sep2016-L227-8m | ecosystem: Environmental > Aquatic > Freshwater >... | reverse complement strand
GAACAAAACCCCATACAGGATGAAATTCAGAACACCAAGTTTCTCAAACCTGAGTGTGCTCGACCATATCAGCCGCAACATGAAAATTGCCGACCTCGTGGCTATCGGCGCATCCCTCGATTTAGTAATTCCTGATATTGACAGATAAAAACAAGGCAATATGACCTTTAATATTTACGATTTTACATCATTCAACCAGTGGATTGACAAGGGGCTCAACAGCATCATGTCGCCTACCTGGGCGCTGATCACCGAGTGGTTTATCATTGGGATAGTCTTCCTTCTCTTCTATGCGGTTGTCGGCTTATTCCTGGTGTATGCAGAACGAAAAGTCTGCGCCTTCATGCAGAACAGGGTCGGGCCAAACAGGGTCGGACCATACGGGTTTTTCCAGACCATTGCCGACTTCATTAAACTGCTGATGAAAGAGTTGGTTTATATCAAGGATTCCGATAAACTCCTGTTCAATATTGCGCCATTCATTGTGATCATTGCCTCGTTCATGGCCCTGTCAGCCGTGCCTTTTGCAAAAGGTTTGCATGCCATCGATTTCGATATCGGAATCCTCTATGTGATTGCCGTATCATCACTTGGTGTCGTTGGTGTACTGCTTGCCGGCTGGTCGTCAAACAATAAATACTCGCTTATCGGCGCCATGAGAAGCGGTGCCCAGATTGTCAGTTACGAACTTTCGGTCGGACTTTCACTGCTTACCATCATTGTACTTGCAGGAACCATGCAGTTTTCAGAGATCGTCGAATTGCAACGAAACGGCTGGTTCATTTTTAAAGGACATATCCCGGCCTTCATCGCCTTCGTGATATTCCTGATCGCCAGCACGGCCGAAACCAACCGCGGGCCTTTCGACCTTGCTGAAGCAGAGTCAGAGCTTACTGCCGGATTCCATACTGAGTATTCAGGGATCAAATTTGCCTTCTTCTTCCTGGCTGAATATATGAACATGTTCCTTGTCGCGTCCATTGCTGCTACTGTTTTCCTTGGAGGCTGGATGCCTTTCCACGTTTCAGGATGGGCAGGGTTTAACAACATTATGGATTACATCCCGCCCTTCGTATGGTATTTCGGCAAAACAGCATTCATCATCTGGCTTATGATGTTATTCAAATGGACATTCCCGAGACTGCGTATCGACCAGCTTCTTAACCTGGAGTGGAAATATCTGCTCCCGATCAACCTGGTCAATATTCTTTTGATGGCATTTTTAGTATTAATGCATTGGCATTTTTAACATACTATGAACAGCTTCTTTAAATACTTTTCAGATATTTTCCATGGGGTGAAATCCCTGCTTATAGGGATGTCGGTCACAGGCCGGTATTTCTTCAGCCCCGGGCAGATCGTAACTCAGCAGTATCCTGAAAACAGGAAAACCCTGCAGATGTTTGAGCGATTCAAAGGCGAGGTCATCATGATCCATGACCAGAACAACCAGCATCGCTGCAACGGCTGCGGCATTTGCGAAAACAATTGTCCGAACGGCTCAATCGAGATTATTTCGGCTAAGGTCACCGGGGAGGACGGAAAATCTAAACGCATCATCGATAAGCACATATACCATCTTGGTATGTGCACTTTCTGCGGATTATGCGTTAAGAACTGCCCCTCCAATGCCCTGGGATTCGGACAGGAATTTGAGCATGCAGTGTTCGACCGTTCCAAGCTGAACAAAGTGTTAAATAAACCGGGATCATCCATTATTAAAGGTGTAGAGTAATGACGAACAATCAATTCATGTTTTTGCTTTTTTCGGCAGTGATCCTGGTCTTTTCACTGCTGACGGTGACCAGCCGGCGCATATTGCGTGCCGCTACTTTCCTGCTTTTCGTACTGGTCTCCACGGCGGGACTGTATTTTCTGCTCAGGTTCAATTTCCTTGCAGCGATCCAGCTCACCTTGTATGCCGGGGGTATAGTGGTCCTGATCATTTTCTCGATCCTCCTTACCAGCCATATCAGTGAAAAACTTTCAATACCGCCGGTTACAAAGAGGATTTATGCAGCTGTTGCAGCCATCGCTGGCGCTGTTCTCTGCATTGTCACGATTCTTAAAACCGATTTTGTTCAGAAAAGCCTTGATTCATCGCGGGTCGACATCAGGACCATCGGGGAAGGCATGTTAAGCACTGATAAATACGGTTATGCGCTTCCTTTCGAAGTGATCAGCGTGCTCCTTTTAGCTGCAATGATCGGATCAATAATACTGGCTAAGAAAAGAAAAGATTAATATTTATAATACTCAGCATATGTTTGAAGGTGTACCCATTCAATGGTTCCTGGTCCTGGCCACGGCTATGTTCTTTATCGGGATTTACGGTTTCCTGGTTAGAAAAAACCTCATCACCATGCTGATGTCGATCGAGCTGATACTTAACTCGGTTTGCATCAATTTTCTGGCATTCAACAAGATACTTTTTCCTGAACATCTCGAAGGGATGTTCATGACCTTGTTCATTATTGCCATTGCCGCTGCTGAAGCTTCAGTTGCAATAGCAATAATCATCAATATCTACCGCCGTATTGTGAATATTGATGTTGAGAAGATGAATGAAATGAAATATTAGGGATTAGGGATTAGGGATTAGGGGTTAGGGAGAAAAATAATTCCCTAAACCCTAACCCCCAACCCCTGACCCCCAAACTGACAAGTTTATCATAAATGCATAATAACAACAAGATATGATCGATTTCAGTTACACCATCTGGATACTGCTGATACCTCTGCTGGTATTCGTGATCACAGGGCTTTTCGGCAACAGGTTCAAGCCCATCGTGACAGGGATTATAGGTACCACGGGCCTTGGGATCAATTTTTTACTTGCAATCATTACTGCCTACAAGTACTTTTTTGTACTTGGCAGGGCTGACGGGGCGTTTCAAAAGGTATTGGGGTTAAATATGAGGTGGCTTAACCTGACCGATAAGCTGCATATCGATATCGGGGTATTGCTTGATCCCATCTCAGTGATGATGCTTATTGTTATCACCACCGTATCGTTCATGGTACATATCTATTCTATCGGTTATATGAAAGGGGAAAAAGGATTTGCAAGATTCTTTTCAATCCTTTCGTTGTTCAGCTTTTCAATGCTCGGTCTCGTGGTGGCCACGAATATTTTCCAGATGTATATTTTCTGGGAACTTGTTGGCGTTTCATCGTTTCTCCTGATCGGATTCTATTATGAAAAAGACTCCGCAGTCGCAGCAAGTAAAAAAGCTTTTATCGTAACCCGTTTTGCCGACCTTGGATTCCTTATCGGGATACTGGTTCTGTCATACACCACCGGCACTTTCGACTTTATTACCCTCACCGGGCCTAACAGCCCTGCATTCACCACAGGACAGGGGATTATATTCCTCGGTATGTCGACCATGACCTGGGCGATGCTGCTCATCTTCATGGGAGGTGCAGGTAAATCGGCCATGTTCCCGCTTCATATCTGGCTGCCCGATGCCATGGAAGGCCCAACACCCGTTTCAGCCCTTATCCATGCCGCAACCATGGTTGTGGCCGGTGTTTATCTTGTAGCCAGGATGTTCCCGATATTTCATCATGAACAGTCGGCGCTTGACGTCGTTGCCTGGGTGGGAGCGTTTACATCCCTGTTTGCTGCAGTGATAGCATGTACACAGTATGATATCAAACGTGTTCTGGCGTTTTCGACCATGTCGCAGATTGGATACATGATGCTTGCCCTGGGTGTTTCAGGATATGGCGGCGAGGAAGGCCTTGGTTACATGGCTTCAATGTTCCACCTGTTCACCCACGCCTTTTTCAAAGCCCTGCTCTTCCTTGGCGCCGGTGCTATTATCCATGCCGTACATAGTAATCATATGAATGAAATGGGTGGATTAAGGAAGTATCTCCCCATCACACATATAACTTTCCTGATTGCCTGTCTTGCAATTGCCGGGATACCGCCGTTTGCAGGATTTTTCAGCAAGGATGAGATCCTGGTTGCCGCTTTCCATCACAACAAAGTGCTGTTTGCAATGGAATACCTCGTGGCCGGCATGACCGCATTTTATATGTTCCGACTGTATTTCAACGTGTTCTGGGGGAAAGAACCTCATTATCATCATGCACCTCATGAAGCTCCCGCCACAATGACTATTCCGCTTATCATTCTTGCCATTGGTTCAACCTTTGCAGGGTTTATTCCTTTCTCAAAACTGGTCACATCCGACGGACTTCCCTTCGAAACACATACCGAATGGAGCATTGCAATTCCTTCGGTGCTTATTGCCCTGGTTGGTATCAGCATTGCCACAATGATGTATATGAAGAAATCGGAAACGTCTAAAAAAATATCCGGTGCCCTGGGAGTATTCTATACGGCTGCTTACAACAAGTTCTACATTGACGAGATCTATCTCTTCATAACAAAGAAGATCCTTTTCAACTATGTCTCACGTCCGATTGCCTGGTTCGACCGCCACATCGTTGATGGCACAATGAACCAGCTTGCATTTGTCACCAACGTGGTTTCCGACAGGATCAAGGGATTACAGAGCGGCCAGCTTCAGCAATATGCCCTGGCCTTCGTTTCGGGTGTGATTGCACTGGCCTTGTTATTCATCTATTTATGGACCAATTAAAACGATAAGATAATGAGCTTTCTGATATTATTCATCATAATCCCTGTTCTGACTTCCATAGGGATATTTTTCAGCAAGACCCATATGCAGGTCAAGTGGACTGCAGTCATCGGTATGAGCTGTCAGCTTATTCTCGCCGGGACACTCATTTATCTTTTCCTGGCTGCCAGGGCTGCAGGGAATACAGCAGAGATCCTGTTTTCGCAGGATGTTGTATGGTACAAGAACCTGAATATCCACTTTTTCATTGGAGTGGATGGCGTTTCGGTTGCAATGATTGGCCTCACTTCGATTGTGATCTTTGCCGGGATCTTTGCTTCCTGGGATGTTACAGACCTGCCAAGGGAATTTTTCACTTCACTGATCCTGCTTGCTGCCGGGGTTTTCGGCTTCTTTATTTCCCTCGATCTTTTCACCCTCTTCCTGTTCTATGAAATTGCCGTTATCCCGATGTACCTTCTGATCGGCATCTGGGGAAGCGGCCCGAGGCATTATTCGGCCATGAAACTTACCCTTATGTTGATGGGTGGGTCGGCACTGATCATGCTCGGCCTTCTTGGCCTTTACTTTAATTCTGCCCCGAACGGAGGGCCTCTTACGTTCAACCTGATCCAGATTTCAAAGGTTACCATCCCCATGGCGGCACAGCGTTTCTTTTTCCCATTCCTGTTTATCGGTTTCGGGGTTTTAGGAGCCCTCTTCCCGTTCCATACATGGTCGCCCGACGGTCACGCCTCAGCTCCGACTGCAGTATCTATGCTTCACGCCGGCGTGCTGATGAAACTGGGAGGTTACGGTTGTTACCGTGTTGCAGTATTCCTTCTTCCCGGTGCTGCCCATGAAATGGCATGGATATTCCTTATCCTTACGACTATCGGTGTCGTGTATGGTGCATTCGGCGCAATCTGGCAGAAAGACCTCAAATACATTAATGCATATTCATCGGTGAGCCATTGTGCACTGGTGCTTTTCGCAGTGCTCATGATGAACCAGACTGCCATGAACGGAGCCATCATGCAGATGATCTCCCACGGCATCATGACAGCCCTTTTCTTTGCCTTAATCGGGATGATCTACGGACGTACCCACACCAGGTATATCAACGAGATGGGCGGACTGATGAAAGTCATGCCTTTCCTCGCAGTGGCTTATGTTATCGGCGGCCTCGCTTCACTTGGCCTTCCGGGATTCAGCGGGTTCGTTGCAGAAATGACGGTCTTTATTGGTTCATTCCAGCACAATGACGTGTTCCACAGGGTTTGTACGATTCTTGCAGCCTCATCCATCGTAGTCACAGCAGTGTATATTCTCCGTGTTGTCGGGATCCTTTTACTTGGTAAAATCAGGAACCCCGAGTTTAATCATATCTCTGATGCAAAATGGTTTGACCGCATGAGCGTGGTTACCCTGATACTTGGGATCACAGCCATCGGGATGGCGCCGCTCTGGCTGAGTGATATGATCAATAACGGACTGGTTCCGGTAATGCAGAGGATTTTGCTTGCAGGCCCTATCATTCATTAATTCTAAAGAAGTAAAAAACAAATAAATATCTGACCCATGTTGATCATGAGACACGAATTACTGCTGATTGCCATCACGGTGATTCTTTTGCTTGTTGAGATTTTTCTGCCGGCCGGTAAAAAGAGCAGGATAATCACTCCTGTCATCCTCCTGATGACGGCGGTGATGATCCTTGGCTTCATTCCCGGGCCCACAGGAACACTGTTCGGAGGGATGTATCAGACCTCTGCTTTGGTGATTATGTTTAAGAACATCCTGAATATCGGGGCATTGATCGTGATAATTCAGAGCGCTGACTGGCTCAGGAAGCCAGAAAACGCGGAAAAGATCAGCGAGTATTATATACTGCTTCTTTCCACTCTGATCGGGATGCAATATATGGTCTCATCGGGGGATTTCCTTATGTTTTACCTCGGGCTTGAACTGGCCACCATCCCACTGGCAGCACTCGCTGCGTATGAAAGATTCAAGGAGAAATCAGCCGAAGCAGGGGTTAAACTCATCTTTTCCTCGGCTCTCTCATCAGGAATTCTTCTTTATGGCCTTTCGATGGTATATGGTACGACAGGCACTCTTTACTTTGCCGAAGTCGGTCCTGCGTTCATTGGTACCCCCCTGCAAGTTCTTGGCTTCATCTTTTTCTTTGCAGGCATGGCTTTCAAAATCTCCCTCGTGCCTTTCCACCTCTGGACCGCCGATGTGTATGAAGGGGCTCCGATAAATATCACTTCCTATCTCTCGGTTGTTTCCAAAGGGGCTGCCGCATTCATCCTCACAATTCTGCTGTTTACTGTTTTCAGCAAGATTGCCATGTTGTGGAGCAACGTATTGTACATCATCATTATTCTCACGATCACCCTGGGTAACCTTTTTGCCATCCGCCAGCAGAACCTTAAAAGATTCCTCGCATTTTCATCCATTGCGCAGGCCGGTTTTATCCTCCTGGGTATGATTGGCCAGAGCCAGTATGGCATGGCAACGGTGATCTATTTTATACTTATATATATATTTTCAAACCTCGGAGCTTTCGGCGTGGTTTCTATCATCTCAAACCGCACCGGGCTTGAAAATATCGACGATTACGACGGTCTTTACCGGACGAATCCAAAGCTTGCGATGACAATGATGCTTTCGCTGTTCTCGCTGGCGGGAATTCCTCCTGTTGCAGGTTTCTTCGGCAAATTCTTCCTCTTTGCCGCAGCTGCCAACCATGGGTTGTATATTCTTGTCCTTATTGCCATTATCAATACCATCATTTCATTATACTATTACCTGCTGGTCATCAAGGCCATGTTCCTTAACCGCAGCGACCGCGCTATCCCAAAGCTCAAAAGCGACTTTTATTCAAGCCTTGGCCTGATTATCTGCCTGGTTGGAATCTTCGCGATTGGGATTTTCAGCACTATTTTTGAAGTAATCAATGGGCTAAGTTTCGGACTGTATTAATTCAGGGATTGGGGATTAGGGGTTAGGGTTTGTTAAAATATTATAAAATGCTTAAAGGGAAACATACAGTTGTTGAAATAGAAGGCGTTCGCTGTTCTGTTGTGGAAACCGGCGCTTCGGATGGGAGGATACAATTTCTTAAAGAGGTCCTCGAGTTTAATAAATACGAAGTAAAGACAGAAAAAGAAAAGGCCAAGGACGGAACACCTGCTGTCACTTCTGTTATCGGAGTAACAGACATGTTGTTCAACCCCATGATATATCTTTATGAGAGAAGACTCCGGCGTAAAGACAGCCATGTTCTCCTTCCTGCATACTGGAACCAGTGGCCTGATGAAGACTGGGATATCCCTTATTATCTCGTGCAGAGATAGGAGAATCGAGTTGCAAGATGCAGGATAGAAGATTTTCTGCATCCTGCATCCCATATCCTGCATCAATCCATGAAAAAATATTATAAATATTTCGCCATCGCAGTTGCCCTGCTTTACTTTTTCCTCGGGGCGTATATCTTCTTCACTCCTTCATTAGCCTACCTTCCCCAGACTGTTAAAGTGATCTTTGCAGTTTTCCTTTTCCTCTACGGAGGCTTCCGGCTGGCCCGAATATGGTCCAAGTCGCGGGAAGAAAACGAGGAATGACCGATTTTTCTTGTATTTTCGCTACATTCCTCTTATTTTAGCTTTGAAATTTGAAGGCTGCAATAATATTATTCATAAATTTGTGTTTCATTTTATATAAACCTGCTTATTTCAAGCATTTAAGGATATTAGGGACATGTTAAGGACTGCAATTTGGGCTTCCAGGATCACCGGAGTTGTTTTCCTGTTTTTTCTGGCCTCATGCGGAGGAGGGAATCCAGGTCAGAAGACTGACAACCCAACATCCGGGAAAATCAAAGTAGGAATTGACGATTCTTACAGGCTTTTACTTGATACCGAGATCTATACCTTTGAGTCGTTGTATAAATATGCAAAAATTGACCCTGTATACGGGAGCGAGGGAGATATAATTGACCTTTTCATGAAGGACTCGGTTCCCCTTATGATTTTAAACAGGAAGCTTACTACTGATGAGGAAAAGTACCTGACATCCAGACAGTTTATCCCGAAAACAACCTTGATAGCTTTTGATGGAATTGTGTTTATAGTCAACAATGCCAATCCCGACACCAATTTATTTTATGATAAAATCGAGGGGATCTTCAAAGGAGAAATAAAAACCTGGAAAGAAGTTAACCCAAAATCAAAACTTGGGGAACTCAAAGTGGTGTTTGACAATTTCAAGTCGGGTAATCCCAGGTATTTCAGGGAGAAGTTCAATCTGAGCAAACTGCCTCCAAGTTGTTTTGCAGTGAATTCCAACGCAGATGTCATTTCATTTGTTGAGAAGAATCCCTCAGCGATAGGTATAATCAGTGTGAACTGGATCAGTGACAAGGCTGATACGGTTTCGAATAATTTTTTAAACAGGGTTAAGATTGCCGGTGTGAGTACTCCTGGAAACAACGACCCATCTGCAAATTTTTACAGACCGTACCAGGCATATATTGCACAGGGAGATTACCCCTTCACTCGCAATGTTTATAGTATTAACAGGCAAACCTACCATGGACTGGCTTTCGGTCTATCTTCTTTCATCGCAGGGGAGAAAGGCCAGCTTATCGTGCTGAGGTCCGGGATGGTTCCTGCAGCTATGCCAGTCAGAATAGTTCAGATTAAACATTAATCCTACTACATATAACCTTATGATAAGCAATTCAAGAAAGACGGGACTGGTTATAGTTTTAATGCTGATATCCGCATTTCAACCGACACTACACGCACAGGATCTTAAAGCCGCCATCAGGCTTATGCGCAGTGAACAGTTTAGATCTGCAGCTTCTGCATACAAAGCTTTGTTAAGGCAGAATCCGGGCGACGGCGAGGCGTATTATTATTATGGGCAGAATTTCATCAATGAGTATTTTTCCGACACCTCAAATAACTCACTCAAAGAGATCTCTGACTCAGCTAAGATGATTTTTACGCTGGGCATACAGAAAGACCCTGCAAATCCTCTCAACATTGTTGGCATGGGGGAGGTGTCTTTTCTTAATAAGGACAGGACTGCCGGCCAGGATTTTTATGCCAAAGCCCTTGCATTGTTACCAAGCAAGGCAAATAAAAGCATTGTGATGGAGCCCTCAAAACAGGCAAATGTTCTGATAAGGATGGCCAATGGATTTGTGAGGGCGGGTATCAAAGACACAACGCAGATCTTTAGTTTGCTCAGGGCTGCCGAAAAACTTGATCCAAAGAATTATGAATTGTTCATTGTCAAGGGAGATGCCTATATCTTTCTTCTTAACGACGGTTCAAATGCCATCACTAATTATAATATCGCCCAAAGTCTTAATCCGCAGTCCCCCTTTGCAAAAGTCCGTATTGGCCAGCTTTGGATGAGGGCTAAACAATACAAGAGTGCTCTTACCTATTATGATGATGCCATTAAAATTGATTCAAATTACGCTCCGGCATACAGGGAAAGAGGATTTCTTCTTGCCAAAGCCAACAGGAATGATGATGCAAAGCGGGATTTCGCAAGATTTCTGAGGCTATCCGCAGGAAACACAACTGCAAGGATACAATATGTAAATGTACTTTTCGATATACAGGATTACAAGGAAGCCATTAATCAGCTTACAGAAGTATACAAAGTTGATTCTACAAATAACGACCTTAACAGGGCCCTTGCCTATGCTTATTTTGAGACGGGGCAGTATGACAAAGCCTTGTATTTTGACAGAAAATTTTTCGCCCACGAAAAACCTGACCGGATTCGCGCCGCTGATTACGTTTATTACGGGAGGATACTTGCTAAAAACAAAATGGATGAACAGGCTTATGAGCAACTGCTGAAGGGTTTTGAACTGGATTCAACAAAGCCCGAGCTTCTTTCGGAGGCCGCTTTATGCCTCACTAAAACCAAAAAATACGATAAAGCTATTGAGACCTATCAGAGGAAGATCCTGTTGAAAAAGGCAGCACCTATGGATTATTACAATATCGGCAAGGTATATTACAATGTCAAGGATTTCACCCTGGCTGATACCAACCTGGCAATTTTCAACCAGCTTCAACCTGATCATATTGCCGGTTTTGTTTGGAGAGCCAGGACAAAATCGAATATTGACTCAACCAGCAAGCAGGGTTTGGCGAAACCCATTTATGAGACCATTCTTGCCAAGACCCAAAATGATACTGCAAAGTATGCCAAGGAGAGAATTGAGTGCAATTACTATCTTGCCTATTATTACTTCCTGCAGTACGCCCAGACCAAGAACAAGGATTATGCTGTTCAGGCCATAGCATACAGTAACAAGGTGCTTGCGATTGACCCCAAAGATGAGAAGGCTGATAAGGCAAAACAGATCATTGAAAACCTTAAAAAGTTTGTAAATTAGAGCATATTGGTAATCAATCAATATTTTTGTACTTTTGTCACCCCTGAAAAAATCGCTAAAAACTAATAAATTCAAGTATTTTATAACTTAAATTCAATTAACGATGAGCAACAAAAGCAGCAAAGGCGGATTAATGGACGCCTTAAGATCGGTGTTTACGTTAGGTGCGATGGTCATTGCCCTTATCGTATCTTACTTAATTTTCAAGTATGTGATGGGCTCCCCTATCAACTTCGAAGGTGGAAACCATGATGGCACTCCGCTACCTGGTAACTATCTCGGGATCATTTACAAAGGGGGTATGATCGTACCTCTTCTGATGACGGTTAACCTTATGCTGATCATCTTCTCAATTGAGCGAGTGATCACACTTACCCGCGCACAGGGGAAAGGCCGTATTAACGTATTTGTAAAGAATCTTCAAGGCCTTCTCGATGCCAATAAGATCGAAGATGCGATCGTGGCATGTGACAAGCAGAAAGGGTCGCTGGCCAACGTTATGAAAGCCGGACTCGTACGTTACCGTGCTCTTCAGGACGACAAAACCATGGTAAAAGATCAGAAGATTGTTGCCTTGCAGAAGGAATTTGAAGAAGCTTCAGCTCTTGAGCTTCCTATGCTTTCAAGAAATCTCGTCATCCTGTCAACTATTGCTTCAATCTCCGTTTTGATCGGTCTTCTGGGAACTGTTCTTGGTATGATCCGCGCTTTCGGAGCTCTTGCGCAAGCTGGCAGCCCTGATGCACTTGCTCTTGCAACCGGTATTTCTGAAGCTCTTATCAATACTGCTTTTGGTATCACCGGATCTTTGCTGGCAATTGTGCTTTATAACAGCTTCTCAACACAGATCGATAGTTTTACCTATAAAATTGATGAGGCAGGTTTCAGCCTTGTACAGTCATTCGCAGCTTCTGCCAAGTAATATTTTTGGCGTTTCAGAAAATTAAGTACATAATACTGTGTATTTTTAATTTAAAACCAGAATTACATGCCAAAGATAAAACCACCGGTTAGAACACCGCATATAGACATGACACCCATGGTGGATTTGTTTTCTGTGCTCCTGATCTTTCTGTTGCTTACGGCTTCATTCCGTCCTCAAGAGGCTGCTGTCATTACAACACCTCAGTCGATCTCGGAAAAGCAGGCTCCTGATGCAGACCTGATGACCATCTTTATTGCTAAGGATGGCAAGGTCTTTTTCAATATTGACAACGGTAAAGATACTTCGACTCATTTCCGCAGTAAACTGCTGGAAAAGATCGGGGAGCAGTATAAGATCAAATTCTCCAAGGCGGAAATTGCCAAATTTGGCACCATGTCATCTTTTGGATTACCGATCAAGGACCTGAAAACATGGCTCAATACCAAGGATTCCAAAGAGAAAGATAAACTGCAAACAGGCATCCCAATGGATTCAACCGACAACCAGCTCGCATGGTGGGTACGTGAAGCCCGTCTGACAAATGTGGGGGCCGAAGTCGCCATCAAAGGTGATGCTGATACTGACTATAAAACAGTCAAAAAGGTCATGGACTTGTTACAGGATAACAAGGTGAACAAATTTAATCTCGTTACTAACCTGCAAAAACAGGAAGTTTCGTTAAAGGAACTTCCACCTTCAGCAAAGTAAAGAGAAACTACAACGTTAAAGAAAATCCTATATGGCCGAAATAATTCAAGAAGAAAAAGGTAAAAAAGGTAAACGCAGGCCGAAGAAGCACGGTACGCGCATCGACATGACCCCTATGGTCGACCTGATGTGTTTGCTGATCACTTTCTTCATGCTTACCACCGCTTTCAGTAAGGCAAAAGTAATGGTCATTACGATGCCCGAGAAGGATAATCAGGATCAACAGAAAGACCAACCACAGATTTCTGCTTTCCGTACCTTGAATATTATCCTTTCAGAAGGCGACAAGGTGTATTATTACATTGGAATGGCTGACCCTAAAAAGCCCCCACTGCCTGCGCTGGTCAAGACCGACTTCAGCAAAGACGGAATCCGTAAAATTTTACTGGATAAAAACCGTGACCTGTTCACTAAAATTGCCGAATATCGCGACAAACGGGTAACAGGAAAGATTGTGGTGGCTGACACAACACTCGACAACGAGATCAAGAAAATGAAAAGGGAAGACAAAAGAGGCCCCATTATCCTGATCAAAGCTGATGAAAAAGCAAAGTACAGGGACATTGTCAACATTATCGATGAGATGGCTATCTGCAACATTGCCAGTTATGCAATTGTAGATCTGAGTCCCGTTGAAAAGGATATGTTGAAGACTGCTCCTAAATAAGTTTTAATGAACGTTTAAAAATTTAACGTATGGCAATTGAAGAACAGCGTGTAGAGTCGCTGGAGGAAATCGTCTTCAAGAATCGTAACAAGGAATACGGATCATATGTACTTCGCAAGAAGTACCGCCGGTATCTTACGATTTCGCTGATCATTGGCCTCCTCGTCATTATGTCAGCTGCCGCATATCCTTTAATCAACGCATACCTGAACAAGGAAAAATTGCTAAGAGAAAAGGAGAAGTCGGTAACTGCTGAAATGCTGAATATGCCCAAAGAAGATCTACCCCCGCCGCCGCCTCCCCCC
>Ga0194053_10001748_pt1 | contig 13651 bp, 9 predicted proteins | sample SepL228m_MetaG_FD_161684 | JGI IMG/M metagenome (GOLD analysis project Ga0194053, IMG submission 161684) | Anoxic zone freshwater microbial communities from boreal shield lake in IISD Experimental Lakes Area, Ontario, Canada - Sep2016-L227-8m | ecosystem: Environmental > Aquatic > Freshwater >... | reverse complement strand
ACGGTTCTTCCAGAAGAATATCCCGCCGCCATCGACCAATATCTCAAGTCCCTCACCCCCATTCCCGGCCCGCGCGTGGTCAAAGGCCGGCTCTCCCCCGCCGCCCGGCGGGGCCAGGCATTGTTTACCGACCCAGCCGTCGGCTGCGCTGAGTGTCATCCGTCGCCCCGCTTCACCGATCTCAAGCCGCATCCAGTCGGTACGACTGGTAAATTCGATCGCCCCACCGACATCTTTTACACCCCCACGCTCGTCGAGGTGTGGCGCACCGCCCCCTATCTCCATGACGGCTCGGCCGCCACCGTCCGAGACACCCTCACCACTCGGAACCGGACGGACCAGCACGGCAAGACCAACCACTTAAAGCCGGAACAAATCGACGATCTTGTCGAATACGTGCTCTCGCTCTGACCCTGCATCATTGTCGCCATGACCGCCAACGCCAGGCAGCGCGACCGCGAAAAAATGGCCACTGCCGACATGGACATTCACTTTCTCGCTTGCTAAGCTTTCCGCATGGAACCACTGCATGCTCCCTGGCGGATCGAATACATCCTCGCGCCCAAGCCCGAGCGCAACGAGAGCCTCTTCACCCGCATCGCCCAATCCAATGATGACGAAAACAATTACATCATCGCCCGGGACCGTTCCTGCTACGCGCTGCTTAACGCTTATCCTTACACCGGCGGTCATCTGATGGTTATCCCCTACAAACAAAGCGCCGATTTGAATGGCCTGACGGACGAAGAGCTTGCGGACCTGATGAAGCTGGCGCGCCGTTGTCAAAACGCGCTGACAAAGGTGATGAACCCGGACGGATTCAATATCGGCATCAACATCGGCAAAGTGGCCGGCGCCGGAATCCTGGGCCATCTGCACATTCACGTCGTTCCCCGATGGCAAGGCGACACCAACTTCATGCCTGTCCTGGCCAATACCGTCGTCGTACCGGAAGCCCTCCGTGAGGTGGCCGCCAAACTTCGCGCCGCTCTGGCCCAACCATAATTCTTGTGCCGCAGGTAGCTGATTTAGCTTAGCTCGTTTGTCTCATCCATTGGCACTCTGATCTCCCCACGCACCACACACCCCCGCCCATGACGACTGAAACCCTGCACTTCGAAAACGCGCGCCTCGCGCAACAGCTCTTCAACAACGATCCCCGTAATCTCGAGGCGCTCGAACATCAACTCGGAGTTAAAGCCACCTCCCGCGATGGATGGATCAAACTCGAAGGAGAGACCGACGCCTTGGACCGCGCCAAGCATCTCTTTCTGCTGCTCGAGAACTCTCTGCAGGCGGGCGGGCCCGTTCGCAACCGGGAGTTCACTCACGCCCTCAGCATCGTCAAGCACGAGGGTGTCTCGACCCTCAAGGACATCCTCACGGACCGCATTCAAACTTCCGAGAAGAAACCGGCTGTGACCGCCAAAACGGTGGGCCAGAAGAAATACCTCGATGCCATCCGCAATCATGATGTCACGCTCGGAGTCGGCCCGGCCGGAACCGGCAAGACGTACCTGGCCGTCGCCATGGCCCTCGCCGCTTTGCGCGAAGGCAAAGTGGCCCGCATTATCCTCACCCGACCCGCCGTCGAAGCCGGTGAAGCGCTTGGTTTCCTGCCGGGCGACCTTTACGAGAAAATCATGCCTTACTTGCGTCCGCTCCACGATGCGCTGCACGACATGCTCCCCGCCGATGAAATCCAAAAGCACACCGAACGGGGCGTCATCGAGATCGCCCCACTGGCTTACATGCGCGGACGGACCCTCAATCACGCTTTCATCATTCTCGATGAGGCGCAAAACTCGACGACCGAGCAGATGTTCATGTTCCTGACGCGATTGGGCGCCAGTTCCAAAGCGGTCATCACCGGCGACGAAACGCAGATCGACCTGCCGCACCACAAGCACTCCGGTCTCCTCGAAGCCCATCGCGCCCTCCAAGATATCGAAGGCATCGCCATCATCGAGTTCTCCAAGCGCGATGTCGTCCGGCATCCCCTGGTGCAACGCATCATCGCCGCTTACGAGGAGCACCGGGGCCAAACCAAGCCCCGCTCCCAAACGGTAGAATCTTTTGGAGCGGCATGTTTATAGCTGAGGCGATCCCACGAGAACCAAGCTCCGTCAGGAGCGGCATGTCGGATTGGGGATCCGACGAATGGTTCCATGCCGCTCCTGACGGAGCTTGCGGAGACCGTTGTTGATTCCGATTCCTATAAACATGGCGCTCCTACGGAGATGGGAACATCGTCGTTGCTGAAGATACGTATAAGGTGCAGGCTCTGCCGGCGCACTCCATAACGGGTTTCGCGATGGTCCTGAAGACCGGGGGTTTACCCCTCGAGCCGTTTGAACAGATCGAGGCTGTCAACGGGGCTGAGGCGCTTTTTCTGCAAGGCGGCGATGGCGCGGTCCGGGTCGTCGAAGCGGAAGGCGAGCAGGCCCTTGCCTTCGCTCTTGAGGGTGAAGCCGTACATGTAGTCGAGGTTGACACGCGCTTTTTCGAGGGTGACCAGAATCTCAGCAAGTCCGCCGGGTTTGTCGGCGACTTCGATGGCGACCATGTCGGAGACTTTCACGACGAAGCCGGCCTTCTCGAGGAGTTGCTTGGCCTTTTCCCAGTCGCGGACAACGAAGCGCAAGATGCCGAACTGCTGGGTGTCGGCAATGGAGAGGGTGAGGATGTTGATCTTTGCTTTGGCGAGGAGTTTGACGGGGCGGCTGAGAGCGCCGGGTTTATTTTCCAGGAACAGGGAGAGTTGTTTTATTTTCATAGGAGGTGGGGATTACATTTTTCGCTGGTCGATGACACGCTTGGCTTTGCCTTCGCTGCGCTGAATGGTGCGGGGCTGGACCAGGCGCACGTTGGCGCGGACGCCGACGGTGGTTTCGATGGAGCGGGAGAGCTTCTCGTGCAATTGTTCGAGGGCGCCGACGGTGTCGCCGAACACTTCCGGGGTGACTTCAACCTGCACCTCCATGACGTCCAGGTCTTTTTCGCGGGTCAGAACGATTTGGTAATGCGGCAGTGTGCCTTCGGCCTTCAGGAGGGCGGTCTCGATCTGAGACGGATAGACGTTGATGCCGCGAATGATGAACATATCATCGGCGCGGCGTCCGATGCGTTTGATGCGGCGGAGGGTGCGACCGCAGTCGCAGGAGTCGGAAGCCAGGGTGGTGATGTCGCGCGTGCGGTAGCGGATCATCGGCATCGCTTGTTTGCCGAGGGTGGTGAGGACCAGTTCGCCTTCCTCGCCGTCCGGGCACGGTTTGCCGGTTTTGAGGTTGATGATTTCGGGATAGAAATAGTCTTCGAAGATGTGCGGGCCGGTTTGGCACTGGCATTCCATGCCGACACCCGGGCCGACGATTTCGGACAGGCCGTAAATATCGTAGGCCTTGATGCCGCTGTCGGCCTCGATGCGCCGGCGCATGGATTCGGTCCATGGTTCGGCTCCGAAGATGCCCGCGCGCAGGGGCAGTTCTTTGATGTTGACGCCCACCTCCGGGGCCGCGTCCAACAGGTGGAGGAAATAGCTTGGCGTGCAACAAATGGCGGTGGCGCCAAAATCTTTCATCACCATCAACTGGCGCGGGGTATTGCCGCCGGAGATGGGGATGACCGTCGCGCCGAGGGCTTCGGCGCCGTAATGCGCGCCCAGACCGCCGGTGAACAGCCCGTAGCCGTAGGCGTTTTGGATGACATCACCTTTATGCAACCCGCAGGCGGCGAAGCTGCGCAACATGACGTTGGTCCAGACCTGAATGTCCTCCTGAGTATAGGCGACGACGATGGGTTTGCCCGTGGTGCCGCTGGAGGCGTGGAGTCGGACGATGTCTTTCATCGGGCTGGCGAACAGGCCGAACGGATAGGTGTCGCGCAAGTCGGTCTTAACGGCGAAGGGCAATTGGGTGATGTCGTCGAGGGTCCGCACGTCCTGCGGCGTCAGCCCGCGCTCCTTCATCCGTTTGTGGAACAGGGGGACGAAATCGTAAGTGCGTTGCACGATGGCTTTGAGGCGCTGCAATTGGAGGTCGCGCAATTGCGGCAACGGCAAAAAGTCCGGCGCGCTCAGCGGGTGAAAGCTTCCGTTTGAATCTTTCGCATGTTTGCTCATAGGCATTGGGGATCTTCTGACTGACCTGTTTTACCTGATTCGGCGGGCGGAGTGCAATCAAAAGCGCGAAAGAAGCTCTTTGACCATGCTGTCAAAAAAAAGCCAGCGCGATTCTGCCGGAAAGAGAATTCGAGACATCACTTATGGGCAAATCCTACATTTTTACAGCTATTCCTGAAAGCGGCACGCGCTTTGCTCAGAGGCGATGCGGTTGACTAGACTTTTTTTTGAACGTATTCGAGAATGGATTGTTTTAATGGTATCTATGATAAAGAACACAAGAAAACTTAAGAGAGCCGCTGCCAGGATTGATGCTGTGAAGGTTGATGCCGTGAAGGTTGATGCCGTGAAGGCTGATGCTGTGAAGGTTGATGCCGTGAAGGTTGATGCCGTGAAGGTTGATGCCGTGAAGGTTGATGCCGTGAAGGTTGATGCTGTGAAGGTTGATGCCGTGAAGGTTGATGCGGTGAAGGTTGATGTCGTGAAGGTTGATGGCGTGAAGGTTGATGGCGTGAAGGTTGACGTCGTGAAGGTTGACGCCGTGAAGACTGATGTCGTGAAGGTTGATGTCGTGAAGGTTGATGTCGTGAAAACTGCGGCAGTGACAATCGAGGCGGCGAAGCCCGAAGCGCCCAAGGCGAATCGTATTTCGCTGGAACTTATTAAACCTGAGGCCAAGCACGTTTGCGTGGCTGGTTCCTTCAACGAATGGAAACCTGAGAGGACACCGCTGGTTGCTCGAGGGCACGGGCGATGGGCTGGGGATTTGGCCGTTAAACCAGGTCGTCATGAGTATCTCTTCGTAGTGGACGGCCAATGGGTGCCGGACCCGAACGCGAAGGAAAGCGTGCAGAACCCATTTGGCGGGACAAATTCTGTGCTGGTGGTGTCTTCATAGGGGAGGCATACTGGAATCAGGTTCGAGGGTCCCAAGAGCCGGCATGTTGCCGGCAAGGGCTATTGCTCGTGTTTAGCGCAGTCCAAGCGGGCGTAGCGCAGCCTGTCAGGCTGCGCCTGGGCACGGACGCTGGAGCGCGCAAGTCTGATTATGTTGCAACCCGCTTTGACCTTGGGCCACTCGCCCGACCCGGACGATGCGTTCATGTTTTATGGACTGGCCCGAGGGTTGATAGCCGCGCACGGATTCCGCTTCGAGCACATTCTGCAGGACATCCAGACGCTCAACGAGCGGGCGACGCGCGGCGAGTTGGACATTTCGGCGATCAGCATACATGCGTACGCGCACGTGAGCGACAAGTATGCGCTACTGCCCAGCGGCGCCAGCATGGGAGATGGGTACGGGCCGGTGCTGGTGGCGAAGCGGGAGTTTTCGAAGGCCGAGATTGCACGGAAGCGAATCGCGGTGCCGGGCACTATGACCAGCGCTTTTCTTGCGCTCGAGCTTTGGTTGGGAGTGCCCGCCAGGGAATTCGATTACGTGGTCGTGCCTTTCGATCAAGTCTTCGGTGCCGTTCGTTCCGGCCAGGCGGAGGTGGGTCTGATTATCCACGAGGGGCAACTGACCTATCAGAACGAGGGTTTGCGGCTCTGCGAAGACCTCGGCATCTGGTGGGGTCGTGAAAACGACGGTCTGCCTCTTCCCCTGGGCGGGAATGTCATCCACAAACGGATTTCACCTCGGGATCGCAAGTGCGTGGCCGACATCCTCGCCGCGAGTATTGCATACAGCCTCGACCACCGCGCCGAGGCTGTGCAGCATGCATTACAATACGCCCGTGATATGGGCTGCGAGTTGGCGGACAAGTTCGTGGGCATGTATGTCAACCACTGGACGCTTGACTACGGAGAGAAGGGCCGGGAATCCATCCGCCGATTTTTGGCTCGCGCTTTCGAGTGCGGGCTGATTCCCCATCGGCAGGAACTGGAGTTTGTCGTGTGATGCGGTGAGGGTTCAACTCATTCGCCCCAGCTTCAGTGTTCTGCGGTTCGCGTGGCTGGGAAATGCATCGAAGGTGCGCCTCACTGGCGACAGACGCCAAAACCTCACTCGGCGGCTTCACATTCCGCCACCTTCTCGTTGTAGAATTCGTCGGTGAGCATTCCCTCTTCAAAGAGGAGCTTGAGTTGCCGCAAACGTCCAGCGACTTGTTGCTTGGAAAACTTGGGCTTGCTCGCGGCGGCCGTGACGTTGGTTCCGGCAATGGAGTTGGTTCCGGCAATGGAGTTGGTTCGGGCAATGACGTTGGTTCGGGTAATGGAGTTGGTCAAAATGGTGTTGGTCAAAACGGGGGCGTTGGTCAGGGCCAGAGGCGGTGGGCGAGAGGGGGCGATGCGTTTGGGTGGAGGTTGGGAGGCGGGGTCGAAAACCAGCACCTGGAGGTCTTTTGCCGGAACGAGTTGCCGCCATAAGAATGCCTGCATCCGGTCCTCTGCCGGCACGGCTTGGCGGCTCAGCATCTGGTCGCCGACCTTCGTGCTGCCGAAGATGAACAGGGCGACGGGTTGACGGGTTGAAAGCAGGCTGGTTTTGACGTTGAGCCGAGCGACGGTTTGGGTGGCCGACATCGTGACGGGACTGGCGGAGAATCCCGAGGGTGGCTCCGTGAGGTCCAGCTTGATCGGGGCGGCGAAGCCGTCTTTGCGTTCGGCATAGATTGTCAGAGTGCCGCTGGAATTGGAGCGGAGGCTGAGACTTGAAGGCACAACACGCAACTCGAAATCAGGCTGGGGCGGGCTGATGCGCAGACGGTAGCCATACTCCTGGCCCCCTTGCCGCGCCGTGTCGCCGATGTGAACATAGTAGGCGCCGTCGGCGGGCAGTTTGGCGATGAAAAAAGAATCGGCGTGGTGGGTGTTGATCCCCGCTCCGGGGTCTTCGTGATCGTCGTTGAACGCGACCATGACGCCGGCTGCGTCGGTGAGCTTAATCACCGAGTCCAGCGGAGAATCGAGCTGGCGTGCCCGGACTTCCGCGACGACGATGTCGTTGGATCTGCCTGCAAACTCGAACGTGTCCCAGTCACCCGGCTTGTCGATTCGGCCATTAATGATGATCGGCAGCGTAACCTTCTGCGCGGTCGCCGGGGTGTTGTTAGGTTCCACTTCAAGAGCCTCCGGCAGTAAGTCCAGAACGAAAGGCAGTCGATTGGAAACGAATCCCTTCCTTTTGGCGGCGAGCGAATGGATACCCGGCCTCGCGTTGGCTGGCAATGGGGTTAGTTGGGCGTCCTCTAGATTCCAACCCTTTATCTCGGGGTTCGGCGCAGCGCCAACCCGTCCACCCAGTGGGAAGGCGCTGGTGATGAATGGCAACTCGCCGGCGGTGACGCGATAGACAAAATCTTCACGTCCACGGTAAAGGCTATCGTGGATTGCGAACACATATTCACCGTCCGTGGGGACTTCGTAGAGAATAGTCGGGTCCGGTTTAAACCGGTAATCGTCGTCGTAGGCCACTTCCTTGCCGTCGGCGTCATACAGCACGAGCACAGGCTGGAACCAGCCCGGAACGGCGTCAGCAATGAACGGGACGAGTGCCCGGCCCAAAGTGCTAATGACCAGGCGCTGGCCTCGGCGGGCTTGGAACCGGTAACGATGCACTTCGCCGGAAGGGATCTGGCCGTTGACGGTGCAAGGCAGGGGGATGCGATCCTCCTCGTTGCCGGGCAGTCGCTTGCGGAGGGCTTGGGCCTCTTTGCCCAGCACCTGCTGCATGGCGGTCACCATCGGTTTTCGTGAATGTTCCGCGACCTGTCCGACATGGAATGCGAGCGGGTTGGATATGCCGCGCAGTGTCACCAGGCGGATTTCCCGTTCACTGGGTTCGGCGTCCGGTCCAACGGTGACCTCGACAAACACGACCGAGGAGAGCGCGGCGCAGGCTGGCGTCGGGACGTATTCGAGGGTCCGCCTTTCGATCTTGTCGAGCAGTTTCAGCGCCGCCTCTGTTTGCGACTCCGAGAAAGTGGTTTCATTGGTCGATGCCGGCCTGTTGGTCGAGGTTTCCGACATCATGGTGGGATTCTCCGGCTGCATGAGCATGGCCCGGGAGGATGCTGAAAGAGTTTCGCGCCTGAGAACCGACGTTTGCTCGTTAAGCAACTGAAGCTCCTGGTTGTTAAGTCGCCGATAATAATCTGCCACCCGGGCGGTAACGCCCGAGCCGGTAACGAGCACCGCGTTGACATCGTCCAGTCCTTGGCCACCCAGGCGGATGAGGAAAGTGGCGCCTTGCTGGCCGCCGGCAGGATAGACAAAGCCGATGTAAGGGCGCACCTGGGCCTGGGCGGTGGCGGCCAGCGCCAGCCAAAGAGCCAGCGCAAGCAGCCCGGCGATTGTCTTCTGCGGCTGGATGATCTGAGACTTGGGAATGAGGAAACAAGCAATAGGCTCCGTTCCGGCCTTCTTGATTTCCGAATTCATCAGATGATCTCCTTCAAGAGGCCGGCGGACTTCACGCCTTCGGAGGCGGAAGGCAACACTCGGGCTTCGGTTCCCATGGGATGAGCCAGCCTGGCGGTGGCATCAATGCCGCCCAAAGCGTAGATGCTGCCGAGGAGGTCCACCGGGTAAACTGGGCGGTCTTTGACGTCTTCGGCCTTGGCATCGGAGGCGCCGACGATGTGACCGCCCTTGAAGCCGCCGCCGGCGACCAGTGCGGTGAAGACGTTGCCATAGTGATTGCGGCCGCCATTCCACGGTGGCTGCCAGTCAATTTTGGGGGTGCGGCCGAACTCGCCGCAACACCAGACCAGAGTGGTATCGAGCAATCCGTGGTCCTGCAAGTCTTGCAGCAGCATCGCCAGTCCCTGGTCCAGTTGCGGGCATTGCCGGCGCATGGTTGAGAAGTGGTTACTGTGCGTATCCCAACCGCCGGGGTAGTTGATGACGATGTAGGGAACCCCCGCTTCGACCATGCGTCGCGCCGCCAGGCAATCCTGGCCGAAGGTGTGGCGGCCGTAACGATCGCGCAGTTCGGGTTTCTCCTGCGACAGATCAAACACGCCCCGCCCCTGCCCCAGAACCAATTCGTAGGCCTGTTTCCTGGCTTCTGCCGAAGCTGCCACCTGGGGACTGGCGCTCATCGCGTCGCCCAACGTGTTCAGCTTCTCCCGCAAGGCGCCCCGGGCCCTTTGGCGGTCATCAGTGATACCCTTGCCAACCACCCCTTCCACCTCGAACCGCGCCGCGTTCGGGTCGCCGCCGGTAGCGAAAGGCTTAAACAATGGACCAAGGAACCCTTCTTCAGAAAATCGTCCCTGCGGCTGGGTGAGCACCACGTATGGCGGGATAAGCCCTTTGTAATCCGGGCTTTTAAACAGCGCGAACACGGCGCCGATGCTCGGATAGGCCAACCGTTCACCGGGAGCGTGGGCGGTCTGGACCAGATAGGCGGCGGTCTCGTGACCGTTATTGCGGTGGGTCATGCTGCGGATGAGCGAATACTTATCGGCTTGCTTGGCCAGGTTGGGAAACAGTTCGCCGAGTTGGATGCCGTCCACGTTGGAAGGGATGGCTTTGCGCAACTCACCCATGTAGTCGTAGCCCGAATCGGGCTTGGGATCCCACGTGTCGTTGTGGGACATGCCACCCCACAGGAAAACCTGGATAACGGATTTGGCCTTTGCGTTGGCGGCCAAAGTGCCCACGTTCTGGCCGCTGGCGGCCCCGCTCTCCACTCCGCCTTTTGCAAGGGGCGCGCCGAGCAGCAAGCCAGCCGTGCTGAAAAGACCGACGCGCAGGGCTTCACGCCGGGTCATCGGCAAGCTCAGGGACATCCCCAGTAACTCTCTCGAGGATGACACGAGATGTGAACGGTGCTCTTGGCTCATAATCTGGTCTTTCATTGCTTTATGGTTGTCGAATCAGTGCCGGTACAAGAACTCCTCGCTGTTGATCAGCGACCAGGCGATGTCCATCCAGTCATCCCGCCTTTTCACGACGAGAGGCTTGTCTGACGGTTTGGATGGCGGTCCCAGGCTGCCCAACGGGCCAGGTTTGACCACCCGGTTTGAAGAGGATGCGACTGAGTTTGAACTCTGGACTGTCGGCTGCGGGCTCTGGACTGAGGGCTTAGGCGCTACCGCGTTGGTCGCTACGGCGTTGGTGGCACCGGACTTGGCCACCGCAGCGGGTTTGAGCGCCTGGGCTCGACCATACCCCTCGATGGCCTTCACCTCGTCCGGCGCGGGGAACCGCGAGAGGATCGTCAGGTAAAGCGCCTCGGTGATTTCAGCCGGCTTGCGGCCGGAATTAAAGAGCGCCTGGAGATTGGGGCCTTGTTCCAACTTGCGCTGAATCTCGGTGGAATTGAGCAGGTAACGCCACTGCGCCGGGGTGGGCTTATTGTTGCGTTCATTCTCCATGCCCGTGGCGCGCGCGGAGCGTCCGAAAAGGGCCAGGAAGGGACTGCTGATGCTGCCATCGGCAATGGCCACCGCCGGCATGCCTTTCGGGATGTAAGTGAACGGCTCCGGGATGGGGCTGGTATAAAGGTCCGAAGACCCGGTGACCTTATTGATGGCGTCGATCAATACCTCCGCCTCGAGCCGGCGGATCGGATAGCTGGCGAAATTGGCCTCGGCTTGTGGGCTGCTAAACCGTGGCATTGACGAAAGCTGATACGTCTGCGAGTTCAGAATCAAACGGTAGAGGGTCTTGAGATTGTAATGGCCCGACACCATGTCCTTCTCGAGGCAAGCCAGCAGCGCCGGGTTGCTCGGCGGGTTGTCGTCGCGAATATCGTCCGCCTCGAAAATGATGCCGCGTCCCACCAGCCAGGCCCAAACCCGGTTGACGATGCTGCGGGTAAACCAGGGGTTCTTCGGGGTGATCAGCCAATCGGCGAAAACCTCTCGCGGATCACGGTCGGACGGCAGCTTAACCCGGGCGCCATTTGGAAAGAGGGCCTCGCCTGGCATGCAGTTCGTCAGCGCCGGGAGCGAAACTTGCGCGACGCCGTTGGAAGATTGTCCGATGGCGGCGACGGCGGCTCGTCCCGGGGCGATATTGCCGGCGACGGCGCTGGAGCCGAGCGAGTCCCAAAACACATGCTCCTCCTTCCACTCGCCGGTGGGTTTGTAACCAATCTGGGAGAAAAAGGCGGTCATGCCGGCCAAACGGTTCGTGGGCCATAACTCCGCCCGCGCACCCATGAACGTCAAGGCCACCGCGCGGGCAATTCCTTCCGGAGTTCGATTCTGGATGGCGCGGTAGAAGTTGACGGGGCCGACGCGGAAGTTGCTGCCGCTGGCGGTCAGCATTTCGCGGACGAACTTGTCATAGGGCTTGTTCTGGGCGATGGACGAACGGACCCAGCGGTGATACGCCTGGGCAGCATTGGGCCAGAGGTTAACGGGGAATTCCGCTTTGATCCGGAGGATGTCGCCCCATTTCATCGCCCAGTAATCGGCGAACTCATCCCGGTCCAACAAACCGTCAATCAGCAGGCGGCGCTTGTTCTCCGAGTCCGAGTCCTGAATAAAATCCCTGGCCTCCTTTGCGGTTGGCAAAGTGCCGATGACATCGAGATAAGCGCGCCGGATAAACACCGCATCGGAGCAACGCACAGGCTGGATTTTCAACCGCGCCAATTGCGCGAAAACGAGTTTGTCGATCTGGCATTCGGCGGTCGGCGGGGCTGCGCACTCAAAAACGTTCGGTCCCCTCTCTGGCGTCGCGGCTCCGCACACAGACGCCACAAAAACCACCGCTGAGACGAGCGAAATATTCACAATGCAACCTCGTTCCTGCGCGCAGGTTCGAGAGCTATAGTAATCTACCTTTGCCTTCCGCTCAAAGTCAAGGATCAACCGGCAATTCTTATGGAGATTCTCCATAGGGCGCAGGTTAGGTTTTTCGGAGCGCGGACAGGGGCGCAAGACAGAATGGGTCGAAGCCGGCGATTTCATGGGAATCAAACCTAAAAACAGCAGTTGGAACCACGGATTTCACGGATTTTCACGGATAAAGAAGGGATTGCGGTGCAAGGCGATTTCATGGGAATCAAACCTAAAAACAGCAGTTGGAACCACGGATTTCACGGATTTTCACGGATAAAGAAGGGATTGCGGGGCAAGGGGTGTTCACCCGACCATGACGAAGCCCTCTCAAGCCAAGGGCCTGCTTCATAAAGTTCGGGATTGGTTGGGCCGGCTCAATTCAAACAAACGTTCTTTATGCCTGAGGCTGGCGGCTGGTAGGACGAAGGATGAATCGCGCTTTCAGCGCTGATGGGGTTTTGGGCTGATGAACCCAGGGCGTTGCCCTGGGCTGGTATGAATGACGCCCTTGGCGTCTCCCACCTGTCGCGTCTCCCACTGTCGCGTCTCCCACCTTGCACTTCCGCTCGACCTTGGTTAGATATTGCTCTCGAAGAATTCTGTCCTGCGCCCGCGCGGACATTCCTGTCCGCTTCGGGGTTGACTGAGGTCCGGGAGCGGACAAGAATGTCCGCGCTCCAATTACCCAGGGTGGTGGTTTTAGAGATGCGCACAGGTGCAATTCAATTGGTGTTTTTTCTTGCCTCACTCACCGCTCTCGGCTAAAATATGGTCCCAATAAAGGCATGACCTCTGAAAGCGTGGCGGATATTGTGGGTTGCTTTTTGTGGTTGCTTTTTTGTTTCTAATCATCGTCGGCGGGCTTTGGCTTCAATGGAAGTCAGGGAAGCTTCGTCGTTTTGCACTCCAGAGTCTTGGCCAACTTGATGCCGCGCTGCGTGCAGGGAACTCCGGTGATCTCCTGAAGTTGGTTTCGCATTTCCGCCCCAATCCCGCTGCCCCTCATGGAAAATATGGATGAAGAGCAAAGGCGATGAAACCTAAGAAGCCAACTGTTCCCGCCGACCTGCGTCGCAGCGCCCAAGCCCGCTTGCAGAGCCAGACACCGCCTCCGAAGGTTGCTGGCTCGGCCGACGGAGTGCATCGGCTTCTCCAGGAACTGCAGGTCCACCATGTCGAACTGGAGATGCAGAACGAAGAACTCAGGAAAGCGCACGCGCGGCTGGAAGCATCGACGGCGCGCTACACCGATCTTTACGACTTCGCACCCGTGGGTTACTTCACCCTGGGAGACCAGGGGGAGATTATCCAAGCCAATTTGGCTGGTGCCCGCCTGCTCGGACTCGAACGCGCGACCGTAATCAGCAAGCGTTTCGCTCGGTTTGTCCTGGAGGCTGATCAACCGGCCTTCAACACCCACCTCCAGCAGGTTTTTGCAGGCCAGGCGCAACAGAGCTGCGAGGTCGGCATCAGGACGAACGGCGAGCCTCGGCGCTTCGCGCACCTGGAGACGACCCTCAGTTCCGATGGTAAGGAATGTCGCGCCGTGGTGGTGGACATTACGCAGCGCAAACAGGGGGAAGAGGCGCTGCGCGGAAGCGAAACCCGCCTGCGAACGATCACCGACTCGGCGCAGGATGCCATCCTGATGATGAACCCGGGAGGCGGCATCTCATATTGGAACCCGGCCGCCCAGCGCATCTTTGGTTACACGAGCGCGGAAGCCATCGGCCAAAACCTCCATTCATTCCTCGTGCCTCCGCGTTATCATGAAGCACACCTGTCCGCC
>Ga0194053_10001747_pt1 | contig 13663 bp, 14 predicted proteins | sample SepL228m_MetaG_FD_161684 | JGI IMG/M metagenome (GOLD analysis project Ga0194053, IMG submission 161684) | Anoxic zone freshwater microbial communities from boreal shield lake in IISD Experimental Lakes Area, Ontario, Canada - Sep2016-L227-8m | ecosystem: Environmental > Aquatic > Freshwater >... | reverse complement strand
CCAAGGTTCCCGATGGGGAATATTCATCCAGGAATACGGCGGTGGAGGAACTGCCAAGAGCCGCGCTGCCGTCTCCGACTCGGAGAACCACAAGGTTGCCGGTGGAGTATGGTGTTTGTGCCTCCAATCTGCCGGACCATGGTATAAAGGTCGCGACAAAAAACACTAATGCTATAAGTTTTTTCATAGGTAAATGTTTGGTTATTTATTTTTGTTAATGGTACGAATATTTCTTTTCCGGTTCCAAAGGGTGGAACCCGGAGCAAATGTATGTTGGCTGACTTGATGAGGCAAGCGCCTACTTCTGAATTAATGGAAATTTAACCTCCGGATTGTTAATTAATTCACGATCAAGTTGTTTCAGACATACTGGATGGAGGTCCATGTCACACGTTCATAGGAGGATACCAATTATTATCATCATCTCATATTTCAACCAATGGAGAATTGAGTGATCTGTTATGTCTATGAGATGAATAATAGTATTAAATATATTTAATCAAAATTTAATAATAAATTAACTGAAGGGAAAGTCATGAGAAATTCATCTAAGTAGGTTATATTGGATCCCAGGAACAACCTCTCTTTTTAACCTTAATTTAACACAGATTCAGCTTTAATTTATTAATATTATAGTTTTTTTCAGGTGTGCCAGTCCCGGTCGGCTGATTTTTTATGGATGCAATATTCTCACCTTATGAAGACAAACCTTCTGCTTTCCCTTATAGAGAGAGTTTCCATTATGCTGGCGGCAATTTTCATTTTGTTGTCACTGAATTCCTGTAAAAAACAGCCAAAGGAATTTCTGATCCTTTCTGGATCAGAAAACGGCCCTCTGGAGAAGATAGTCACTGAATTCGCCAGGAAAAACAATATACTTGTCAAATTCAAATATGAAGGATCAGTCGATATCATGCTGGAGCTTCAGAAAAATGCTCTAAAATACGATGCCGTATGGCCTGCAAGCGGAATCTGGATCACGTTGGGCGATGAGGAAAGAAAGGTGCGTTATGCGCAATCGATCATGACCTCCCCGGTCGTGTTTGGCATAAAAATGAGCCTTGCAAAGAGGCTCGGATTTGTCGGAAGGGAGGTGAAGGTTTCGGAGATCCTGAAAGCAATACGGGAGAAAAAACTCCGGTTCATGATGACCTCCGCCTCACAATCAAACTCAGGCGCCAGCGCTTACATCGGCTTTCTTTATGCATTGCTCGGGCATCCAGAATATATTACATCGGATGATCTTGAAAAACCGGAGTTGAAAAAAGAAATTACCGATCTGCTGGCGGGAATCAACAGGTCCTCGGGCAGTTCGGCATGGTTAAAGGACCTTTACCTCAGGGGCGATTATAATGCGATGGTGAACTATGAGTCCCTGCTGATCGAAACAAACCAGGAACTGATCCGCAAAGGGAAGGAACCACTGTATATCATTTATCCCACCGACGGCCTGGTCATTGCCGATTCCCAGCTTGGGTATATTGATGGTGGGAATGTTAAAAAGGAAGACTTTTTTAAGAAGCTCCAGGCACACCTTCTGAGCGAAGATATTCAGCATCAACTATTATTGCTGGGCAGGCGTACAGGTTTTGCCGGTGAACTGAAAAATGCCCCGCCTGCTGTTTTCAACCCCGACTGGGGGATAGATACAAAGAAGATCCTGTCACCCATAAAACTCCCCAGGGCCGATGTCATGCTGAAAGCCCTGAACCTTTATCAAACAGCATTCAGAAAACCCTCCCTTACTTTCTTCTGCCTGGACTATTCGGGGAGTATGATTGGCGGGAACATCGACCAGGTAAAGAAAGCCATGGAAATCCTGCTTGACCAGGACAAAGCAGGAGCCTATTTCCTCCAGAGTTCGCCCAATGATATCACGTTTGTCATTCCATTCGCCGGGACGATATTTGATGCCTGGCAGGTAGAGGGGAACAAACAGTCCGAAATGCTTCATTTATTGTCGAAAATCAGGGAAACAAAAACCGATGGAAACACTGATATTTATTCTCCTGCCATTCTTGCACTGGAGCAGACCTTAATGATTGATTCAGCAAAATACATTCCGGCAATAATTCTAATGACAGACGGGGAATCCAATACCGGGAAAAAGTATGCAGATCTCGAATCAGCCTGGAAAAAGAACGGAAGGGATGTGCCTGTTTTTTTAATTAAATTTGGCGATGCTTCCGACGCCCAGCTGGCCCAGATTGCCAATCTTACGAATGGGGCGGTGTTTGACGGCAGGAAAGACCTGATCAGCGCTTTCAGGAAGGTTAAAGGATACAACTGATGAAGAAGTTTACTACTGTTGCAGGGATCATTGCCGGGATTGCATCGGGACTGATAATGCTCAGCCTTTTTTTTCTGCTGGATTTCTCTCTGCTTTTCACCCTGATCCTTTCGCTTGCAGGCTTCTTTGGCATCTATTTCATCCTGTTTGCACTCCGCCCAAGGGCTCCCTTTACCCTCGACCCTGGAAACGGCATTACCGCTGAGATGCTACATACGGTGCTTGAAGAGAGTGAGGAGAAAATAAAGGAACTTGAAAAGCTTGCCAAACAGGTCAGGGATGAAAAAATCAGGGCTAAGATCCATCATATCCTCATCATTGTAAAAAAAATATACGCCAACATCAGGAAAGATCCGGAGAAGATAAAAGTTGCCCGGCAGTTTCTTTCATATTATTTTGATACAAGCATCAGCATTGTCAATAAATATTCGCAGCTTTCCATGCAGGACATCCGGTCGCCAGAAATCTCCAGGGCCTTGCTGAAAGCGGAGAATATGCTGAATTCAATCGAAACAGCCTTTGATAAGCAACTGGTGAAACTTCTCAGCAATGATATCATGGACCTGGATGTGGAAATAGAGACACTGGAAAAAACATTTAAAGCAGAAGATTTAAAATAAGAGATCATGCGTGGTTTACTGATTGGAATTGGAATATTGCTACTGGCTGCGGGAATAGGAGTCGGTATCTGGTATTACCTGGATGAAAAAGCTGAGATTCGCATCAAGGGCATGATCGGGAGCGAGAAAAGCTCATTCCTTGAAAATGAACAGGTAAAGGCAATCCTGAAAAAAAAGTACGGGATTGTTGTAGATTATGTCCGCGCCGGCTCCATTGAAATGGTAAATGAAGAGGTAAAAAGTGAGACCGATTTTCTCTGGCCGTCCAGCCAGGTAGCCCTCGAGATCTTTAAAATTAAACAGGGAGCCAAAATAGTACGCTCTGAAAATATTTTCAACTCTCCCATTGTCATTTACAGCTGGGACATCATCTTAAATGCCCTGGTTAAAACAGGCATCGTCAAAAAGGAAATATCAACCTATTATATCGGCGACATGCCCGGGATGCTTAAAATGATCAGGGACGGAAAAAAATGGTCCGATATCGGAATTTCCCAGTTGTACGGTAAAATATCCATTACTACAACCGATCCGACGAAATCAAATTCGGGAAACATGTTTGCCGGGCTGGTTGCCAGTGTGCTGAAGGGAGGCGATGTAGTTGTGGAAGCAGATCTCCCGCAGGTACTGCCCGAAGTGAAAGAGTTTTTTGCCCGGCAGGGATTCATGCAAAACACGTCGGGAGTACTTTTTGAACAGTTTTTAAAAACCGGTGTTGGACAATACCCATTGATGGGTGGTTATGAAAGCCAGGTTATTGAATTTTCAAGGATGCACCAGGATTTCTGGCCGAAGGTAAAGAACCAGATCAAAATTTTATACCCTGTTCCCACCGTCTGGAGCGAGCACCCCCTGATCATCGTGAACAAAAGGGCTGCAATTTTGGTTGATGCCCTTAAAGATGAGGAAATTCAGAAGATTGCCTGGGAGCAGCACGGGTTCAGGACAGGGTTGATGGGGGTGCAGAATGATCCGAAAATACTGCAGGTTGATGGCATACCGGCTTCGGTGACACGGATCATCCCCATGCCCAGGGCAGCGGTGATGGAAAAGATCATTGAAGCGCTGACGGATGGCAAATAGTTTTATATCAATGCGTTTACATGTTAAATGAAGCAATAACCCAAACCTAATTTCACACTTATGAACGAGGATATCAGTATCAGGGATAATGCAAGTTTAAGCAACACAAGTACAGTAAACCTGGCTAAACTGACACCGGAGCAACTGGTCAGGGTTGACGACATCAAAAAACAGATCAACGTTGAGGATTCACAGGCCATTATAACATTCGGTGTTGGTGCACAGCGGGATATTTCAACCTTTGCCGACAATGTCCTCCAGGAGGTAAGAACCAAGGACAGCGGTTATGTGGGCGATATTCTCACCAACCTGGTCATCAAGGTCAAAGATATCGATGTGGACAGCATCGGGCAAAAAGAGAGTTTTTTTTCGAAGATTCCGATAATTGGCCGGCTGGTCAACTCATTCCGGAAATTCATCATCCGGTATGAAAAGCTGAGCATCCAGATCGAAAAGATCATCGATGAGCTGGATAAAGCCCGGATGCAAATGTTCCGCGATATCACCCTCCTCGATACGATGTACGGAAAGAATCTTGAATACCTTCAAAACCTTGATCTCTTTATCGCAGCAGGCCAGCTGAAGTTGCAGGAATTGCAGAACACGGTGGCTCCACAGCTAAAAATGAAGGCTGATGAGACCAAAGATCCGGCGGATGCCCAGAAATACAGCGATTTCATGCAGTTTCTCAACCGGTTCGAGAAAAAATTGCATGATCTGAAATTAAGCCGGATGATATCCATCCAGGCTGGTCCCCAGCTTCGGTTGATCCAGAGCGGTGACCAGGCGCTGGTTGAGAAGATCCAGAGCTCCATCCTGAACACGATCCCGTTATGGAAAAATCAGATCGTGATCGCCATCACACTGTATCGACAGAGGTCGGCCCTGAAACTCCAGAAAGAAGTGACGGATACGACCAATGAACTTCTCCGGAAGAATTCCGAAATGCTGAAGGAGAGCACAGTCGAAATCGCGAAGGAGACGGAACGAGGCATCGTGGATATAGAAACCCTGAAAAAGGTCAACAGCGACCTTATTTCCACCATCGAGGACACACTGAAGATCCAATCCGACGGGAAGGCCAAGCGTCAGTTGGCCGAAACCGAACTGGTAAAGATCGAGCAGGAGTTGAAGGAAAAGCTTTTATCGGTAAGAGCATAGTCACGTTCTGCCGCTTATATCAAAATGATCAATGATCACGATCACAAATCTAAAAAAACAGTTTGGCGATTTTACAGCAGTTGACGGACTGAGTTTCGGGATTCATAAAAAGGGGATATTTGGTTTGTTAGGCCCAAACGGAGCAGGAAAAACAACCACTATCAGCATGATCTGCGGGCTGTTAAAACCATCGGGCGGAACCATTGTATATGATGATTTTAATGGGCAAGGCCCTAAATCGCTTATCGGGTATTGTCCCCAGGAAAACATCTTCTATCCCAAACTGACCTGTTTTGAGCAATTGCTCTTCATTGGCCAGATGTATGGAATTGCTTCAAAAATTATTAAACCCAAAGCCCTGGAATTATTGGAACTACTGGGTTTAAAAGACAAAACCAACGAGCGAGCCGGCAGGTTGTCGGGTGGGATGAAACGAAGGCTCAACATCTGCCTCGCGCTGGTGCATAATCCTGAAATCCTGATCCTTGATGAACCGGAGGCTGGCCTTGATCCTCAAAGCAGGATCCTGGTACGTGATTTTTTCAGCGCCTTCGGCAGTGAGAAAACTGTGATACTGACAACGCACAACATGGATGAAGCCGATCGGTTGGCTGACCGGATCGCGATTATGGACCATGGCAAATTACTTTTACTTGACACGCCGCAAAACCTGAAGAAGACCATTGGTGATGGAGATATTCTGGAAATACAGTTTGAAAATGGAAATGAGCAACAAATAAGTCAATTTGCCGGGAAATTGGGATCCCTTTCACTGAAAATGACCACCGGTCCCAACTTTTTATTGATAAAACATCCGAATGTGATTGAGCATCTTCCGGCTATAAAAACGATGGCAGAAGAAACCGGTTTGATCATTTCCGAGTTCAAGCTCCGGCAAAACACCCTTGAAGATGTATTCATTCACCTGACAGGTAGAACATTAAGGCAATGAAAATTTCTGGTGTAATTGTAAAAAGTTTCAGGGAGCAGGTAAGGAGTTTCTGGGTGCTTCTTCTCTCACTTTCTATGGGGCCATTCTTTATTTTTGTATATTTCCTGATAATGGAATCCTCAAAACCCCAGTATAACATACTTGTTGTTAACGGGGATTCAGGGATTTTGGAAAACGAGCAGCCTCTCAATTATGGGAAAGAACTTCTCCGGTATTTTTCTGCTGCGAACCTTGAGATCGGTTCAACCCCGTTTGTTACGACAGAGATTGGAGACAGGAATACCGGCATTGAAAAACTCAAAAACAAGCATGCCGATGCATTGATCATCATTTCCGGGTCATTCACCCAATCGTTGGATGCAAGAAAACACCATGACAGCCTGGCGCTGACCGGGATCGAATTCATTGGGGATCTGACCAGTTCAAATTATCTGATCAGTGCCGTGTGGGCAAACGAAATGGTCAATGCGTTTGCACTGCTGACGACACACAGTAAAAGGATCGTGGAGGTTACCGAAACCCCGTTGGGAATATCAGCCAGTATCAGCGGTTTTGACATGATCGTTCCTGGAATTCTCATCGTGTCGCTTATCATGCTCATGTTCACTGCAAGCATCGCGTTTGTGGCTGAAGTGGAGAATAAGACCATCTTGCGTCTTAAACTTTCCAAACTATCAACATTTGAGTTTTTAGGAGGTATTGGCTTTGTGCAGATGATGGTTGGGATCATTTCCGTTATCCTGACCCTGTTTACGGCTATTGTCTTGGGATTTCACTACCAGGGTTCATTGATACTGATGCTGATCATCGCCGGTTTGACAAGTTTATCCATCATTTCCTTCAGTTTGATCATTGCCGCGGTAACCAAATCGGCTAACGAGGTATTGGTCGTCGGCAATTTCCCGATGTTTTTATTCATGTTTTTCACGGGGGCAGCATTTCCTCTTAAAAGTGATGCGCTTTTTACCGTTGCCGGATATCCTGTCACGCTCCAGGGATTGATGACGCCCACCCATGCCATTTCTGCATTAAACAAAACACTGATAATGAATATGGATGTAACTAGGATAATTCCCGAAATGATTGCAATAATAGTGCTCACAATATTTTATTTCATTATAGGTGGAATCATCTTCAAACAGAGACATTTGAAACTGACATAAGAACCACTGTAACAGACATCTGGCAGTGGCAATATAATAATACACTGATCATGACAATATTTGTAATCGGAGGGACAGGATTAGTCGGAAGTTATTTACTTCCAAGATTAATTGATGAAGGTAATGAAACATATGCTCTTACAAGGAGAGTCGATAAACTTGAAAAAATAAATAAATTAGGAGCAACCGGGATACATGGCGATATAAGGGATCCTGATTCATTTAAAAAATTCCTGCCGGAAAAACTTGATATTATTGTTTTACTGGCAATGCCCAGTGTCAAACCCGGGCATAGAATGACAAAAAAGAAAAAAGAAGCATTAAGAAATGAGACCAATGATTTTTTTCGAAATTCAATGGATCTGGCAATACGATATGATATTCCTATAATTTTGCCTTCAGGAACAAGTTTCAAGACGGAGAATGATGAAATAGCAGATGAAACCTGGCCGATTCTCAGAGTTGGACTAACTGAAATCGGAAAAGATACAGATGATCTGGTCAGTCATGCTATTCAAGCACAAAATCCTAAAGTCATTCAATTGATTTTTGGAAAAATTTATGGCAATGGCGGACTTTTCCGTTTCATCTATAATTTGATTGAGAAAGGGCGCGCCAAGATTATCGGGAAAGGGGACAATTGCATTCCGAATATTCATGCAGGCGATGCTGCATCAGCTATAGTTAAAGCGATTGAGAAAATGCCAATTGGTGAAAAGTTCATCATTGCGGATGATGTTGCAGTCACCCAAAAGGATTTTACTGTATATATGGCTGACCTGATGAACAAGAAACGACCAGGGCATATTCCGGCATTTATCGGCAAATTGGTGTTAGGGCGTGATTTATATGAAATAGTAAGAATGAATTGTAAGGTTTCTAATGCAAAAGCAAAAAGACTTTTAGACTGGAAACCCGAATATCCCTCATATAAAGAAGGATTAGTGGAAACCATAAAAGAAATGAAAGAAAGGAAAAATTATTGTTCCTGAAATGGATGACGAAAGATGATAACTGGCAGAAAGAAAAAGTAGCTTTACACCTTTAAAATTGTCAATCATGTTCATCGGGCATTATGGCGTTGCTTACGTAGTCAAGAAAAAGGCTTCTGACATTCCCCTCTGGCTGTTGTTTGCCTCGGTTCAGTTATTGGATATCATCGCATTTACCCTTGTGTTACTTGGAATTGAAAAGGCTTCTTACACTCCCAGTGTTAATCCTTTCTTTAGGAACTATCTGAACTTACCTTATTCACATTCTTTGATCGGGGCTTTGCTAATATCAGCAATTGTTTTCATCATTTTCTGGGCAATGAAGAAAAGAACATGGGCATGGATTTTAGGATTGTGCGTTCTTTCTCACTGGGTCATCGATTTGATCGTACACATACCTGACCTTAGCATTTTCTTCGGCAGTACTAAAGTCGGACTGGGTTTGTGGCATTTTCCAATTTTAACCTATGTTGTTGAAATAGTATTTGTTTTAACAGGTTGGCTGCTGCTGAAAAAGAATATTTACTCTTACCTTTTGTTGGTTTTAATGGTCGGTGCTTTTACGGGAATGGTATTTGCAGAAGAACCACCGATTTTCAGGGAACATTATGTGCTGAGAACCTCTATTGTGCTAATAGCTAATCTGTTATTTGTTTTCGTTGCCTTCTTATGGGAAAGAAATAGCAAATCAGGGTTAAAAGAATGATTAACCTGAAAGATTTATATATTGATCAACTGGGAAGTGTCAACACACTGGTATTTGAAAACCTGACAAATATATCATATGGCAGAAAACGATGATCCTATTGACAAACCTATTGAGAATTCCGCCCATCAGGAATCAGATAAGATATCTGATAACAATATTCCAATTGTTGAGTCCGGCAATATTGTGAACAAACAAGAAAATGAAAACATGGATACCCACGCTCATCATCTGCATCATGCGCCCGGAAAAAAAATCTGGCATTATTTCTTTGAATTCCTGATGTTGTTTCTCGCTGTATTCTGCGGTTTCATAGCAGAGAACTGGCGAGAACAACTGCGGGAGCATAAACGTGAAAAGGAATTCATACGCTCTATTGTAGAAGATCTTAAATCAGACACTCTCCAGTCAAATAAAACTGTGTTGCAACTGAAAAGAATCAAATCGGGCATGGATAGCGTTATGATCCTGTTATCATCTCCCGGAATAGTTGATAACTCTAATGAAGCCTACAGGTTATGGACCAAATACATGGGAATGGAAGTGTTTGTTTCCAATGACCGCACCATCCAGCAACTAAAAAGCAGCGGTGAATTAAGACTGATAAGGAATAAAGCTGTTTCGGACAGGATTATGGACTACGAACAAACTTTGAAAAAATATTACACGCAGTCCAATCTTATGTATAATGCTGTTCTCGAAGTGTCTAACATCAGCCAGCTTTTCGATTTTATCAGCCTTGAGAAAAATCAGAATATCCCTGTGCCCTTAACAGAACAGGGAAAGAAATCCCTGAACGAGGCATACGCCCATCTTCAGCTTTGGAACAGGGGTCTGATAGGGTTGATCAGTTGGCTGGAAAACGTTAATGAAGAAGGTGCAAGACTTATAACATTTATTCAAAAAGAATATCACCTGGAATAACCCAGATTCATAATTATTATTAATCAAAGTTCAGGAGGAAAATGATATGAAACAGTTTGACCATTTATCGATTTTTGTTTCTATGATTATCGCATTAGGTGTCAGGCATTTAATTTTAAGTGTCGCAAGTATGATCAATTTACGGGGCAAATTTAAAATCTATTATCCTACTTTGGTTTGGATGGTATTTTTATTGCTTGTTCAATTGCAGATCTGGTGGGTATTTTTTTATCGTGAAAACATTTCTGACTGGAGATTTTTTGCATTTCTGTTTTATCTGATCATTCCAATAACCATATCAATGTTAAGCCATCTGCTGCTTCCCGAACTTAAACCGGAAATGGATCTCGAAGAAAAGTACAACCACAACCGTAAATGGTTTTTCGGTCTTCTTGGAGCAGTTGTATTTGTAAGCCTTCTCGATGATTTTTTCACATCAGGATTTAGAGAATTTGATTTGAATTTCTGGTATCGCATTGTTTTCATTGCTCTTTCAGTCGTTGGTATGTGCAGTGGGTCAAAACGCCTTCAATTGCCGCTGGCTTTAGCCTTCTTATTTTCATTTGTCATCTACGTTGCGCTGTTATTCTTCAGACTTGGTTGAGTTGAAAACCCTTCATGAAATTCATGACAATAAAAAATAAGGCGTATAACTGTCCTCATGAAAACAGAATACAATATCAATTTGAATGCATTAAAGCTTGGTTTCAGGTCATCGATTGTCCTTTCATGTCTGACCCTGATCACATTTGCATTGGCAATGATGGCAATTCCACCTTCTGGTCCCTATTGCCCCGGTAATTGCATGGAATACCCCTATTCTGACAGCCTGGCTTATTTTCCGAGGGATTATTACTGGATATTTTTCGCTCTTTTTCAGCTTATCACCTACCTTATCTTCATGATATCCATTCATTTCATTACCCCATCTGAAAAAAAGATATACAGTTATATAGCTGTTGTTTTTTCAATTATTGCATCGGGCATCCTATTATCAGATTATTTTATCCAATTTTCTGTTGTTCCGATCAGTTTGATGAAAGGAGAAACGGATGGGATTGCCCTGATCTCACAGTACAACGGACACGGAATTTTCATCGCGATGGAAGAACTGGGATACCTGATCATGAGCTTGTCATTTCTTTTTCTTTCCCCGGTCTTTAACAGAACAAGTGCTCTGGAGCGGGCCATTCGCTGGTGCCTCCCGGCACCATTCATCCTGATGATCGCTGCATTTGCATATTATACGGTCAGATATGGCCTCGACCGGAATTACCGGTTTGAAGTTGCTGCGATTTCGATTAACTGGCTGGCACTGATTATCCTGGGTGTTTTGATGGCATTCATTTATAAAAGGGAACTCAATAAATTGGACCACAAATAATTTCTAAATTTTTATACCATGATCAGGTATTCAAAAAACCTGAATTAGAAGAAAACCGTTCCCAATGATAATCCCAGCAATTTTTCATTTTTTAAATAACCTTAAAAAAAAACAATGACAATAGAATCTGGCACAAAAGAAAATCCCTGGAGACTCAAAACGCCTCCACTATCATCTGAATATACCATGCATAAGGAGGTAAAAGAGGGTAAAGAAATCCTGGTTTGCACTGTCGGCAAAACTGTATTGCAATACGAATACCGATGCCTGGCAGACCTTTATGCCATGCTTCTTGAACATGGCGGCTGGATGGAACTTGGAAGCGCCGATGAACAAAAACCTGCAAAAGAGGGCACGGTTGAAGCCTGGGGACGCTCAGAAAACAATCCGGTTGGTGGTTGGTACGGCCTGAAGAAAGGACTTCGCGGGCGATTCGGAATGTATATTCCACCACTGATGGAAGAACTTGGACTTGCTGAATTGACACACGAAGCGAAGGGAAATAAAATGAGAGCAAAATAATATGCGGTTTAACATCGGTATAAGAAGAAAACAGGAATTATCGGACGGGCAGGTTCAGAAGAAACTGATCCGGCTTTGGCCCGGTATCGTTATCGTCTTGCTGCAATGGCTGATCAGATTTGGTATCCCTGTTGTTGTACCCGGTGATACTACCACTCAACTGGGGGTCTTTGGCGGACTCTTTGGAGGGTTGGCCATCGTCATCTGGTGGGTATTCTTCAGCAGGTCTCCTCGTATCGAGCGCTGGGGTGCCCTCGCTACAGCGATTATCGCATTGGTCGTAACATCGCATATCATTCACAAATCTATTGAAACGGCGATGATGGGATTGATGTTCATCATTTATTCCATTCCTGTTCTCTGTCTCGCCTTCGTTGTTTGGGCGGTAGCCACCCGTCGCCTGTCTGACGGACTTCGACAGGTAACAATGGTTCTGACAATTCTACTCGTGTCAGGGATGTGGGCGCTGCTTCGTACCAATGGCATGACCGGTGACGCCCGTCATGATTTCGCCTGGCGATGGGCAGAAACCGCCGAGGATCGCTTGCTTGCCCATGTCGACAATCAACGGGTAAATATAAAAATGGATTCAGCAGCAATGAAAACGGAAGCCGAATGGCCCGGCTTTCGTGGACTGAATCGCGATGGAATCATTCGCGGTATCCGGATCATGACTGACTGGTCAGTATCATCTCCAGTCGAACTTTGGCGCCGACCGATTGGCCCGGGATGCTCATCTTTTGCTATTCATGGCAATTTATTTTACACGCAGGAACAACGTGGCGAATATGAAACCGTTTCCTGTTTTAACCTGACGACCGGCAATCCTGTTTGGAAACACCATGACAAGGTCCGGTTTTATGATTCACATGCTGGTGCCGGACCTCGTGCAACGCCAACGCTGGCAGACGGCCGTGTGTTTACCCTCGGGGCTACCGGAATAGTAAATGCACTTGATGCCGGGAACGGCTCGGTAATATGGTCACGTGATGCAGCCTCCGAAACGGGTGTAAAGGTCCTGACCTGGGGTTTTACCGGTTCACCCTTGGTGGTCAATGATGTTGTGATCATTTCACTTTCAGGTAAACTCGCTGCATATGATACCGAAAGCGGTAAACCACTGTGGTATGGCCCCGATGGAGGGGACAGCTATAGTTCCCCTCATCTGCTATCGATCGGCGGAGTGTCTCAGGTCCTCCTTATGAGCCAATCCGGTGCGCTCAGTGTTGAGCCGGTCAGGGGAACGCAACTCTGGAAGTATTCATGGCCGATGGAATCCCGTATCTTGCAACCCGCTGTAATTGAGGGAGGGGACCTTTTACTTGCTGGTGAAGCGACCGGGGTAGAACGCGTTAGTGTTTTCCACAAGGAAGGGAAGTGGAATGTTAAGGAACATTGGAAATCAACTGAAATGAAGCTCAACTTCAATGACTTCATTATTCACGAAGGTTATGCCTACGGCTTTGATGGTGCCCGTATTGCCTGCATGGACATCAAAGATGGAAAGTGCAAATGGAAAGGCGACCGCTATCGTGGATGGCTCCTCCTGCTGGCAGATCAAAACCTATTACTGGTATTGACGGAAAAGGGTGAGTTGGCGCTGGTTAATGCAACACCGCTCCAGTTCTCAGAGCTTGCACGGATTCCTGCGATTACGGGCAAAACATGGAACCACCCGGCCTTGGCCGGAAACATCCTGCTGATTCGCAACAGTCAGGAGATGGTCGCTTTCAGGCTATCCCTTGCGGGTGCCTGACCAGATAAGATTGCATTACTCAAATATTTCGGATTTGTCTATACCTTTGATTGTGTTTTTACGGTTAAACAAGTAGATAATAAAATGTATGAGTAAGAAGATTCCCCAGA
>Ga0194053_10001745_pt1 | contig 13679 bp, 15 predicted proteins | sample SepL228m_MetaG_FD_161684 | JGI IMG/M metagenome (GOLD analysis project Ga0194053, IMG submission 161684) | Anoxic zone freshwater microbial communities from boreal shield lake in IISD Experimental Lakes Area, Ontario, Canada - Sep2016-L227-8m | ecosystem: Environmental > Aquatic > Freshwater >... | reverse complement strand
CTTCTTTCCGATTCGGCGTGATGAGCGAGAGGCCGGTCAAATCAAGATGGTGGACGGGCTTGGGATCGACGCTGAGCCAGACCCCGTGGGCACGGCAAAGCCGCTTGACCTCATCGAGCAGCGGTTGGGTGACGACCCCTTTGCCGTAATCGCCCACGATAATTGCCGCCGTGTTGCCAATCATTGCCTGTGTGGCGGCAACCAGTCGTTTGGTTAGGGACGCCCCCAGGCCATCGCGGGTTTCGCGGTCGATCCGCACTACCTGCTGTTTGTGGGCCACGATGCGGGTCTTGACGGTGGTGCTGCGCCTGGCGTTGCCGTGTAGTCCCTGGCAGCCGATGTGGTAGTCCTTGAGCAGGCGCTTTAGTTGGTTGGCCGCGGGGTCGCGTCCAACAGCGCCCAGCAACTCCGTCGGCACCTCGAGAGATGTGAGGTTGCGGGCGACGTTCGCCGCGCCACCGGGCATCAAACTCTCACGCTCGAAATCCACAACCGGCACGGGCGCTTCCGGCGAAATGCGCGCCACACTGCCCCAGATGAAATGGTCGAGCATGACGTCACCCACAACCAGGACACGGCTCTTCCTCGCGCCGACCAGGATCTGCCGGACGCGTCCAGCCGAAAGTTTGGTTTGGTTCATTTGGTTCTTAAACACGGGCAACCACCGCTTAACCCGGATAGGAAAGATGAGCGAGCCGGCAAAAGCGAGAGGAAAATTCGGCGCCCACTTTAGCCTTTAGCCTTGAGCCTTTAGCCTTTAAGATTTGGCGTGTTTCGTCCTTGCATCGATCTGCATGAGGGCAAAGTGAAGCAAATCGTTGGGGGCACCCTAAGTGCCGATCCGGGACGGTTGCAGACGAACTTTGTCTCGGAACGGCCAGCCTCGTGGTACGCCCAACTCTACCATCGCGACGGCCTCAAAGGCGGACACGTCATCATGCTCGGTTCGGGCAATAGCGAGCAAGCCAGAGCGGCGCTGCAAGCCTATCCCGGAGGGCTGCAAATCGGCGGCGGGGTCAATCTCGACAATGCGCGAGAATGGCTGGACGCGGGCGCTTCGCATGTCATTGTCACCTCCTGGGTTTTCCGCGGCGGTCAGGTGGACTGGGAACGCCTGGACCAGCTCGTCGAGGCAATCGGCAAGGCGCGGCTGGTCCTGGACCTGAGCTGCCGCCGGCGGGGCGATGATTATTTCGTGGTGACGGACCGCTGGCAGAAGTTCACCGACCTGACAATCAGTCCTGCGAACCTCGAGAAGCTCGCTGCGTGGTGCGCGGAGTTCCTGATTCACGCCGTCGATGTCGAAGGACTGTGCCGTGGCATTGATCAGCAGCTTGTCTCCTGTCTCGGGCAGTGGTCGCCGATACCGGCCACCTACGCGGGCGGCGCGACCTCGCTCGCGGACCTCGAGTTGGTGACCCGGCTGGGGCAGGGGAGGATTGACCTGACCATCGGGTCCGCATTGGATATTTTCGGCGGCAGCGGAGTGCGATATGAGGATGCGGCAGCCTTTAATCGACAGGTGCCATGAAACTGAACCCGCGGCGCTGGCTCCATGAGCATTCGCTGAAACTGCTGGCGATTCGCGACACGCCCGAGGCGATTGCGGGCGGCGTGGCTATTGGCATTTTCATCGGCTTTACTCCCCTGATCGGCCTGAAGACCGCCCTGACCATCCTGCTCGCCTGGCTGACCCGCAGCAACGTCATTGCCGCGGTGATCGCCCAGGCAGCGCACGACGTCGGCTTCTTTCTCATGCCAGTCCTCTATGTCTGGGAGTATAGCGTGGGCTACTGGCTCTTGAGCCAGCCTCATCACTGGCCGACCACACTCCCCAAGATGAGGTGGGAAGGCATCTCTTTGCACAATTGGGTGGTCTTCCTTTGCGGCATCGGCAAACCCCTGTTGGTCGGCGGGATCCTTTGTCCCGCCCCGCTCGTGCCGATCTCGTTCGTGCTGACGAAATGGTTGGTGGCACGGCATCGGCGCAGACGCCACACTCATGGCGCGCCCGAGGAGCCAATTGACGAATATCCACCTTGTTGCCGCCGCAAAACGAAGCGTCGGCGTCCTTGACAGCTCCGTGGAATCCGTTTAACTGAGTCATGGCACTTTGGATCATTCGTATTTTGTTTTTGTGCCTTTGCACCAGTGGTGGTCTTGCGGTTAGCCAGATGCGCCCCGAATGGCTCTATCATCCCGTCCAGGGGATGATCGTGGGCTTTGGGTTCGGCTGGCTCATGATTGCCATCGACGAAATGCTGAAGGGCTTTTCGCTCCGCGCCTTTTCCGCTACCACGTTCGGGCTGCTCCTGGGGACCGTCGTTGCTCTCATCGTTGACCATTCCCGGCTCTTCGGCGATCCGGACGATCCTACCGCCCATCGCCAGATCGTTCGCATGGCGCTGTTCGTCGGCTTCGGCTACATCGGCATGGTGCTGGCCATGCGCAGCAACAAAGAGGATTTCTCCCTCATTATTCCTTACATTCGGTTCGCGCCGCAAAACAAACCTGACAATCTCCTGCTGCTGGATACCAGCGTCATCATCGATGGGCGCATTGCTGATCTGATTGAAGCGAACTTCCTGGAAGGAATGATCGTGGTCCCGCGGTTCGTCTTGAAAGAGCTGCAGCAGGTGGCGGACTCCAATGATCCCATCAAGCGGGCACGGGGCCGTCGCGGCCTGGAGGTGCTCAACCGCATCCAGCGCAACGCGCGCAACGAAGTCAAGATTCACGACGGTGATTTTCCCGAAGAGTCAGAGGTGGATGCCAAACTCATTCACCTGGCGCGCAATCTCGGGGCAAAGCTCTACACCAACGATTACAACCTGGGCAAGGTGGCCGAGCTTCAGCGGGTTAACTTCGTGAACCTGCACGATCTGGCCAAATCGCTGCGGGTGGTGCTGCTGCCTGGGGAAATGCTCACTCTGCGAATCGTCCGCGAGGGCAAAGACAAGGGGCAGGGGGTGGGCTATCTTCCGGACGGAACAATGGTGGTGGTCAACAACGGACAGGCGGCCATCGGCCAGCAGGTCGAGGCTCAGGTATCGAGCCTCCTGCAAACCGGGGCGGGGGTAATTGTCTTTGCCGACATGAAACATCAACTGCCAGCATAAGAATCTATGGAACTTGTAACTGTTTGCCGAGCGTTCAACCCCGCCGACGCCCATTTGGCGCGCTCGCGGCTCGAAGCGGCGGGATTCCACGTGGCGGTTATGCATGAGCTGTCGTCCCTGAGCATGGATGGCTACGCGATGGCAGCCGGCGGCATTCTGGTGCAAGTGCCAGACCAGGAAGCCGCTGACGCCAAGGAATTCCTGGCCGCGCCCTCTGATGAACCCGCACAAGATTAAACTGCTTGGCCAACTGAAGAGAATCTTGCCCAGTGGCGAGGTCAGTTTTGAAGACTCCATCCTGCAAGACCATGCGGGCGATAAATGGTTTGCTGCGCATAAACCGGATGTGGTCGTCCTGCCTCGCAGCACGAGGTCCGTTGCGGCTGTGCTGCGTTTCGCCAACCAGCATCGCATCCCGGTCACGCCGCGCGGGGCGGGACACGGCTATGTGGGCGGCTGCGTTCCGGTCCGCGGCGGCATCGTGCTGTCCCTGGCGCGGATGAACCGCATCAAGGAAATCAATGCCGCCGATTTCGTGGCCGTGGTCCAGGCCGGAGTCAACACCCAGGAACTCCAGAACCAGGTCGAAAGCCAGGGTTTGTTCTATCCACCCGATCCCGCCAGCAGAAAAGACAGTTTCATCGGCGGCAATATCGTCACCAACGCCGGAGGCCCCCGCTGCCTCAAGTATGGTGTGACGCGCGATTATGTGCTCGGTTTGGAAGTGGTCCTGGCCAACGGCACGGTGGTGCGACTGGGCGGGCGCACGCACAAGAACAAAACCGGCTTCGAGCTGCATCGCCTGTTCGTCGGCTCGGAGGGGCTGCTTGGCGTCGTCACCGAAGCAACCTTGAAGCTCCTGCCCCTGCCACCCTATCGCGCGTGCCTGGCGTCTGGTTTTGGGTCCATGCGCGCCGCGGTTCGCTCGCTGCACGCCATTCTGGCCGCGGGGTTTCTGCCGGCGGCCCTCGAGCTTGCCGATTCGTTCACTCTCGCCGCCGCCCGCAAACGCACCGGCAGCCAGCGCCTGGCCGGTTGCCGGGCTCACCTCATCGTCGAACTCGATGGCCAGCAGCGGTCCGTGCGGGGAGAAGTCCGCGACCTCGAGAAACTGCTGGCGGCTCAGAAGCCGCGCTTCGTCGAAATCGGCCTCGGCGCCGCCGCATGTGAGCAGGTCTGGCAAATCCGCCGCGAGTTTTCCTATGCCCTGCGCGACACCGGCCTTACCAAGCTGAACGAGGACATTGTTGTGCCGCGGGGCCGTCTCGAAGATCTCTTCACTTTCGCGGCGGCACTCCAGAAAAGGCACGATCTGCCGGTTGCGTGTTTCGGGCACGCGGGAGATGGGAATATCCATACCAATGTGATGGTGGATTTCAAACAACCTGGAGCAAAACAACGCAGCACACAGGCGCTCAACGAGCTTTTCGGGCAGGTCATTGCCTGGGGCGGTTCGATCACTGGCGAACACGGCATCGGCCTGGCCAAACAACCCTGGTGGCCGCTGGCCGTCTCGCCGGAGGTTCGCGAATTGCACCGTGTCGTGAAGAAGGCCCTTGATCCTCGGGGCATTCTCAATCCCGGCAAGTTTGTTTAGTGCGTCCGCGCTCCAACTTCGGGCAGATCTCGCAGGCGCAAGGGAACGGCCCGCAGCAAGAACAACGCTCGCCAGACCTTGGGCCCGTTCTTCAAGTTCGCCAAGGAGCGGGGCTGGGTGGCGCGCGACCATGACGGGATTGACATGGTGCCGAAGTTCAAGCAGCGGAGCGGGGCAATCCAGATTTTTACGCCGTGGGAGCTGGTCCAGTTCCTGAAACATGTCCGGGATGAGATGCCGCCGTTTCTGGCCATCGGGGCGTTTGCGAGGCTGCGGCATGCGGAGATTCAGCGGCTGGATTGGCGCAAGGTCCGGATAGCGAATCGGTTCATCGAGGTGACCGTGCAGTTGTTCAGTGTGCCGAAATAAGCCCCGGCGCCGTTCGCGTTAGGCCCGGCCGTTTTGCCAACTAACCGAAGACTTCGACGCGGGTGGGGTAGCCGAGGCGGTCGAGGAGGCTTTCGCAGTCTTCCCAAGTGAGGCCGAAGGCGCGGACGTCGGCCACGCCGAGACGCGAGACCACAAAGCGCAGAGCCTCCGTGTCCTGGTCGGCAAACTCGCCGTCGAGCAGGGCGAATTCGGCCCAGTCCACCAATTGCGCCAGGGAAATCTCGTGGTGCAGGAAAGCGGTGAGCTTTTGCGCGGCGGTCCCTTTCGTGACTTGCATCATGGTATCCTACACTTTCTGGCGGCCTTTATTGTGCAGGACCGGTCACCATCACCACAAACTCTCCTTTCAACGACCGTTTCCTGGCCACGTCGAGTAATTCGGCAGGCGTGCCACGCAGATACTCTTCAAACTTCTTGGTTAACTCGCGCGCCAGCACGACCTGGCGCTCCGGGAAAATTTCGTTCAATTCAGTCAGGAGTTTCTCGATGCGGTAAGGCGATTCGTATAGCACCAGCGTCCCGTCAAAGCTCTTGAGTTCCTCCAATTTCCGGCGTCGCTGCCCCGACTTGTGCGCCAGAAAGCCGATGAAGTGAAATTCTTCCGCCGACAGGCCACTGGCGGTTAAGGCGGCCACCAGCGCGCACGGCCCGGGCACCGATTCGACGCGGAAACCCGCCGCGATTGCCGCCTTCACCACGCGCTCACCCGGGTCGCTGATGCCCGGACTGCCGGCGTCTGTCACCAGCGCCACCTTCTGCCCGAGTCGAAGCCGCTCGATAATCTCCTCGCTGCGTTTGGCTTCATTGAACTGGAAGTAGCTCAACAGCGGTTTGGAGATTTCAAAATGCTTCAACAACTGCCCGGTGCGCCGGGTGTCTTCCGCAGCGACAACGTCGCACTCTTTCAGCACGCGCAAGGCCCGCAGCGTGATGTCCTCCAGGTTGCCGATCGGGGTGGCGACCAGGTAGAGCGTGGCTGGACTCAACGGTGGCAGGTTCGATTGCATGGTTATAGTTAGCCAGAAAGTCTCTGGACTTACTTGCTGATGCCTCGTTCGCTGGTGCGCACGAACTGAATAAGGTATTGGATTTCCGGCAGGGCCGGCAATTCCATCTCAATACGCGTCACAGCGTTGGGAATTGTCAGCCCTTCGCGAAAAAGCAGTTTGTAGGCCAGTCGGAGCGCCGCCTGCGCTGCCTCCGAAACTCCGTTTCGCTCCATCCCCACCTTGTTGATAGTGCGCGTTTCGCCGGGATTCCCATCGACGATCATGAACGGTGGCACATCCTGCACGACCTTACTGCACCCACCGATCATGGACAGCTTCCCTATGCGGCAGAACTGGTGGACTGCCGCAAGGCCGCCTACCACCGCGTAATCCTCGACCAGCACGTGCCCCGCGAGAGTTGCCACATTGGACATGATCACGTGGTTGCCCAACCGCACGTTATGCGCGAGGTGGGAGTAGGCCAGGATGTGGTTGTTCGACCCAATCGTCGTTGCCTCGCCATCGCCGGTGGCGCTATGAATCGTCACGTATTCGCGCAACGTATTCTCATCGCCAATCTCGGTGCGAGTCACTCCGCCCGTCCATTTCAAATCCTGCGTCTTGAGGCCAATGCTCGCGAATGGGAATATCTCGTTGCCCTGGCCCAGCCGGGTATGACCATCGATGACCACATGCGAATGCAGCCGGCAGCGAGGACCCAAAACAACATTCTCGCCAATGACGCAGAACGGTCCAATCTCGCAATCCGCCCCGATTTGGGCCTTGGAATGAATAACCGCCGTGGAATGAATCATGAATACTTGCGTTTACGATTTTTGAGTCTATTTCGTGCTTCAGCCAGATTCCGTTTTACGCGTCCGCGACCATGAAGGTGACTTCTGCCTGGCTGACAACTTCCCCCTGGACTTTGCACACGCCCTTGGCCTTGCCGATCTTGCCGCGCAGCTTCGTCAGCTCCACATCGATCACCAGCACGTCTCCCGGCAACACCGGCTTGCGCCACTTCACGTCTTCAGCCGACATGAAATAGGCGATCTTGCCAACGTTCTGCGCCTGCCTGAGCATTACGATGCCGGCCACCTGCGCCATCGCCTCGAGTTGCAGAACCCCGGGCATAATCGGGTGACCAGGGAAATGCCCCTGAAAAAACGGCTCGTTGATCGTGACATTCTTTACGGCGATGATGTGATTGCCTTCGATCTTCACCACCCGGTCCACCATCAGAAAGGGATAGCGATGCGGCAACATCCGCATCACGCCCAGAATATCGATGGCCCCCTCCTGCGCCTTCGATTCATCCGCGGCGGTCTCTGGCGGCTGTGCGGTGCTCGCCGCTGGGGGCGGAGGGGCAAAGGCCTGTGCGGCCACCAGCGGCTTGCGCATTTGCGCCGTGATCCGCCGGACCATTTCACAGTTCGCGGCATGACCGGGCTTTACCGCGATCAAGTGCCCGCGCAGCGGTCGGCCCAACAGCGAAAGATCGCCCACGATGTCGAGCATCTTGTGCCGGACGAATTCGTCCGGATAACGCAGCGGCTCGGTCGTCAGCACTGCGTCATCGCGAATCACCACGGCGTTCTCCAGGCTGCCGCCCTTGATCAAGCCGTTGGTGATGAGGAATTCTATCTCCTCGAAAAAACAGAATGTGCGGGCGTGCGCCAAATCCCGCTCCCAGGTCTTGGGCGAGAGTTCGACGCTGGCAAACTGGGTGAACCGACCTTGCTTGTCCGCGCTGGTGCAGGAGATCTTGAATGCTTCATGCGGGAACAACGTCATGACGGTTTCCCCCATCTCCAGCTCGATTGGCGCCGTCACCGTGTACGGTTCCCGCCGTTCATCCTGGGGCGCGATCCCCGCGGCCTGGATCAGTTTGCAATACTCGCGCGCGCTGCCATCCGCGATGGGCGGCTCGTTGGCATCGAGCTCGACAATGGCGTTGTCGATCTCGTAGCCGGCGAAGGTCGCGAGCACGTGCTCCACTGTGTGGATGCGCGTGTTGCCTTTGGCCAGGGTCGTCGAGCGGTTGTTTTCGACCACGTTTTCCACCCGCGCTTCGATTTCCGGTTTCCCGTCCAGATCCACCCGCCGGAACCGGATGCCGCTGTTGGCCGGTGCCGGCAGAAACGTCATCGTCACCCGGTTGCCGCTGTGCAGGCCGATACCCGAATAGCTTGCGGGCTGGTTGATTGTTTGCTGCTGTAACACGCGCCCATTAAACAATTGGCACTCGCCGTTGGCAAGCGTATCCAAACCGTGTCACCGCCTTCCATCATACCAAGTGTGGCACGCCTCCCGGCTGTTCAGCGTCTTCCCTCGGCCAAACACCGTTCGAGCGATGAACCGGAGATGTTCCCACGGCGTGTAGAGATGCATCTTCCGCGCCGAAGTTACCAGCGGGTGACGGTGCAATATAACGACTTTCTTTCCCGTCTCACGCGCCAGCCCTTTCAACCGCTGGCTCAGATCAAGCTCTTCGCCGGCAAACAAATCGTTGCTGAAGCCGCCGACCTTCCGAAACGCCGCCGCCTCGCAAAAGATAAACGACCCGGCCAGCAGAGTCCCCGCCCGGCTGATGCCGTTCCAAAGCCGCGTAACCAAACTCGCCACCGGATGATGCCCTTCCAGCTTCACCGTGCAACCGCCGGCCAGACATCGCTCCGACTGAATCTGCGCAGCGACTTCTTCAAACAATTCCGCGCTCGGGTGCGAATCCGCATCAATGAAGATCAGCCAATCGCCGCCGGCCGCCGCCGCCCCGCTATTCCGTGCCCGCGCGATTTGGTTGATGGGCTCGAAAACCACCTTGGCGCCCGCCGCGCGAGCCAGCTCCGCCGTGCGATCTGTCGAGTTGTTGTCGCAGACGATCAGTTCAGTTTGCCATGCTTTGCGTGTGAACGCCGGGATGGCGGCGTCCACTTGGCGCAGGGTCTCGCCAATGAGCCGGTCTTCATTGAAAGCGGGGATGATGACGGAAACTCTCAAACGGACTCCGGACCCGGCCTGTGGCCGCCCGACCGCTATTGTTTGAGAGGCGCCGCCGGCGGTTTTACGGGCAATGCCCCGCCAGTCTCCATCGGGCTGGTCTTGGATGTCGGCTGATTCCACTTCCAGGGTGCCAGAAGATGCGGGTGCAGGCTCCCCGTAAACAACCACCCCAGGCAAAAGACGATGAACACCGCCAATGCCGTGATTTTCACTCGAAACATGGCTTCCTCCCCGCTCGTGAACGGTATGGAGACCGCCTGCCCCAGCCCCATCACCACCGTTGTGACGACGAGGGCAAGCACTCCGCCGCCGATGGCCCACAATACAGCGTTCTTCCCCGCTTTATAGGCCATGACACCGAACCAGATTGCCGTCGCCACCGCAACGGGCCATGGGATCGCACCGATAATAACGTTCTTTTCCATAATTCCTCAAGCCTAGCCTATACCGGGCCGTTAGCCAAAGATAATCCCGCGACAAGATAATCTCGCGACACGGTTTCTTGAATCCGCCCTGTATCGACCGCTGGTCCTTTTGGAAATGGCTCGCTTCGGGCAGCGGCCAGGATCTGCTCCTGGCGGCATTGGACCTGAGGTCTGCCCCACGCTCGTACCTGAACAGGAATCTTTTTTGAAACAAATCGCGACCCTGGCGGGTAATTCTCTCGCAATATGAAAACGATTTCGATGCGAATTACAATGTGGGGTGATCCTGCGTGCCAGAAGCTGATTCTGGCGCTGACCGCGTTGGCCGCGATGGCCGGTCTCGGTTATGCCTGCTGGTATTTGGTGAATGTGCTGCAATGCTGGGCGGCATCCAGCGCGGTGGCTGCTCAGATACTCCAATAAACTAAAGATGTGTCGCCAACCTGCAACCGGTTATGCAAGAGTTTTGCTTCCAGCAGGAATTTGGGCTTAAGATAGGCCGAGACCCGTCGCGGCCAGCCGATGACAGATGCGCAACAATTCGAGGCGTTCATGCGAAACTACCAGAACATGGTGTTTAGCACGGCTATGCGTTTGGTCGCCAACCAGGCCGAGGCCGAAGACATCGCGCAGGAGGTGTTTCTGAAAGCTTATGTGCGGTTTGGCGAATTGCGCGAAAGCCCTACTGTCGGCGGCTGGCTCAAGACGGTGGCGACGAACATGAGCCTGAATCACCTTTCGCGCTACCGCTCGCGGTGGAGCTTCTTTTCGGAGCTGTTCAGCGGCGGAGGTGAGGAGGATGAGAGGGAACTGGAATTTGCCGCCCCGGAGAATGTCGAGGAGGAACTGGCAAAGGCCGACCGCCGCACACTGGTGGAGCAGGCGTTGCAGAAATTGCCGCCGGCCCAACGCGTGCCCCTGGTGCTGTTTCACATGGAAGGATTGGGCTACGAGGAGATCGCCGCCAAACTCCGCGTGTCGCTCGGCAAGGTGAAGACGGATATTTTCCGGGGCCGGGAGGCCTTGCGCAAAACGCTTCGCTCGCAACTGCCCGAAGAAACCTGAGCGGCCTGAGACGTATGAAATCCGAATACGAATACGAACAAGAACTGGAAGCCGAGATTGACCGGGAACTCAAAGGGCTGCCGGACTTGCCGGCGCCCCAAACACTTGCGTCGCGAGTGATGTTGGCGATCGAAGGCCGGCCGAATGTGGTCTGGTATCGTCAGCCCTGGCATCAGTGGCCGTCCGCTCTGCAGATGGGATCGCTCGTGGTCCTGTTGGCGTTCTTTGGCGGACTGTGCTTCGCGGGTTGGCGGTTGGCGCAAGGGGAGGCCTTCATCGGCGCGACGCATACGGTCGGAGGATGGCTCTCGGGCGTGAGCGCACTCGGGAACGCCCTGAGTGTCCTTCGGGGTGCGCTGGCATACGCCGTGAAGCAACTTGGTACGGGGTTTATCGTCGCGGCCCTGGTGGCTGTGGCGGTTGGATATGCGGTTTGCCTGGGACTCGGCACAATCTGTGTGCGACTCGCCTGCGCGCATCGTTAAACAAATGATTATGAAAACATACAAACGAACATCGGTACTCTCATTGACCGCCGCGGGTGCGCTCCTCCTGGGCGCGCTGATCCCGGTTTTAAAAATGAACGCCGCGCCCCAGGACGCGGATTCGCCCTCTGGCACACCGACCAACCGCGCTGACGCCGGCCGGGTTCAGGCCGAGGCAACGGACGCCACCGCCACCAACGAGACAACGAACCTGGAGCCAGTCCAGACCCGGGGCAACCAGCAACCTATCGTTGTGTTCGGCAAGAATGTGGAATTGAAGGCCGGCGATTCAGCCGAGGTGGTGGTGGTGATTTTCGGGTCGGCAAAAATTCGCGGCAAAGTGCATGAGGCCGTCGTGGCTGTTTTTGGGGACATCGACGTCGAGGGAGGCGAGGTCGGGGACGCGGCCGTGGCCGTCCTGGGCAGCGTGAAGGCAGGGCAGGGGGCCCGAATCCATGGCGACGCCGTGGCGGTGGGAGGGACACTTGACGTCAGCGAGGGCGCGACTGTGGGCGGAGAGAAAGTGGGCATAGGCGTGCCCGGAATGCATGCCGAATGGCTTAGGAGTTGGTTTGTGCATTGCGTTCTGAAACTGAGGCCCTTGGCCCTTCAAGTTGGCTGGGTGTGGCCCATCGCCGCCCTGTTCTTCCTTCTCTACCTGTGTGTTGTGGTGGTGTTTCGACGACCCGTCGAGGCGTGTGTGGAGGAGTTGACGCGGCGTCCCGCCACCACCTTCTGTCTCGGGCTGTTGGCAAAACTGCTCCTGCCGCTGGTTTTCCTGATTCTGGCTGCGACCGGAGTCGGTTTGTTGGTGGTGCCGTTTCTCCTGGCAGCGCTGCTCCTCGGCGCCATTGTCGGCAAAGTCGCGTTGATCGAAGTCCTGGGATTGAAACTGGGCCGGCAGTTTGGTGTGGAGGCCCTTCAACGGCCGCTGGCGGCGTTCCTGCTCGGCTCGCTGCTCATCACCTTGCTCTACCTCGTGTGGGTGGTTGGACTCTTAACCTTCTTGATTCTCAGCGTTTGGGGCTTGGGTATCGCGGTCACCGCGGCTTTCGGCGGGCTGCGGCGTGAGCTGCCGGAGAAGCGGATCCCTCCATCCGCCTTGTCTGAAGCGCCCTTGACAGGCGCGGCGGCCGCTATGGAAGCCTCCGGACCATCCGGCGCGCCAACGGACGCCGGCCCGCAAGCTCAAGCGCTGCCGCCCATCGCAGCCGCACCCCCTCCTGCAAGTGTGCCCGATGCCTGGTCGTATCCCAAAGCAGGCTTTTGGGAACGCATGGCCGCCGCTTTCCTGGACATCGTGCTGGTGAGTATCCTGAGAGGCCTGGTGGATTCATCGCCCCTCGGATTCCTCGGTGGACCGCTGGCATGGTACATCCTGCTGCTGGCCTATTTCGCTGGCATGTGGACGTGGAAAGGCACCACTGTCGGCGGGATTGTTCTGGGACTAAAGGTCGCACGGGTCGATGGGCAACCTCTGACCTTCGTCGTCGCGCTGGTTCGGGCCTTGGCCGCCGCCTTTTCCGTCGTCATTCTGTTCCTCGGATTCCTCTGGATCGCCTGGGATTCGGACAAACAGGGTTGGCACGACCGAATTGCGGGAACCGTGGTGTTGCGCGTGCCGCGCGGGACGCCGCTGGTTTGCCTTTGAAATCCGGCGCGAGAACCGGGCGGCTGGAAGCCGCCCTTGCTGGCAGGCAGAGAATGCCTGCCTCATTGTTGGGCACACCGCAACAGGCCCTTTGGGGAGCAGTGGGGCAGACATCCTCATAGCTAAGTGGCAAACTGGAACAAACTGGAACCTTGATGGGTGCCGGGCCGGGCGCGCTCCCATCTGCGTTCATCTGCGCCATCTGCGGTTCATTCCCTGCTGGGCGCGCGGGCGGCGGCCCGGGCGCGTTCAAAGTTCAACGGTTCAACGGTTCAAGGTTCCCCATAAAAGAAAAGCTGAAAAGCTGAAAAGCTGAAAAGCTGAAAGCGGACTCTGCCATTCAAAGTTCGATGTTCAATGTTCAATGTTCCCCATTCCCCAGGTTCAGCATTTCAGTATTTCAGCCTTTCAGCTTTTCCCCGCGGCCCCCCATTCAAGGTTCAAGGTTCAGGCGTTCAAAGGCACCCTGTCTTCCCGTCTTCCCTGTTCAAAGGCTGTGACAGGGTGCAACTCTGTTGACTCTGTTGTCTCCTGTTCAAACCCGAGGTTCGGGGGAGCCTAAAATCCGAAATCCGGTTCGGGTCGGTTTACTGCTTGCGGGGAGTGGGGGCGTTTTATTAGCTTTGCGGTCAACAGTTGATGAACCTTAATGCTACAGCCTCGTTGCCGAGTAAAACCCCCAACCCAAACGTTTAACCGCTGACCTATCAACGATGAATACCCAAACCCGCTTGCGCCTGTCCCTGATGATGTTCTTCCAGTACTTCATCTGGAGTTCCTGGTATGTGACAATGGGCCCGTATTTGAGCGGGACGCTGAACTTCAGCGGCAGGGAGATCGGCTTTGCCTACAACTGCACCGCGCTGGCGGCAATGCTCTCGCCGTTTTTCGTGGGCATGGTGGCCGACCGCTTCTTTTCCACGGAAAAGATACTGGCCGTGCTGCATATTCT
>Ga0194053_10001744_pt1 | contig 13687 bp, 12 predicted proteins | sample SepL228m_MetaG_FD_161684 | JGI IMG/M metagenome (GOLD analysis project Ga0194053, IMG submission 161684) | Anoxic zone freshwater microbial communities from boreal shield lake in IISD Experimental Lakes Area, Ontario, Canada - Sep2016-L227-8m | ecosystem: Environmental > Aquatic > Freshwater >... | reverse complement strand
TCGCGCGCCCGCACGAGGATTTGCTGAAGTCGTTTCTGGGGGAAGCCGCCGTCAAACCTGCAAAGTAAACCGCGGCTCACCATCGATTCTCAAAACCATTAACTATCGGCCAATTTATGTCTCAACAAGCAATCGGAATGATCGAATGCAAGGGCCTCTGCGCCCTCCTGGAAGCCTGTGACGCAGCCCTCAAAGCGGCTAATGTAACGCTGTCCGGCTGGGAGAAGATCGGCAGCGGGTACGTCACCGGCTTTTTCCGGGGCGACGTCGCCGCCGTCAAAGCAGCCACCGACGCCGGCGCGGCCGCCGCCTCCCAGGTCGGCCAGGTTATCAGCGTGCATGTAATCGCTCGCCCGCATGAAGGATTGTCGGGCCTGAACAAATGGCTCCATTGAGGGTGGAGATAGTGATCGGTAATCGGTAATCAGTAATCAGTAATCTGTAATCTGTAATGAGTGATCAACGGGAGATGAATGACAGATCTGTAGCAACCATCAGTTGCGGGTTGCCGGTTGCCAGGCACTCATGAAGATTCTCGTTGCCAATTTGGGTTCGACCTCGCTCAAATGGCGCCTGTTTGACTTCTCGAACGGACAGGAGCGCCTTTTGCATAAAGGCGGTTTCGAGCGCGTGGCTGATTACTCGAAGGCGATTGGGGATTGCCTGATGCAATTGAAAGAGGCCGGCCACATTCAAAGCGAGAGCGATCTTGCGGCTGTCGGCTTCAAGACCATCATGGCGCGCGGCGTCAACGGCTGTGTTCGGCTTGACGAGAGTGTGGTCAAGGCCATGGAAGCCTGCAACGGCATCGCCCCGGCGCACAATCCTCCTTACATCACCGGAATCCGGCTATTTGCTCAACGAATGCCGGCGGTCCCCCTGGTCGGCCTCTTTGAAACCGCCTTCTATCAATGGGCGCCCGCCGCGGCAATGCGTTACGCGGTGCCCGAGAAATGGCACGAACTGGGAGTGCGTCGCCGGGGGTTCCACGGCGCGAGCCACAAGTTCATCGCCGAGCGCTCGGCCGAATTGCTGGGGCGGGAGGACGTCGCCGAAAGATCGCGGCAACTTTATGTCGATGGGGGTGCCTGCCCGGTTCGCAAGCCCGACCTGCGGGTCATTTCCTGCCATCTCGGCGGCAGTTCATCCATTATCGGCATTCTCAATGGCGTGGCGATTGGCACCAGCATGGGGCTAAGCCCGCAGTCCGGTCTGCCCCAAAACAATCGCGTTGGCGACCTCGACTCCTTCGCCCTGCCCTTCCTCATGCGCTCTGCCGGGCTCACGCTCGATGAAGCCGAAAAGCTGATGTCCCAGGAGTCCGGTCTGAAAGCGCTCTCTGGCGGCTGCAATGACATCCGGGACATCCAGGCCCAAGCCGCCCAAGGCAACGACCGGGCACAGCTCGCCCTGGATGTGCTGCTGCACCAGACCCGCCACTGGATCGGGTCGTTCCTCCTCCAACTAAACGGCGCCGATGCCTTGGTTTTCACGGCGGGCATTGGCGAAAACCAACCCCGGATTCGCAGCGCTATATGCGAAAACCTCGACCAGCTCGGCATCATGTTGGACCCGGAAAAGAACAACGCGGCTAAAGCCAGCGAAGCCTTTATTTCCAAACCCGATTCGCGCGTGAAGGTGCTGGTGATTCCCACCAACGAGGAACTGGTGGTCGCCCGCGAAGTGAAACGATTCCTGGACAAAGCGGAAAGTGCCGCCCTCGACGCGCCCACAACCCGCGACACAGAGCAACTCATCACCAGTCACTGATCACCGATAAACCTTTTAAATCTAATTCATCAACCATCAATTAAGCACATTATATGGCTCATCAAGCTATTGGACTCATTGAAACGCGCGGCCTCGTTGCCCTTGTCGAGGGCACGGACGCCATGCTAAAAGCGGCGAACGTGGAACTTATCGGCCCGATGAACCAGGTCGGCAACGCCCTGGTCACTGCCGTCGTCGTTGGCGACGTGGCGGCGGTCAAAGCGGCCACCGACGCCGGAGCACAGGCCATCAAAGCCATCAAAGGCGAGCTGGTCAGCGTCCACGTTATTGCCCGTCCGCATTCGGACGTGGAATTCGTGCTGCCGAAGAAACCCGCGTCAAAGTAACTGTGATATGAGATCGGCCTGATTGCCAGTGCCCCACCACCGGCCAACCACCGCCCGTTCACGCATCACGCATCACGCATCACGCATCACGCATCACGCATCACGCATCACGCCTATGTTCCTCGCCCGAGTCGAAGGTTCGGTCGTTGCGACCAAAAAGGACGCGACAATTAGTGGCTGCAAACTACTGCTGCTGCGCCCGCAACTAGTCGATGAGAAGGACCCCACGAAATTGCGCTCTGGCGCAAATACTATCATCGCCATTGACAGCGTCGGGGCCGGGATCGGTGAAATGGTGATGTTCTGCCATGGCAGCTCGGCGCGCCTGGCGCCGAACCTCAAGGACGCCCCAGTCGATGCGGTCATCATCGGCATCATTGACACCGTGGATGTGCTGGGCAAAGAGATTTACAGCGCCAGAACCTAAGCCATCGAACCCCGATCATGAACCACCCGGCCATTCGGACTTCCTTCAGATTTGGTCATTCGACATTTGTCATTTGTCCCTTGGTTTTCCACCGCCATGAGCACCATCAATGAATCTCTAATCCGTGATGTGGTAGCTGAAGTGCTCAGCCGGCTTGGCCATCCTCCCGCTCCCTCCCCTGCCCCGCCGATTGAATCCTGCGGCTGCAGCGGCAGCGCCAACCTTGGCCGCGGCAAGCACGGTGTCTTCCAGGACGCCAACGAAGCCTGCGCCGCGGCGCACGCCGCCTTCCTGCAACTCCGAAAAAAAGGCGTCGCCGCCCGCGCAAAGGTCGTCGAAATAGTCAAGACTTTGGCCGAAGCCAATGCTGTCGAATGGGGCAGGATTGAGCTGGCAGAAACCAAGATTGGCCGGCTTGATCACAAGATCGAGAAGCTGAAGATCATCAAGCTGGTGCCTGGCGTCGAGTGGCTGCATCCGGATGGCCGGAGCGGCGACCACGGCATTACACTGGAAGAGTACACTCCCTTTGGCGTCGTTGCCGCCATCACCCCCTCCACCCATTCCGTTCCGACGTTGAGCGGCAACATCATCAATATCGTGGCCGCCGGGAACGCCGTTGTTTTCAACGCTCACCCTTCCGCGGCAAACTGCGCCGCCATGGCAGTGCGCGAATACAATCAGGCCATTGAACGGGAAATCGGCATCGAAAACATCGTCACGATAATCGAACGGCCGACACTCGACTCCTTCAGAACGATTTGCACGCACGAAGCGGTGCGGCTGCTCTGTGTGACGGGTGGTCCGGCCGTTGTGAAGGCAGCCGCGCAGATCGGCAAGCGGGCCATTTGTGCCGGCCCCGGCAACCCGCCGGTACTCGTGGATGCTACCGCCTGCATGAAGCGCGCGGCCAAATGCATCATTCAGGGCGCGGCATACGACAATAATTTGCTTTGCATCGGTGAGAAAGAGATCTTCGTGCTCGAGACAGTCGCCGACGAACTCATGGCCGAGCTGGAGCAAGCGGGTGCCGTCCGGCTAAATGCCGCCCAGTTGGAGCGGCTCACCAAGGAAGCTTTCACTTTCAAAGAGGGCCAGGGCGCAGGCTGCCCGGAACCGGTCGTCAACAAGTCCTTGATCGGCAAGGACGCAACCGTGCTGGCCAAGGCCGCGGGCGCGAATGTGCGCGACAAGACGGAGCTGCTCTTTGCGGAGACCGCGAGGGACCACGTTTTTGTAAAGGAAGAACAGATGATGCCGTTCGTCCCCATTGTGCGGGTGAAGACGGTCGAAGAAGGCATCGAAGCCGCCCTGGCTGCGGAGCATAATTACAAGCATACGGCCATCATCCACTCGCACGACGTTGAGCACATGACCGCGATGGCGCGCGCCCTGGACACGACCCTCTTCATTAAGAATGGCCCATGCATGGCCGGTCTTGGCCTCGGCGGCGAAGGCTACCTGAGCTACTCCATCGCCACACCCACCGGCGAAGGGGTGACCAATCCAAAAACCTTTTGTCGCGTCCGCCGCTGCGTGATGGTGGATAACCTCCGCATATACTGAAACTGAACCATGAGTGATCGAAAGCAATGGAGCATTGGAGTGGTGGAGCATTGGAGTGATGGAGTGGTGGTATCCATCACTCCATCACTCCATCACTCCATCACTCCATCACTCCATCACTCCATCACTCCACCACTCCATCACTCCACCACTCCATCACTCCATCACTCCATCACTCCATCACCCCATCACTCCATCACCCTGCCACCCCAACCCTCCGCCATTTCGCCATGTTGCTAGCCCGCGTTGAAGGCCATCTTACCGCCACTCGCAAGCATCCCAGCCTGGCGGGTTGGCGGCTGCTGATATGCCAGCCGATCAACTACGCGGGCGATCCGGAGGGTGACCCGCAAGTGGCCATCGACCCCCACGGTGCAGCCATGCATCAGCGGGTGATTATCTCGTTCGATGGCTCGGCTGCGCGCAAGACCGTCGGGGATGCGAAGAGCCCCGCCCGCTGCATGATCATCGGGATTGTGGATGAAAACAGATGAGACTCGGGACCGTCATCGGCAGAGTGACATTGAGCAAGACACTCCCTGCGCTTGTCGGCGCGCGCTGGCTGATCGTGAGCCCGTTCACCCGTGAACATTTTCAGCGCGGCTCGTCCAGTCCGCCCGGACTGAGTAATGACCCGAGCATGGTGGTGTATGATGATCTGGGTGGCGGCGTGGGCCAGACGGTTGGCTTCGTCGAGGGCCACGCGGCTACGTCGCCCTTCGAGCAGCCCACGCCCATCGATGCCATCAACGCCGCGCTCGTGGATGAGGTCTTTTATAACCCGCTTAACAAATGAGACAAGTCATCAGCGTTAAAGATTTGGAAGAAATGGTGCGCAACGGGAAAGATGCGCGGGTGCTCCCCGATGACGCATTACTCACTCCCTCCGCGCGCGATTTCTTGCGCGACCTCGAATCCAACGGCAACACCCGCACGCCGGCGGCCCAAAGCGCCAAACCTTCACCACCCGCCAGGCCGGTCACCTCGAAGAGTTCAAAAGCCGAAATCGAGGCGTTCTTCAACTCGCCCTATATTAACGAACTGAAGTTGCAAATCTGTGACATCGGCCGCCGCATGTGGCAGCGCGCTTATGTGGACGGCAACGGCGGCAACATCGCCATCCGCGTTGGCGAGGACATTGCCCTATGCACACCCACCCTGATTTCCAAGGGGTTTATGAAACCCGCAGACCTGTGCATCGTGGACATGGAAGGAACCCAACTTTGCGGGGACAAGAATCGCACGAGCGAAATCCTCATGCACCTTCAGATCTTGCAGCGCCAGCCGCGCGCCGTCGCCACCGTCCATTGCCATCCGCCCTACAGCACCGGGTTCGCAGTGGCCGGTGTCCAGCCGCCCACCTGCATGATCCCGGAGTTTGAGGTTTTCTCCTCGGTAGCCGTTGCGCCCTATCGGACGCCCGGCACGCCCGAGATGGGCAAACTCATCGCCGACCTGGTTGACAAGCACAACACCATTTTGATGGCCAACCACGGCGTCGTGGCCTGGAGCCATAACGGTGTTGAAGACGCCTATTTCAAAATGGAAATCATCGAGGCCTATTGCCGCACCGTGCTGGTGGCGTCGCAACTCGGCAAACCGGTCAACACGATGACTCCGGCCCAACTCCAAGACTTGCTTGCAATCAAGAAGAACCTGGGCATCCCCGACCCGCGCTTCGGTCTCAAAGAATGCGAGTTATGCGACAACAGCGAATGGCGTCCCGGCGTCACCTGTGCCGTGGCAAATACTCCTTCCAGCAACGGGGCATCTGATGGCAAGGGAGACCCCGAGGCTGAGGCATTAGTCCAGGCGATTACAGAGCAAATCATGAAAGGCACAAGATGACTTTGAAATCGCTCGACACCAAACTGGCGGAAATCATAGCCGACCCTTCCTCGCGCGCCTTCCTGCTCGCGGATGCAAAGGACGCCGACATGGCTTTTGGCGTGCGAGCACCCGGGCCTCGTTCGTATCTCTCGCTGCGCGGCGAACGCCCCGCGCGCTTCTCTCCGGAGGTCTGGTCGCGCGATGAATTCGGATACCGCAACCTGCCCGAGTTCTTGGACATCATTCGCGAAATTGTTCACCAGGGGCTGGTCGATATCATGCTGATGTCGGCCTACGTGAACGAGCAACTCACGATCAAAGAGGGATTGTTTCGGAAATCGCACGTCACGCCCGCCGCGCGCGCCAACGACGCCACCGATGTCTGGGCCGTCCGCCACGGCTGCTACACACGCGAGCCGGCCCAGCCGTTCCGCACCGCGACCATTGACCAGATCCAGTGCGGCAAGATCGAGTGCGACCGCACGACGGATGATTCCCCGGGCGCGAACCTCGGGCTTTATTCCGTCACCTTCGTCAACGATCTTGACCAGGACCGTGAAACGCTGCTGGCCTTCAAGAAGTTTCGCGAGGAAGCCGAGCGCAAGAAGTTCCGTTATTTCCTCGAAGTCTTCGACCCGAATGTTACCAGCGGCATTCCACCCGAGAAGCTGGGCGAGTTCATCAACGACAACATTGTCCGCGCGCTCGCCGGTGTGCCGCAGTCCGGCCGGCCGCTCTTCCTGAAAATCGTCTATCACGGCCCGCGCGCGATGGAGGAGCTTGCGCAATTTGACCCAAATCTGGTCGTCGGCATTCTCGGCGGCAGCGCCGGCACGACTTACGACGCCTTTCGGTTGATTCATGACGCGCAAAAGCACGGCGCGCGCGTAGCCCTCTTCGGCCGCAAGATCAATAACGCCGAGCATCAACTGGCCTTCGTCGAAATGCTCCGCTTGATCACCGACGGGAAGATTTCGCCCGCGGACGCTGTGCGCGCCTATCACGGGGTTCTCCAGGCCAAGAACATCCAACCCAGGCTCTCCCTGGAGAAAGACCTGGAACTGACCGACCACGCGATGAGTTACGATGGCACTGCGGGTGTCCGAACCGTTTCCAGCCATTCTTCGCGGACCTCGACCCGCGATCCGCGACCCGCGACCCAAAGCGATCAAGCGGCGGCGTGGCCTGTGCTCTCCAACGGCGCGCCTGACTTCGAAAAGATGGGCGCAGCCGAACGGCGCGCCTACGATTACCACCGCCTGACCAAGAAGTTCGGCTGAACGGAAACCAGGCAGAATAACAAAGATCAGTTACTGAAAGACATCGACATGCAGCAGAGCAATCAACCAATCGGACCTCGGAAAGGCGTGTATCTGTGCCGGGCAGCAGGGTTCCTTTCTGCGCTGCTGCTGGCGGGGTCCACAGCCTGCGCTGACAAGGCCGACATAGTGCAGCATGGCAATCAGTGGACGCTGCGCACGTCGCGGATGGAGCGTGTCATTGCTCTGGAGAATGGCCGGCTGGTTTTGCAGCGTTTCACAGATCGAACCACTGGGCGCGAGTTGGTGGCCCGGGGCGTGGTGGCCGAGGAATTCCTTCCTCCAGAAGCCGGTGTGACGGAGGGTCAGAAGGGTTCCGGCGGCGAGTGGCGGCTGCTGGGCTCAAAGAAATCCAGCCTGCCCCAGGGCGAGCGCCAACTGGACATCACCCTTCAGCGCGATGCTCTGCAAGTCACCAAGAGCTATCTGCTTTACCCGGATTCCAGCATCGTGCGCGAGTGGGTCACGTTCAAGAACACCGGCACCGTGCCGCTGCCCATCCGCGAGCCGTGTTTTCTTAACCTCACCGTCCAGCCGGGCGCTGGGCAGTCCCCGGATTTCTCATGGATGTCCGGCGGCGACAACCAACCCGGCTCCTGGAACCTCAAGACCGAGTCATTGAATGCGGCGAAGCCGCGGAAGTTCGATTCCTACGAGCCGTTTCCCGCCGAGATGGTCGGCGCACAAACATTTCTGGGCGACGGCATTGACGCCAGGGTTTTGGTCAACGGCCAGCAAGTCTGGCCTGCCACTGGCTGGCAGCAAGTCTCCAACGCCACGGTTCGCGTCCCGTTCGAGTTCAACGCCGATGTGCAGCCCGGCGACAAGCTCGTCTTTCTGGTCAACATGCGCGGGAGCATCGGCTATGACACGACGGCCTTTGATCCGACGATCGCCTACGCCGACGGCGAGACACATACCGCCTCGAAGGAGTTCGGCGAACAACAAGGCAAGAACGGCTGGCGCTACCAGTATCTTGAGAATGGCGGGTTCATTGACTTGGTTTATTATCCCAACCCGAAGCAGTGGCGAAAGGAAAAGGACAACGCCACCGGCACGCCCTTCGTAGGCGTCGGCGACCAGCATCCCGACAGCGGCCAGGATGCCGCTCGCGTGTGGACGGCCCCTAAAGCGGGTCGGGTCCGGGTCAGCGGGTCGGTTTGCAATACGGGCAACGGAGTGGGGAGCAACACCAGCTACGGTTTTCGGCCGGGGAGTTCGAGTTACGCCCCGTGGTATGGGCTTTACGCCACGGACACGAAGCAGGGCATTTTCATCGGCTGGGATTATTTCGGACACTGGACATCGTCGTTCTCGCTCAACCCGGGTGGCGGCGTCACAGCCCGTCTCAACGTGGCCGGTTATAAGCAAGCCCTGGCTCCGGGCCAATCCGTTGAGACCCCGAAGGCTTTCGTCGGTCTTTACCATGATGATCTTGACAACGCCGGCAACGAATGTCTCGACTGGCAGTATCGCTACCTTTGGGATTATACGCGAGACGGCTGGTTCCCGGCCATCCGCATGTTGGGCTACTGGATGAACGGCACTGGCTGGGGTCAACCCGGGGCTTCCTGGACCGGGGGCGGACCGGATTTCCAGAGCACATTCCGCAAAGTTTTCCGTGTCGCCGATCTGATGCGCAGCGTTGGCGCGGACGTTTATCACCGGGACTGGGGCTGGTGGGACCGGGCGGGTGATTGGAACGGCCCGGACTTCCGCACGACCATCAACTACCTCCGCAAACAGGACATGGGCCAGCTCATCTACGCCTTCCTTTACACCGTGGACAAACAATCGCGCGTCGCTCAGGAACATCCAGACTGGCTGTTAGGCGAAACGCTGGATATGTCCCGGCCGGAAGTGGTCGCCTTCATGGGGGGTCAGCTCGATGCGTTTGTGCAGCGCTGGGGCGATTTTGAATGGCGCAACGACAGCTTTTTCACCGCCGCCCGCGCCGGCGATGATACGCCGATGCTGCGCCAGGACGAGGGCCTGCGCCAGGTAATCCGCGGATTCCTCGACAAACATCCGCGTTGCGCGTTTCAAGCCGTCAACGGCGGAGGCAATTACGGCGGCTACGACTACACCCGTTACGCTTCCGCCTTTTCTTTCAGCGACGGCGCGGTCGGCATTCTCAGGAACTACTACGCGTCGCTGCTCTTTCCGCCCGACAAAACCAGCGACATACCGGATGTCTGGAATCCGAACGAATACGACAAGGCCAAATGGCGCGGGCTTTTGTGTATCAACTTCGATATGACCGGCGATACGTGGGATGCAGCCAAACTCGAGGGCCTGCGCGAACTCGTCGATATCTACCACTATCTCCATAACCAGGGTGTCGTTGGTCGATGGGTGAAGGTCTATCGTCCCATCATCCAGGGCGACGATGCCACGATGTATTTTCAACGCCTGAGCGGCGACCGCAAGAGAGGGGTGATCATCCCCAAACACCAGGCGCCGGGGCCGGTTACAATCAAGCCGAAAGGACTCCTGCCCACAAAAGACTATCGCGTTTCGTTTCACGAATCCGCACGCTCCGAAACACGGACCGGGTCGAGCTTGATGGAACAAGGGATCATGCTGGAAAAAATGGCGGCCGGGGAACTCATCTATCTCAACCTTCCGTTTCACCCCGGCAGCAAACTGGATCGCCAATCTCCCAAGCCCCCTCGGACCGTCGCGCAGCAGCGCGGCGAGAACATGGGTTATCCGGGTGTTGAATTGACTTGGAAACCCGGCTCGGACAATAACTGGGTCTCCTATTACGAGGTGTTCCGCAACGGAACCGCGCTGGATAAAGTGGCCAAGGGCGCATTCTATTTCGATCACTCGGCTGGGGCCGACCCAGCCGCTCGTTACGAAATTCAGACCGTCGATGGCGCGGGCAATGTCTCGGCGAAAATCACGGCTCACGGCTCTGCCGGACGCCCAGCCCGCATTTTCGACGATGCTCCCGAATGTGGCATACGGTACAGCGGCCAATGGGAGCACCAAACCGGGCTGTTGCCCGCTCATGCCCGGACCCTGTCGGTTTCCGGCCAGAAAGGCGCCACCGCCGAATTGCGGTTCGAGGGCACGCAAGTCCTTTTATTCGTCCGACTCAGCGCGAGCGGCGGCAAAGCGAGCATTACCGTTGACAACGGCACACCTGAAGTGATCGATACCTATTCCGCCGACGAGATTTTTGGCGTCTGCGCTTACGTCCGAAAACTTAAGGGCGGGTCCGGTCTGCACACGCTTCGCATCGAGATTCTTGGCGAACATAACCCGCGGGCAAAGGACAGCCTGGTGCATCTCGATGGCGTGAGGATGGAAGCCGAATAGGTATTACAAGGCATAAGCGTATATCCCTTTTCAGCAACTTGATTCGCAGCGACACGTGAGACAAATCCATTCAGCGCTCCAGCCGACTCTCTTGCTTGCAGTTGCCGCGATGCTGCTGACCAGTCTAACCTGGGCCGGCACTTCAACCAACGGAGCTCCGTCACTGCTTGGCTCTGAACCCGGTGATTTGCGCCTCTGCAACGACGATGTTGGCATGATCCTCTGGGGGCCAGATTCCGCGCCCACACTCAGCCTCGGGAAAAGCGATGTCTGGGACCGTCGCAAGCCGCAGCCGTCAGAACCGATTCTGACCCTGGCCCAGATGACCGCTATGGCAAATGCAGGTGATCGCCGGATCCTTAATGGCGCAGCCTACTATTCAGCCTATGACTCGCATGATTTCCCCTGCCCCAAGCCTGCTGGTCAGGCGATCTTTCGTCTGCCTTTCCTCGGAACGACGGGAACGCTCGCGCTTAAACGCGAACCTAATCAATCGGGGTTGACCGCCATAGCCAACGGCAAGAAGCTGGAGCTGCGAATCTTCGTGAGTGCGGTGCGAAACCTGATCGTCGTCAGCGGCGAAGGGACGGGGCTCGAAGACGGGGATCTGGAGGTGCGGTTATATCGGCACCAGGACACGATTGTGCCCGGAGGCAAGCTGCATCCGACCCTTGCTGGCAAGAATTCGCCCAAGGATTTTGAACCACTCCCGATGCCGACAGCCGGTGCCAGCAACAATATCCTCTGGGTCGCGCAGGATTTTGGTCGGGATCCCACTTTCCCAAACGGCTTTACGACGGTAATCGCTGCGCGGGTGGTCGGGGCGTCAATGATTTCGGAGATAGCCCAGGGCAAGAGCGGGCTTGGCACGCCCATGATTGCGCCAAAGGAAGGTCGCCTGAGTCACGGCTTGACCAAGCGATTCACGCCCATCAACCAGGCGCCCGGCGCAGCGGCGACCGGACGCCTGGGGAAAATCACAGGTCGGTTCCAACTCTATATCGCCGTGGTCACCACTCAGGATGATCCCGACCCGCTCAGGAGGGCGCAACTGGACCTGTCCGCCGCAATTCGTCTGGGGGAAGAGGCGTTGCGCGCTGAGCACGAGCAACAGTTGGCCAGGTACGAGGCACAGCCGCGTGCCCGGGCCTGGTCGGCCGATGGCTCGTTGAAGCTCGATGCTCCCTGGGGCGGGCTGCCCTACAAGCGACGACCATTCGGGTATTACGGCGACGTTGCGCTGTGCTCCGTTGATACCACCAGGTTTTGTTTCCAGGACTCCTCGATGTGGCACGCCGATTTCCATTTTAACGAGGTGAACGCCACGGGACTCTGTATGCAGCGGCAATTTGATTTGCTGGACTCTTACTTTGTCATGATACGGGCGTTGCTGCCGATGGCGCAGGTCAATGCCCGCCAGGTGTACGGGTGTGCCGGAGCGATGTACCCGCTGATTCACTATCCGCTCAAAGCGAGCACGATCATCCACTCGCACATCACCTGGGAGCAGAGCATGGAGATCACGGCGCTACTGGCCAAACCGTTCTGGCTCCGGTTCCGCTTCACGTGGGACGAGGAGTTTCTACGGAGCACCGCCTACCCGGTTTTACGCGAAGGCGCACGGTTTTATGCGACGTTCCTGAAACCGGGGGCCGATGGCCTTTACCACGTGGTCCCGACGGTCTCTCCGGAGCATCGTGGCATCACGAAGAACCTGGAGTTCAACCGAGACAGCCAATCCAGCATCACTCTAATTCGATACCATCTCCGAGCCGCGGCAGAGGCCGCCGAGTTGCTCAGCATTGACAGGCAGGAGCGTCGTCGATGGCTGGAAATCGCCAACCACCTGCCGCCCTACCCTACGGTTGAGTCTCCCGAAGGGCCGATCTTCATCGACGTCGCCGGCGCCAAACCGATCGAATACAACATCCCCGTGCCTTTGTCGGCCATCTTCTGGGGTGACGACATTGGCCTCGATTCCCCGCCGGAGACAATCGAACTGGCAAAGCGGACGCTGCGATTGATCAACGTCTGGGAACCCCACCGCGGATATCTTGGCCCTTGCCGAAAGCGGCTGGGGATGTTCCTGGCCGCCGACGGCTTATCCCTGGAAAATGTGCTGCAGTCTCATACCGGGACAATCCACTTGTTCCCTGCGGTGCCTGATGCTTTCGAAGGCGGCTTCGAGAACCTCGGCGCACAGGGCGCGTTCGTAATCGCAGGCGAGCGCCTGAGAACCGGCGTGGGGTCGGTTCGCGTCACCTCTCTCGCGGGAAATCGCTGCGCGATAGCCAACCCGTGGCCAGCGAAGAAGGTGCAGGTCGTAGATCTCGATGAACGCCGCCCGATCGCCACCACATCCACCAACGATGTCATCCATTTCAAAACGAAGCGCCAGCACCAATACAAGATTACAGAGCCGTCTTGAAATCCCCCCGGCTGCAAAATGGACTGACTTGTTTTCTGATCTGAGTTGTTCTCAGCGAGATGGGGCTGCAGAATGATGTGTTTGAAGGCGGGGCGTTCCGGATCGTAATTGATGCCGGCGAGAGCCTGGTAGAACCATGCGCCGAGGTTGCCTGCAAGAATCAACTGGCTTTCACCGTTCATTCCGGGATCGCGTGTGTCCTGGTCCCATCGCTCCCAAACCGAGGTGCCGCCTTTGGCGACCATATAGCCCCAACTGGGGCGTGTGGTGCGGGTGGCGACCTGGAAGGCCGCTTCGGTTTGCCCACACTCCGTGAGCGTCTGCATGAACCATTGCATTCCGACCAGCCCTACCGAGAGATGACCTTGCTGTTCGACCAGAATGTTCTCGACCAAATTTGCAGGGCGGAGTGGCATCGTGAGGACGAACCGAATAGCCTTAATAACGCGATTACGAACAATTGTTCTTAGCCTACGGACAATTGTTCTTAGCCTACGAACAATTGTCCGTAGCTACCAACAATTCGAGACTTTGTGCCTGTTCAAACATGTTCAACCGGTCAGGAATTCTATAAGCGCGCCTATACGCGCCGCTTATAGCCTATACGCGGACGCTCATAGCCCGCGTTTAGAGCCAAATCTTTCTTACTCCTTGCTCCCAACTTCCCACTCCT
>Ga0194053_10001740_pt1 | contig 13698 bp, 3 predicted proteins | sample SepL228m_MetaG_FD_161684 | JGI IMG/M metagenome (GOLD analysis project Ga0194053, IMG submission 161684) | Anoxic zone freshwater microbial communities from boreal shield lake in IISD Experimental Lakes Area, Ontario, Canada - Sep2016-L227-8m | ecosystem: Environmental > Aquatic > Freshwater >... | reverse complement strand
GACGCCGTCTCGGTGGGCTGGGTGCGCGATGATGTTGCCGGTCTTTTGCGGGTCGGCGTGACCGTGCGCGAGAACTTGCGCGAAGTCCTGGCGCAGGCATCGTGCGCGGGCAACGCCGCTTGGTGGGCGGCCTATTGGGCTCGGGTCCCCTCCATCGACGTCCCGGACAGCGAGTATTCATTTCTGCTGGCCTACGGGCTTTACAAGTTCGCCGGGCTGACGCTGCCGGGCGGGGTGGCGGCGACCTTGCAGGGGCCGTGGATCGAGGAATATCAAATGCCGCCGTGGTCGAGCGACTACCATTTCAACATCAATGTGCAGATGTGCTACTGGCCGGCTTACCGGGCCGGGCTCTTCGAGCATTTGCTGCCGCTCTTCCGCATGGTGGAGCAATGGCTGCCCATCCTGCGCGACAACGCCAAGCAGTTTGTGGGCGTCGACGACGGATATTTGCTGCCTCATGCCGTGGACGACCGGTGCGGCATCATCGGCGCTTTCTGGACGGGAACGGTGGACCACGCCTGCACCGCATGGGTCGCCCGGATGATGTTCGATTACTGGTCGTATTCCGGCGACGAGACGTTCCTGCGCGAAACGGCGTTCCCCTTCATGAAGGGGACCATGCGAGTTTATGAGGCCATGCTCGAGCGCCGCCCGGACGGCTCGCCGAGCATGGCCCTGAGCGTTTCCCCGGAATACCGGGGCGCCGGAATGAACGCGTGGGGACGCGACGCGAGCTTCCAGCTTGCCGCCTGCCACACGCTGGCCGAAGCTCTCCAGCAAGCCGCTGCCGCGCTGGGCGAGACGCCCGCGCCCGTCTGGCAGGAGATCCGCGAGCACTTGCCGCTCGCTACCATTGCCGGAGACCCCGCCAACGGCAAGCCGGTCGTCGCGCTGTGGGAGGGGCTGGCGCTTGAGGAAAGCCACCGGCACCATTCGCACCTCGCGGGGATTTGCCCCTTCGATGTTTTCGATTTCGACTCTCTCCAGTGGCTCCCTGTTCTGGAAAACTCGATCCGCCAATGGCACCGGCTCGGCATGGGCCATTGGACCGGCTGGTGCATTCCGTGGGCCACCATGATTCATCACCGGGCCGGGAACCCCGAGGTGGCGGTCGCCATGATGCATTATTGGGCGTCGATTTACACCAACGAAGGGCACGGCACGTTGCACGATCCGCTTTTCTCGAACGCCAACCTGAGCCAGGAGCCAGCCGATGCGGTCGTGGGCGACGACTGCCACGGCGAGAAGATGCAAATGGATGCGGGGATGTGCGCCACGGCGGCCATCTTCGACGCCATGCTGCATTCCCGCCGCGGCGTCCTGTTCCTTTTTCAGGGGGCCCCGAAGGTTTGGAGGCACTGTCGGTTCGACAACCTCCACGCCGAGGGTGGGTTTGTTTTCAGCGCCCGCCGTGGACCGGGCGGGGTGGAGTGGGTGCGGATCACCGCTACCCGCAAGGGAACCGCCCGGCTCTCGAACCCGTGGCCGGACGATCCCCGCGGCCGCGTGATCAGCGTGCCAATGGAGGCGGGGCAGGTGGTCGAGTTGGTCCCCTCCATGAGAAAATCCCTGGCCGCCAAGAGCGAAAGACAGCGTTAATTTTTTGCAGGGGTTGCAACCCACACATGAGCTCCCGGGCCGGTGCCAATGGTTGGAAACGCGGAAATCCGCAGGCGCGCCGCGCCCATCGGAATCAGAGCCAAGTCCTCCACCGGCTGTTCGCTCCGGGCCGGGCTAGGTTGCAACCCCGCGCACAAACCGTATTTGTCCAGCGTCCATTCCGGGATCTGCCGGCCCTTGGCGATGATCTGGAGCGGCGCGCTTTCCGGCGTGAACGGATAATCATCCTTCGGCCACTCGAGTTTTTTGAGAGTGAAGGACTTTGCCGGCTGAGCGTCGTCGAGCACCAGGCCGTAATTCCATGGCGTCGCCGGATAATAGGCAAACGACGGCCATTGCGCGGGGTCGGCGGTTTTCTGCCACCCGCTATCGCCGATCGCCGTCTTGGAGCTGTCCACGCGTTCCTCGAGCACTCCGAGCTTCAGCGAAAAGGTCAGCGGACCATAGTTGACGCTCACGCTGTCGTGGTTGGCCGCCCAGCGCTGCACGGAAATCTCCGTTGGCAGATCCAGCGTCACGACATCGTCGTTTTGCCACAATCGTTCGATTCTCACATATTTGCCCGCTTCCGGGCAGACGGACAATTTGGCGCCGTTCACTGAGACGCTCGCCGCCCGGCACCAGCCCGGAATCCGCAGGTAGAGCGGGAACGTCACGGGCTTGTCGGCGTGGATCGTAAAATCAATTTTGCCTTCAAACGGATAGCGTGTGGCTTCCTCGATCCGTACCCGAGTGCCGTCGCCGACCCGGGCGGACGCTTCGCTGGGACAGAACATGGCGGCGCAAAGCCCGTTGTCCGGCGTGGCCAGCCAGAGATGCTTGTTAAAGTAGGGCCAGCCCATCGAATGATTGTGCTGGCAGCAGCGCGAGCTGAACGGATTCATCAGTAGGAACGGCCCGTTATTTTGAACGCCCGGCGCATGATTTTTCGCATCGCTCACGACCATGTTTGGGGCAGTCAGATAACGCAGCGCACGCATGTCCGGCGTCAGCGCCGCAGGGAACGAGTTGAAGGCGACGTCCTCGCAGTTGTCCGCCCAGAACGGATCGCCGCTGATCTGCATGAGCAGTTCATCGGACAACATTTGTTCGACCATGCCGCAGGTTTCGATGGCCTGGCGCGGGTCGGAGTATCCGGCGCGGCAGTTTTCATCGCCCCCGAACATCCCTCCGGGAACCTGTCCGTAGCGTTTGCGCACTTCTTTGAAGTTGGCGTAGGCGGATTGCAACTCGGCGTCATTGTGTGTCTGCAGATAATGTTCTGCGGGCTCGCGAAAGCATTCGGCGATGTTCACATTGTGCCAGTCCGGCAGGTCTCCGGGCATTTCCCAATTGGCGGTGACCCGGTGGATTTTGTGAGCCAGTTCCAGCAGGAACGCATCGCCGGTGTGGTTGTAGAGCCAGTAGACGCTATACAGCTCGTCGCCCCCGCGCATTTTCTGCCAGTAATGCGTGAGCAGCTGATTGTCCGGCAGGCTCAGATGATACTTGAAATACTTCGTCATCAGGTCGAGCACCCGCTGGTCGTGCGAATGTTCGTAATACGTTTCGAGGCAAAACATCATCGTCATGTTCGCCCAAAAATCGCGCGTGCCGTCGTCCTGGAATGTTTGGTCCGGGCCGAAATCGCCATTGGCGCGCTGGCTGTTGAGCGCGCCGTTGATCCACACCTCGCTTTCGGCAATCATTTTGGGATCCTCGAGAATGTAGGCGAGCTGGATGTAGCCTTTGAGCCAATATGGCAATTCTTCCCATCCGTATTTTCCCTTTCCGTCCCTGCTCAACCAAGCGTTGTCCTCCTTCTGCAACCAGACGCTGATCTCGCCCAGATGACCGCACAAGCCCTCTTGCTGCCTCCTCAAGACTTCCTGCAACCAACCTTTCGGCTGCACCGAGCCGATGGGCAGTGGAATAAACCGGCTCGGCTCCAGCGGCTGCCGGTTGCCGGGATAATAGCTGTTGGCGGAAGACGTGGCCGGGCGGTCAATGATCGTCACGCTCGCGTCTCCAAAAGCGGAAACGGATGTGAGCAGGGGCAGGCATAACATGGCTCGGAAAGGTTGTTTCAACGTATCTTTCAAACCCATCTCATGGCGTGAGCGGGAAACAGTCAAGAAAAGGCTTCGCAAAGCCGGCTTCCCCTGCCACTCGGCGGGGAGGAAGAAATCAAACAATCCAAGCGGCAGTCAGTTTGCCGTGTTGCGGCAGATTTTCAAATGCTCGACAACCTCGTGTCCGGCTGCTATGGGCTTGTCTGTGTTTACTTCTTCAACCATGAGCAGGCAATTTTCCCCTTCAAATCTTTGTGTCCGCAGCCCGCGCTTGGGATTTTATTGGCGGGCGATGTTCATGCCATTGGCGCTCGCCTTCCTTTTGCTTTCCGGCGCGCGGGGAATCGCTGGGGCCGACGAGATCCTTTTCGACGGCCCGCGGGGCAGTCTCGATCTGGGCGGCCAGTGGGACGTGCTTCCGATTGACGGGCTCGCGTTCCAATTTCCGCCGCCCGCGACTGGCTGGACGAAAGAAAAAGTTCCCGGATTGAGCGCGGCGTTGAAGTCGGACGCGACCCCCTACGGGGGGAACCTTGCGGAGTATCTGACCAAGGACAAGTCGGCGCTTTTGCATCCGACGGGGAACGCGGCGTGGTTCAGGCGGACGTTTGACATTCCGAAGGCGATGCCCGCTGGCCAAACGGCCCGGCTGTCTTTCGAAGGCATGGCGTTCAAAAGCGAGGTCTGGCTGAACGGGAAGAAGCTGGGCGGATCGCTTCTGGGCCAGGTTCCCGCCGCCTATGATGTGACCGGGGTCCTGCGGCCGGGTGCCAACGAGCTGGTGGTGGGGCTGACCGGACGGACGGGGTTGGTCGATGTCGCCAACCAGACGCTCCTGGCACCGCACTGGGGTGTCGGCGCGGGGATTTGGGGCCGCGTGGAACTGCAATTTTTGCCTCCGGCAAACATCGGGAATATCTTCGTGGATACGAGCGTCAAGGCGAAGCGGATCGGGATCGGTGTCGCGGTGCACAACAGCGGGAAAGAAGCGAAGACGCTCGCGCTCGAAGCGGTGATCACCGACGTCCGGCAAAACCTCCAAACCACGATCTCAGGCACGGAATTCACGCTCGCTCCCGGCGAATCGAAGCGGGTGGATCTCGGTAAGGACTGGATTGCGCCGCTGCTCTGGTGCCCGGCCAACCCCGCGCTTTATTTCGCGAAAATCGCACTGCGATCCGGCGGCGTGGAGGTGGACAGCCGGAGCGTCCGCTTCGGGTTCCGGGAATTCGAGATTCGCGGCACGGATTTTTTTCTCAACGGGGTGAAGACGACCCTGCTGCGCAACAGCCATCTCAGTTCGCTGACCTCCACCCGGGCAGAAATGTTCGCGGAGGTCCGTTCCATTGCCGGCCAGCCATACAACTGCATCCGGCTGCACGGGGGGTTCAATTCCGGGGAGCTTCTTGATCTCTGCGATGAAATGGGCGTCATGGCGATTCCCGAGGGCGCATGGCACCAGGGCGACATCAGTAAGTTCAACCTCGAAAAGAGCGGCCTCTGGCTGCCCGCAGTCGAAAGCTATTACACCAAACTCATCGAGCTCGAATACAACCATCCGTCGGTCGTCATGTGGAGCATCACTAATGAAACGTATTGGGGAAAGACCGACCCGGAACGCATGAAGATCGCGGAGCAATTGATCGCCACGTTCAAGGCGGCCGATCCCACCCGGCCGGTCCAGGGCGACGCCGAGGTGACCTGGGGCGGACGGCTCCCGGTCATCAATATCCACTACCCCGAGTCCACCATAGGAAACGGCCTGCGTGCCAAATACCCGAACTCCGCGTTCGTCTTTCCCAACGATTTTTACTGGCTCAAAAAAAACGAAGAGAATGGGAGCTGGAGGGCGACGTTCAAGTGGGACCGCCCGCTCGTCATCGGCGAATACTGGTATCCTTCGGGGGGGCCGGATAGCGGTTCCGCCTTCATGGGCGAGTCGGTCTATGACTGGGAAAAGTGGCGGATGCAGCGCATGGACGGGTGCGGAGATGAGGATCGCGCCGACAACGAATATGTCTGGAGCCAGCAGGGCCTGGCCGACGCCTACCGCATCCAGGGCGCGGCGGGGATCAACCCCTGGGGATCCGACGGCCGGAAAGTCATGCCCGCACTCGCCGTGCGCCCGGTGGATTTTTTCCCCAACTTTTTCGGCGGAGCGACCGCTTCACGGAAGTTCGTCGTCTTTAACGAAACCGGGAAAGGCTATGCGGAGATGAACCTCCAGTGCCGCCTCGAGGCCGATGGACAGACCCTTTGGCAGGCGATCATCCCGGCGCCGGTGGGGCCGGGCGAGATGAAGACGTTCGAGGTGAAGATCGCCTGCCCGGCGGTCACCCGCCAGATCAGAGCCAAATTGACCGTGCGTTTGCGTTCCCAAAAAGGCGGGGGGATGTTTCAGTTGGGCCGGTTCGAGGGCACCGTGTTCGTCATGCCGCGCGCGAGCCTCGCGGATGTGAACCCCGCCAGGATCCGTCTCCTGGATCCCGCCGGGGCCACCGCCAAAGCCCTCGCCACGCTGGGCCTCAAACTCAATCCTCTGGCCAAAATCACCAGCGCCGATCTGAAGGGCGTGAAGACGCTGATCGTCGGCGAGAACACGGACACCGCGCCGTGCAAGGACGCCCTCGTCGAGTTCGCCGCAAAAGGCGGCTCGGTGGTCGTGCTCCGGCAGGACGAATGGACGCCGCTCACGAGCGAGCTGCCCGCGATGGACAAAGAGCACGTCTCGACCCGCTCGTGGCGCAGGACGTTCAACCACCCGGTCACCGACGGCCTTGAGGATGCGCAACTCTCGTTCTGGCGCCCGGACCATCTCGTTTCTCTCAAGACGTTCCGCAAACCCTCGGGGGGAAATTTTCGCGCGCTGCTCGATTGCGGCGGGCTCTACGGGTTGAGCTGGACCCCGCTCGCCGAGGTCCCGGTCGGCCGCGGCACTTTCGTGCTCACTTCGCTCGATCTCGTCGGGCGCCTCTCCATGGAACCAGCCGCCGGCCAGTTGCTCGGCGGCATGATCCGTTATGCCGAAAACTTCAAGCCGGCTGCCACCGCCCCGCTGCGGCTGCTCGCCGGCCCTGATGCGAAACCCCTGCGGGCGACGCTGAAGGCGGCGGGCGTGGTCGCGGAGGAAGGGCTCAAAGGCACGGGGCCAATCCTTCTGGATGCCAGCTTCGACCCCACGCCGACCCAAATCGAGGAGGTCAAAAAATTCCTGGCCAAAGGCGGCAATGTCTGGCTCCACGGGTTTTCGGCGCAGACCATCGGCAAGGTCGCGTCGCTGTTCCCCTTCAAGCCTGAACTCAAACCCTATGACCCGACCGTGCAGTCCGCGATCCGCCGATCCGAAGACCCATGGATCAACAACCTTTCTTCCCAGGATTTCTTCTGGACGAAAATCGATCTCGAAGCGCGCAGTGACTATTTCGGGGGGGCGCACGCGACCTCTCCCCTCGGCGGCGAAGTGCTCCAATTGCCCTCCGTGCAGTCCGGCGTGCGCCTGATCGAACCCGCCCTGCTGGTGAAAGTTCCCGCGGGCAAGGGCGCGATCCTCTTCGACTCGCTCGCCTGGGATAAGGCGCTTGGGAGCGAGACCGAAAAAGTCACGCGCCTCGTCTCCTCGCTGACCTCGAACCTCGGGGGAGAAACGTGCTCGACGGCCGATAAGACCCAATACGACTGTTTTGCCGTCAACCTGCAACCCTGGGCCAACATGGGATACTATGACCGGGTCGCCAACGACGGGAAGGGCGGCTGGATGGATGACGGCGAAAGCGACATGCGGTTCTTCCTCATCAACCACGTCGGCAAAACGGGCGGCCTCGAAAGCGGCATGGAAATCCAAGCGGAACTCTTTCCCGCGCAGGTGACGTTCGCGGGGCACCCGTTCGTGCTCACCGACCCCCGGAAGACTGCCGACCGCTCGATCATCAGCCTGCGCGGCGGCGAACACGGCGCCAAACTTCCCGCCGAGGCCAAAGGCATCAAGGTCGGAAAAAAAGCCGACAAATTCTGGTTCCTGCAATGCTCGGGATGGGCGCCCAAAGAACCCGGCCAGGTCGTGGCCAATTACGTCTTCCATTACGCGGATGGCACTTCGACAACCTTCCCGATCCGCCACGGGATCGAGGTCGGAGATTTCTGGAACCCCGCGCCGATCAGCGGCGCGGCGGTCGCATGGACCGGCAACAACCTCGTCCATGCGCCGGTCGGATTTTATTGCGCGGAGTGGACGAATCCCTTCCCCGACAAAGTCGTCGAGAGCATCGATGTGATCGGCGATCTTTGTCCGACCCAGTTCGTGGTGGTGGCGATCAGCGGAGGAGTCATCAAAAACAACGGGCCTCGCGCCGAAGTGGTCAGCGACTGGCAGCTCGGCTCGTTCGCCGCCGGAGTTGTCCCCAACCGCATCCCCGCCGGCGGCAGCCTCAAGGCGGGCGATCGCGCACCCTCGCCGGACAACGGCGGCGGCCTGAAATTCGAGGGCGGACAGTCACTGGGTGGCGAAACAAAAGCGATCCCCGGGCTCGGGAATTTCGGATCGCGCCCGTTTGCCGTCCGCATGACACTCTCTCCATCGGCCAAGCCCAGCGGTTTCTGCGGCGGCCTTTTCGAAGCCGGCTCCTACGGGACAACCGGATTCCGCCTGACGCTGGGAAACAACATGAAAATCGGGGTCGAGCTGTTCACGGCCGACGGGATAAAAAACCTGGCCACCCGGACGGTCCTGGAAACCGGCCGGACCTACACGGTGGAACTTCGTCTCGATGGAACCTATGTCACGTTTCTGATCGATGGTCAGACCGATACGATGAAGGAATTGCCGATGCCTGTTCCCTACAGCGGCCCCTTCCGCATCGGCGTCGCCGCCGGAAAGGATTATTTCTTCAACGGCACGATTTCCAGTATCGCCGTCCTCAATCTCCCTTCCCAGTAAGCCCGATCATCCGCAGGGGTCTTGTTTTTGTCGCGTAAAAACGTCTTGCAATTCGACGGGCATCTTTATGCTCCGTTTCTTGTCGGACAGGTTGATACCGTTTCATTCTGCCGGCATTTCTCCATTCCAATAATATGATGTTCCCCTCAGTTTTTTATCGGCAGGGCTCCGCCCGGCGGGTTGTCGTGTGGTTTTTGATTTTGATGGCGTCGGGGCTGGTGATGGGGCAGGACAAGCCAGACACGGGGTGGACGCTTGGCAAGGACGCACGGGCCATGAAGTCGCCGCTGGGGCAGCCGTTCATCCGGCTCGAGATGCCTTCCAAGGCCGGGATGGCTTCGATGAATTCCCCTCGCTTCGCGCTGGAAAAGGACAAGCCATCCCGGCTTTCGTTGCGCTTTCGGACCACGGTCAAAAGTTCCCGGAGCGATCTCGGCGCGTGGCTCTTGATTTCGTATGTGGGGGAAGGGGACAAGCCCCTGGGAAGGCAAGACGTCATTTTTAGCTATTCCCCTTCGTGGCGCGAAAAAGTCATCGAGCTGGCTCCGACCAAGGGGGCCGTCGCCGTCGGGATGCAATTGCGTTTGCAGCAGCAGGAAGGGACGTTCGACGTGGCGGATCTGGCATTTACGACGGAGGCCGTGGAGCAGACGCCTGTGCCCTCGGAGGATGCCTACCAGGAGATCGCCTCCTACACATTCAAGAATGAAGACGGCACAAAGCCCGAGATGGTTTCCCCGGGCGGCACGCTGCCCGCTGTCAGCGTGGGGGCCGCCGGGTTGCCAGTCGGCTTTGTGCTCCCGGATGCCTTTTGCGATAACCCCACCCTGCGGTACGAAGTGGACGTCCAGTTCAGTCCCGATTTTGAAAACGTCAAGGATCTCTACGCGGCTCTTTTTGTCGTGGGCCGAAACATGTCCGGATCTGCGGAACCCCATTCGATGTCACTCATGTTTTGGGAACCCACCCAACTCATGGCCCGCCTCACGTCACGCACCACCTCCATCTCTACAACACTTAGCAAAGGCGAGCTGCGGTTTGTGAAGGGGCAGCGCTATGAGGCGAAGATCCGATGGAACTCCACGACGCTGGAGCTTTGGTGGAACGGCGAGAAGCGGGGAGAAAGCCAGCTCAGCCAGCCGTTCCTGTGGCCCAAAAAGAAAACCTTTTGGATCGGCGGCGAATCCGTGAGCGACTCGGTTTTTCTCGGCAAAATCACCCGCTTGAGCCTGCAGGTTCTGAAGCCGAAACTGGTGGCGGAATTCTCCGGTGGAAACGACGGCGGCTATTTCTTCGGCTCCGGCCCTCACCAATGGGGGCTCACGTTCCCGGAAAACAACGGGGAGAAAATCAGCGCGGAATATTGGATCACCGACGAGGCCGGGAAGCGGCTGGTGGAAAAACCGACCGTGGCCGAACAGACCGCCGGGGAGAGCAAGCTGAAGCTGCCCAAGCTGCCCCTGGGCTGCTATGAGCTCCATGCCCGCCTCAAGACGGATGGCGCGCAGTTGGATATCAAGCGTTCGTTTGTGATTTGCCCGCCGGCCATCAGCACGGAGGCGGCGCTCGCCAACCCGTGCGGGATCCAGTCGGCTCCCGTGAACTGCTTCCCCCGCGTGGCGCAAGCGGGCCTCGCCTGGGTGCGCTGGTGGCTGCGCTGGGATGATATCGAGAAAACCAAGTCGCAATACAACTGGGAAGGCCTCGATGAAGTTGTCGCCGAGGCCGAAAAGAACGGCCTGAAACTTTACGTGAATATCACTGGTGGCGAGCAAGCGTTTCAAAAGACGCCCCGTGCGCCTGGAGACGATTGGCCACTGATGGCGCCAGGGGGCTCTGCGCCTTTGGACAGGGAGGCCTGGAAACAGTTTCTCACCGCTATGGGCACCCGCTACAACGGGCGCATTGCGGCTTATCAAATCTGGAACGAACCCGATGCAAAAAATGGATTCTACCCATTTGATCCCAAGGTTTACGTTTCACTCTTGAAAGAGAGCGCCGAGGTTCTCCGGGCGGCGGACCCGAAGGCGAAAATCGGGCTGGGAGGATTTGCTGCCGGGCTTTCACCCAAGACTACTTTCAATAAAAAAGACAATGCATGGCCGGCGGGTGCCTTTTATGCACTCAACCCTCAACCTTATTTCGATATCGTCGATTGTCATTTTTACAGCATCGGGGAGCCCGGACAATCGTGGGATCGGGTTCGGGAGGACGTCAAAGCGGGGCGCGGCTTTTTGAAGGCCGTCGGCGAGGACAAAAAGCCGCTCTGGAACAGCGAGACCAGCATGTATAGCGGGCCGGTCGGCCAGAGCGGAGGCTGGGGCAATGTCCCCTACCTCTCGGAGAGCGACCAAGCCAACGAGTTGATCAAACTGCACGTGCAAAGCCTCACCGTCGGCGTGGAACGGACCTTCTGGTATGGGTTCATCGGCGATATCGGCATCACAAACGGCGATCTATCGCCCAAGTCCGCCTACGCCGCCCAAGCCTTCCTCTCGTCGATCCTGTCGGGCGTGAAATTACTCCGCGACGAGACCAGTTCGCCCAATTACCGCGTCTACGCCTTCACCAAAGGCGAGCAATATCTCACCATTGCCTGGACCATGGCGGGACGGGGTTATCTGGCCGTGGAGAGCCCTGGAGCCAAGCAGTTCCAATCGATCGATCGCATGGGCAACCCCGCGCCGCTCGCGAAAGGGGTGACAACTCTTTTCAAAATGTCGCCCGATCCCGTCTATTTTCTCTCCGACAAGCCGATCCAATTGCACGAGATCGTCTCGATGCAACCTGCGCAGGGCTCAGCCGATGCCGTCACGGTCAGCCTGTTCAACCCCTCGAAATCTAAGACCACCTTCAAGCTGGCACTTTCGAGCGCCGATGTCTCCGGAACCCCGCAGGAAGTCACGTTGGCCCGGGGTGAAAAGAAATCGCTCACGCTCGACGCCACGGCGTTTTCCGGGCCGCTCGATTTGGAGGTCATCGCCACCGGCGGGCTGCAGGAACGCTTCGGCCTGGCGCTGAACCGCCCCATTTACCTGCGCTTAAACTTGGCCTCTGGACAGCCCGCGCTGCTTGAGATCAACCGGGCCGAGCAGCTGCGCATCGGAGCCGCGACCATCGACCTGCAAAACCGCATCCTTAACCCAGCCGCATGGACTGGGCCGCAAGATTGCAGCCTCAAAATGCAGCTCGTCCGCGAGGGCGACCGGATAAAATTCCACGTCGATGTGACCGATGACCACGTCGCCCCGGCCCGGGCCGACAAACCGGTCTGGACGGGAGACTGCGTCGAGTTCTTCCTGGATTTCAGACGCAAAGGCCTCGCTGCCGACAAATACCAACCGTGCGTCGCCGCCGATGGACGCGTCCAGGCCCCGGGCGACAAACTCCCGCCGGGATTCACCGCCACATCACAAAAAACGGCCGCCGGATATTCGATCGACGGCAGCTTCGCCGTGGTCGAAGGAATGGCCGACGAGATCGGGTTCGACGTCGCCGTGGACGATTCCGATGACCCCGCCGCCGGACGCAAATCCCAGGCATTCTGGACCGGCCCCGCCGCAAGCCCCGCCCAACCGGAAAAGGTCGGAGTCCTCCGCGTCCGCTAAGTCATTGTCTCCTGGCAGGACTCATACCAGGGCAAACTTCGAGTGGTTCTAACCCCCGTGGACGCGGGATCAACTGGTGCCAGTCTTGCGTTATCCGATGGAACAGGCAGGGCGAGTATTTTCCGCCACCATGTCAAGGAGGGCATCCGCGTGGCCGTCGTAGTCGAGCAAGGGGGCATGGCCGCGTTCCATGCGTCGCAGGACAAGGATCACAATCAGGAAGAGGATATTTGTGAGCAAGTTGCCCCATCCGAGCACCATGACGCCTCGCTGCAGCCCGTCATTCACCACCACGATGGTCGTGCCGATCCAGATGCCGAAGAGCAGGAGAAGCGCGAGAGATTTCAGGAAGAGGATTCCATGGTGGAGGATTCCGTTGTGAGGGGTCTCCCCCGCCTTGCAGCGGGCCAGATCGGCCTTGATGGATCTCTCCGTGAGAAGCCAAAGTCCATAGATTACGATTGCGCCCGGGATGATCGTCAGCAGATGCCATTTGAGATCCCAAGACCACCCCAGCTTCCAGAGCCAATAGCAAAGCGGAATGAGATAGAGGACCGAGAGCAGCATCACGGCATGGATGATCCCCATGTCGATCTTGAGCCATTTCGTCTGCGGGCCGACAAACGGCGACTGCTCCTGCTCCTCGAATCCGGTTTCCGACCAGGGAGCCGGCAGGTGGAAATGCTTGTCGCCACCGAGCGCCTGCCATTGCCGGTAGAGGCTATACCCGAAGTACCCGGAGACCACGCTCCAGACGACACTCCAGACAAACCCGAATCGGTAGGCATAATCGGAGTTCGGAAAAACCAATTTCAGCCCGTCGAAGTAGAGCCCGGCCATGACGCCGGCCGCCATCGTGCAGACGCTTCGCAGGAGTGATTGCGCGGAACAGAACTGGGTGAACCTCGACTTCGGGTGCAGGCGCATGTCAAACGGCAGGCCGGCCACGTAGGTCACGCTGTTGCTGAACGCCCCGATGATCCCGGCTCCCATCATGTGCAGCCAGAAGAAGGCCGTCGGAGAAATGGTGATGAATAGCCAGAGGAAGTTGGAGGCCACGAAAACCGGGCTGATGATTCCCGAGTAAATGCTGATCCGGATCGGATGCCAGCGGTCGATGAAGATCGAGCCGAAGTAGGCGGTCGCGATGACGACCAGTGAGGTGATAGCCGAGACCTTGCCGATATCGCCGAGGGTCAACCCCATCTCCTTATAGAAAAAAACACTGAAGGCCCCGATGCCGGCGTAAGTCATGCTCCCGGTCGCGGTGTAGGTGAACTTTGTCCAGTAGAACTTGTGGCAGAAGCTCTCTTTGAAATACGACTTCACGCCGTTGAATCCGCGGGACGCCTTCTGCTCCGCCTCGCTCGGTGGTGGGTATTCGCTTTCCTTGAGAAAAAGGCACATCATCCCCACCCCGAGGAAATACAGGGCAGCAGCGCCGAGGAAAATCTCCCTCATGTGGGTTTCCGCATATTGGAAG
>Ga0194053_10001738_pt1 | contig 13707 bp, 14 predicted proteins | sample SepL228m_MetaG_FD_161684 | JGI IMG/M metagenome (GOLD analysis project Ga0194053, IMG submission 161684) | Anoxic zone freshwater microbial communities from boreal shield lake in IISD Experimental Lakes Area, Ontario, Canada - Sep2016-L227-8m | ecosystem: Environmental > Aquatic > Freshwater >... | reverse complement strand
GAGCCGGCGTCAGGTTGTCCGATTGTGCCCGCAAGCACCGCGTTGCCTGCAGCCATGCGTCCGCCGCCGCCGTCAATGCTGGACCAGTGCAAATCGTAGCCGCCTGCGCTTTGGGCAAACGCCCTGGTGGCCAGCAGACCCGCTGAGAGAACCATCGCGGAAACCGCCTGGTTCAGCCGCCAGATGTCACGGAATGTGTCGGTACTCATTATCGATTTCATGTTCATCTCCCTCAAGGCCGACCGAGCGTTGCCGAACCTTCGTAACTGAGCATTCGCATCGGTTTGGTGATGGTGAATCTTTCGTTGTAATTCCCAGTGCGCACGAAGAGCGGGTCGCCAGACTGCAGCGCGGCCACCCCTTGCTGCACCGTTGGGAAGGGGCCGCCGGTGGCAACGTTGGGCCGACGGCAGCCGTTGGGAGAGGGATTGCCGTTGGCGCGGTCCACCCAATCACCGACGATTTCCACCGCAAGACAGGCATTATGAACATTCGCCTTGTCGGCTCCCGACCAGCCCAGGTTGCCCGCCGCCTGGTACAGCGCGGCTGAAAGGTCATGATAATCAGACGAGCTGCCGAGCAGGTTGACGTTGACTTCGTAGAATAGCGAGGCCACTCGGTCCACACCAAACCCGCTGATGGTGTAGCCTCGGAACGTGTCGCCGTCGGTCAAGAGGTAGGCCAGCTTGTTGATGACGCCACTATTGGAATGGACACCGCCATAATCGTTGCCTCTCGAGGTCGAACTCAACGGCAGGACGAAAAGATTCGTTCCCAGGCGATCCGGATCCCCTTTCACGGGCGGGTTTTTCATGCTGCGAATGTACCCGCCGGGAAGGTCTTCCCCCACCTGCCAGCGAACGGCCGCGGTGTCGGTTCCCCTCCCGTTGCCCAAATCCACGAACTCCCCCCAGATGTCCGAAAAGGCCTCGTTCATCGCCCCCGAGGCATTCTCATAAACCAAACCGGACTCGAACTGTGTGACCCCGTGGGTATATTCATGTCCCACAACGTCGTCCACTGCATACCCCTGTCCGAACTCCAGAATCCCCTCGTTAATGGCGAAACCTGGAACGTTCCTGCCAAACGGCGGGTCGGGTAATCCCGACCAGAACGAGTTCGCCATCGGACAGGCGCCGTTAATGGCGCACGCATGGGTCGTCGCGAAGATCGGCTGATCGTTGCCACCGATGCCGTGCCGACCGTGATGATTTAAGTAGAAAGTATAGGTGTTTCCAATAAAATCGTAAGCGGCGTTGACATCGCCGTTCGCCGAAGTCGGTCCACCCTCGATGCGCTGCGGAACGGGCGGCGGAAACACAAAGGGCCACGAGGAGTTGTTGTTCGCGTCGAAGATCGTCCGGTTCTGACCCGAGCAACCCAACGCCACGCGGTGCAGCACCTCTCCGCTGCGCGCATCCAGAAAAACCCGCGCGTTGAGCCATGCCGCGCTGGGGATGTTGACGGTCATCATCCACGCCAGGCGCAGGCCGCCAGAAAGGCCCAGCAGCGATGGCGAGAACCAGGCCAACTCGGGCGCCGAAACCTGGACCGCATCTGCTGTGGTCTCCTGTTGGAACCGCGTGAGAGCCATTTTCGCAGCCGCGTCCGCCCCCAAGGCGGGTTGTGCCGATGATGTCAGGCTGTCAGCGTCTGTCGAGTTGCGCTCAAGATAGCTGGCTGCGTATTCCACGCCGGCGGCTTCATCGAGTTGGAGCAAAACCTGCCCGCAGAACACTGGCACACCGGCGATGGTCTGATTGAAACGCAAGTAGTGCCGCCCTTGGTCGCTCCGGTCGCGCGTTGTGACGTAGTCCACGGCGGCGGTTGCCCCGGCGAAAGCCCGCGCGTGGTCTTGCAGGAATTTCCGTCCCTGCGCTTGCGCGGCGCTACCGACTGTCGCGCGGATCGCAAAATGGTGTTGGGCGGGGGCGCTCAGGTGACGAATCGTGCCGTCCGCATTGAGGACCACGGCGGGTTCGCTCCCCGCATGTGCGGCGAGCAGCGCCGGAGTGGCTTTGATCGTCAGCGTGGCCAGAAGCGTTTCCACCTCGGGGCTCGTGGCCTTTGCCTCCGCTGCCACCAGCACGGCAGCCAGGGCCAATGCCACGCTGCCGCCGCATCTCGGCCGACCCTGCTGAATTGGGTGTTGTCCTGCCATGTTCATAAATGCCTTGTGATTACTGGAGGTTCACCAGCACCAACACCATCCCCGTGCCGTCCTTGAGGGCGCTCATCGACTTCCCCACAATCGCTCCCTGGGCTTTCGAGTGGTCGGAAACCTTCATCACATGGCCGGGAGTGCCCGAGGTCGTCAGCAAATCACCCGGCTTGATCGGGCCGCTCGTCGCATCGGCCAGCGCATAGACGCGCCCACTCAAGGCGACCTGCTGCCCGCCAGCCAGCAAGCCTTCTTGCTGCAAGGTGATCCCCGCGTTGATGCCGTTGGCGCCGCTGACAATGCCAGCGACGCGGCTGTCATAGGCCGATTCGCTCAGCTTGAGCTGGCCGGGATGGTCCTCGTCAATCACCACCACCGCCCCCTTGGGAATGTCGGATGACATCGGGAACGGCTCGGCGAGATCGGATCCCCCTCGGATGGTCAGCGTGGCGGTCGAGAGGTTGTTGCTCACCCACACGTTCCCTTGCCAGTCCCAAGTCAGAGATGCGGTTTCCGGGGCTGCGCCCCCCAGCGCGCCACCGTTCCAACCGCAGAGAAATGGCCCATCAATGGAGATTCCCGCCACGGTGCTGCGATAGCTCAGGAAGTGGTTTCGGTCGGAATAACCCCGCAAAAAGAGGGGCTGATCTTCCATCCATGCCTCACCGTTCAGGCGAATGCCGCCAGCGGCCCGCACGCAGAACTGATTGGGGGCACTCGATGTGTAGTCGGCGTTCTGCGCGTCAGCCCACACAAAGCTGCCGTCGTCTTGCGCCTTGGCCCGATGCCCGGCGGCAAAGCTGAATTGGCCGGAGGCCGTGTTCGACCATCCGCCAACAGCGCTCGCGTACGCCGCCGTGGCTGCGTTTCCAATACCGCCAAGCACCGTCGCAAAGTCCGCGCCCGCGTAGTTGGGTCGAACCGCAGGCGGGAAAAAGATCAAATCGGGGTTTCCCGACGCCCAACCGCCGCCCAGGACAGTCGCACCCACAACACCGCTGCCGACCGCATTGAATGAACTGCCCGCGATCAAGTTGGCGCTGCCAACCCAGGTGCGGCTCGGAAAAGCTCCGCTGTATCGATCGGCGCGGAGCACCTTCAGTTCGGAAGCCCATCCGGCGTTGCCCGCGGAATCACTCGCGGTCACCACCGAACCCTGCGCGGACGAAGCGCCCAATTGCAGACCGCTCATCCTCACCGTCCCGGCCACGTCGAGCTTGGTCTGCGGAGTGCTCGTGCCAATCCCGACGCTGTCGAGAAAACTGTTCGTCCCCAAGAAGGTCTGCGTGCCGGCAGTGAGCAGGGCGACGCCGGGAGGCAGTTGTGCCGACGCCACGGTTCCCAAAAAATTGCTCGCGCTGCCAGCCATGATCGCGTAGGGAGCCGGCGTCAGATGAACCCGTGGAACCATGTTCGTGAAGGGCGGCTGATTCTGCTGCGATGGCGGCGTGGACCGGTAGCTGATCTGCAGCCAGCGTTCTCCCCCCGTGAATACGCCGGCCCCGAAATCCAGTTCCAGGCTCACCAACCCGTCCGCGATCTGGACGTTGGCCTTCGTAAGGGTCGCGCCGGCCTGGCTGCCAATCAGGGCATCGGTGAAAATGCGGAATTGGAAATCATTGAACCCATTGGCAGGGCTCCCGTTGATGACCAATCGCCCTTGATAGTTAATGGCGCTGCCCTGGCAGAAGGCCCCAACGGCGGAGAATAACAGCGCAGACGCGGCGAGGAGGAATTTGATATTCATAGTTTTAATTGCTTCGACATTTCATGCTTCTAAGGCTGTAAAGAGGAAACCGCCGGCCAGCATTACAAGATTCTTAATAAAATGTTTGAGGAGGGGTAATGCCGGGCGCATTCGCGAGTCCATGGCAGGGTGGATTGACCGGAATGTCCGTTGCCCAATCCCAATCCTGAGAGGATTAGATCACTCGGTTCAAGGTTCAAGGTTCCCCATAAAAGAAAAGCTGAAAAGCTGAAAAGCTGAAAAGCTGAAAGCGGACTCTGCCATTCAAAATTCTATGTTCAATGTTCAATGTTCCCCATTCCCCAGTTTCAGCATTTCAGTATTTCAGCCTTTCAGCTTTTCCCCGCCGCCCCCCGTTCAAGGTTCGAGGTTCGACGGTTCAAGGTTCGAGGTTCGACGGTTCAAGGTTCGAGGTTCGACGGTTCAAGGTTCGAGGTTCGACGGTTCAAGGTTCGACGGTTCGAGGTTCAAGGTTCAAGGTTCAACGGTTCAAGGTTCAAGGTTCAACGGTTCAACGGTTCAAGGTTCAACGGTTCAACGGTTCGAGGTTCAAGGTTCAACGGTTCAAGGTTCAACGGTTCAACGGCTCAGGCGTTCACAGTGCCCCGGTCACCCTGGGTGATTCTCCCGCGGGCGATCCGATGCTTGTGGTCAACCCGATTGCCCTGCAAATCGCGGGCTCCGCCCAGGGGGTGCAGCTGTCATGGCCGGCAGGAGAGAGGGGCTATCTATTCAATCCCATATTATTTCCATGAGCGCCTTGACCCGCCCACCGATCCAGACGTAGTCTCTCCCTATGGTTGCCGCAGATTTATCACGCATCGCATTCGAGTTGCCGCCGGAGGAACGCCTGGAGATGGCTCGTCGCCTGGTGGAGAGCGTCGTGGCCCCCGTCCCCCTTAACGACGCGGTCACCGAAGGTATCCGGCGTCTCGAGGATATGGCCACCGGCCGCGTAGAAGGTTTGACGGAAGCACAATACCGCGCTGCGCTCGGATGAGGGTGTTGTTTCATCCCGGCTTTCCGAAGGATGTTCGCAGATTCGAGGAAGCCGGCTAAACCTTGTTGCAAACAAGATTTCCATGCAAATCCTCGACCTCCCACCTGAGCTTTCAGCCACCGTGTCCGCCGCTGCCTGAGAACTGATTACTGATTACTGATTACATAGGGGCTGATTACTGACCAACCCGGCCCTCGTCTCTCTGCCCCCCCCCGATCAAGCCCATCGGACCGCAGGACATCACAGCGCTGCGCCAGCAGCTCAACGTTAGCCAGGCGGTGTTCGCCGGTCTGCTCAATGTGCCCAAGGTGACGGCCATCAGTTGGGAGAAAGGGCGCCGTCGGCCGACCGGTGCCGCCCTCCGTTTGCTTGACCTCATCCGCAAGCAGCCCCAAATCCTTCAGGTGCGGCCCGCACCCCATTCGAGTCCGGCATCAAAATGAATGTTTTTGTGGCGCATCGCGTACTCGAGTGGGTGAAGTTTGATTGAGAAAGTGATTTTGAGGCCCTATTGACGGGCCAAATGCAGGTTTCTATGCGTCCGCAAATCGGTTACGCTTGAGTGATGCCTAAATCTTTGCGTAAACGCCAGCTTCGAGATGCCTACTGATTCCCTGGACTCTTTCCGGCAAGTAAGGTTTACGCAGTCTTCGGCGATCCGTGTGCTCCAACGTCGGGCTTACGATCTGCGTAACAAAGAGTATCTGCGACTCAACATCCTCGCGTGTATGCTGCGAGAATCTGATGTCACAAACAAGTCGTCTCGTCAGCAGAATCTGCCGGTGAGTGCCATCTCCAGAGCGCGGGAAACGCCCTGTTTTCGGCCACGAACAGCCTGCAAATGCACGACATCATGCGGTGACCACTCGGTCCAACTCTCGCGGATGCCCCTGCAATACATGGTCCAAAGCGAAAAACTCATCGTGTCTCATTGGGGATGTGCAGATCGGCCGCGCTGAAGGACCATTGTGGCCAACAATGTCTGCTCTACAGCCGAAAGAAGAAAACATCAGGTGAACCTTTGACCGCAGGGGGGCGCGTGCTATGGAGCACAAAGCCCGCCCCCCTGCTAGTTCTATCTCGTTTCCGAGCCCCAAAAACACCACAATTCACCCACTCGAGTACGCGAAGACCCGTTTTTGTTGTTGCATTCCTGGGGAGGGGGGGTGCTATCTTTTCTTTAGCAAAGGTGGCATCGCGATGGTGCTGCCTGAGCAGTTACCAATTATGAAGCCTGGAATGAACGTTCTTATTCTCGCTGTCTTTTTGGCAGCATTGTCCGCCACCGCCCAAGTGCCTGGCATCATCAGCCATCAGGGCAAGGTGACTGTCGGTGGCACCAACTACACCGGCACCGGCCATCGGCTACCGGCTGCCGACGGAAGCCGAATGGGAGAAGGCAGCCCGGGGCGGGTTGAGCGGAAAACGGTTTCCGTGGGGCGACACCATCTCGCAGAAACTGGCCAACTACTACGGAAATACCGCCATCTCCTACGATTTGGGGCCGAATAGCGACAACGCCATTGGGAGCGTTGGAGGAACGTCCCCGGCGACAAGTCCAGTGGGATCGTTTGCGGCTAACGGCTATGGGTTGTATGACATGGCGGGGAACGTCTTTGAGTGGTGTTGGGATTGGTATGCGGCAACATACGCAGGAGGGAGTGATCCACGAGGTCCAGAGACAGGCTCGGCCCGTGTGGTTCGGGGCGGCAGTTGGAACGGCGATGCGGTCGGCTGCCGGGCGGCGTCCCGCGTCAACGGCTACCCGTTGGGCAGGACCAGCGACTTCGGGTTCCGCGCCGTCCTGCCCCCAGGTCAGTGAGTTGAACGGGCGGAGCAGTCGTGACGGAGCGAGGGACGAGCGACGCCTGCGGAGCGGGGGCCAAAGAAAAGCCCGCGCAGCGGTCGTTATATTTTGCAAGAACGAGATTCGGGTTGGGCGCCGGCCAGGCAATTGGGCCGGCCCTGAACAACGAAACCGGAGCAATGAACAAAAAGATCACTATGAAAACTAACGGTCCATTCAGTCATCGCGCCCTGTGGTCGGTGCTGGTGGTGTTGCTCTGCGCGTCACTCAATGCGTCTGCGATGCAGATCTTCGTCAAAACGCCCGCCGGCGAGACCATCACCCTGGATGTCGAGCAAACCGACTCCATTAAGGATGTCAAAGCGAAGATCCAGGTCAAGGAAGGCTATCCGCCCGCCCTGCAAAGGTTGTTCTTCGACGGGCAGGAGTTGCAAGATAACTCGACCTTGGTCGAATACAACATCCAGAAGCAATCCACGCTGGATCTGGTGCTGCTGGAAGCCGAAGAGCGGGGAGTCCTCGCGGCGGGCGGCGGCGCTGCTGCTGCAGGTGTCTATGTGCTCACCGACACAGTAGGCCAGCCCGTCATCGGCGGGGCCAGTTCCGCCGACTACGCCATGGCCATGGACGACGGTTTCTGGCCCGACGACGAGACGACCGTGCATTGCGCCGCCGGCGTCCTCACCGCCGCGCCTTGGTATGTTGATCTCGATAACCACAAAATCGTTATCACGTTCACCAATAGCTATGGGCTGGGGAGTGTCAAAGCGCTGAGATTAGTCAACTGCACCATGACTGCCCTGGCCTACGACGCCACGGGTGCGCAGTTGGGGTCGGAGCTATCGTTGACCCAGGATGTGGCTACCACCCTCCCCGATGGGACCGCCAGGGTGGTCTGTCTTGCAACCCGAATTGTCGATACGTCGCCAGGTTCCTGCAATGCCGAGGCGAAGGATATGTGTGGCTTGTTCGCTGCCTCGGCTGATCCTGTAACCACCCGGCTTACGATCTCTGGCGGCGGGCAAACGCAGCAGATTCTGACCGGCATTCTGTCGGCGGAGCGGCTGCTCAGGGTCCAAAATGGCACGCCCGGCTTGACCAAGCTCACCATTGTCGTGAACGGCCATAGCTACTTCCTGGCCCCGCTGAGCGATGGCGAGTCCCTGTGGCTGGATGTGGGCGCGGCGATGATTCCGGGAGACGGCAACACGGTGGTCCTGCTCGGCGAGGGTGCCGAGGGCGCCAGCGCCACGGTCACCCTGGGTGATGCTCCCGCGGGCGATCCGATGCTTGTGGCCAACCCGATTGCCCTGCAAATCGCGGGCTCCGCCCAGGGCGTGCAGTTGTCCTGGCCGGCAGGAGAGAGGGGCTATCTATTGCAGAGCCGCCCGAGCCTGGCGCCGTCCGATGCGTGGGTCAATTGGCCCGCCGCGCCCGAGAGCGTGAATGGGCGTTGGGTCAGCACGGTGCCCGCAGAAGGCTCCGCCCGGCTCTTCCGCCTCTATAAACCATGAGCTTATCCGGGCCTGTTCCGGGAAACCCACTACCCAGCAACAACGGTCCCAGGTCTTTATTCTTATTCTTTATGCCCACCGACAAACAAACTGCCGACACCAGTAATCGTGGACACCCGCTGACCACCAGGGACCAGCCCAGCCAGAAGCAGTCAAAAGCCGCTTATCGCAAACCGCTCCTGAGGCGTCTGGGAGTGCTAAAGTCCGCCGCCTCAAGCAAGGTGGATCCTAATTGGGGGTAAGTCGAGTAAGCAGGCGTCGCGTCGGGAATTGCATCCGCACGAGGGGAAGCTCGACCGCGGGAGTCCGATGCCCACTGCAACCCGTGAGCCTCCTGAGTGACTGTACTTGAGGAATCCCGAGCTAAACCTGGCGACCAGCACAATGAACAAGCCTTGCTCAAAAGCCGGTCTGGACCATCTTCTGAAGCAGCAATTCTTGCAGGATTGCCTGGCGGGGGCCTCCGCCCGTGCCACCGGATGGCCGGGCAAACCCCTTTCTGAGTCGGACTGGACGGAAGTGGTTGGTCTAGCGGCAGGGCATGGCGTCCTGCCGCTGCTTTATGAGCGCCTCACCACTGGGGCTTGCCCGCCCGCGGTGCCGGAGCGGGTGCTCCAGCGATTGCGGGACGGGTTTCTAATGAACGGCGCGAAAAACGCGCTGCTCTTCAAAGATCTGGCACAAGTGCTCAGGGCCTTGGAGCAGGCCAATATTCCCGTCATCGTGCTGAAAGGAGCCCACCTGGCCGCGTCGGTTCATAGCCATATCGCTATTCGGACAATGAACGATATCGACCTGCTGGTCGGTAGGAACGATTTGGAGAAGTCGGTCTCGCGGTTGGGCGACCTGGGGTACTGTGCCAAAACCAAGGTAACCGATATCGCCACGTTGTGTGAGACCACCCGCCATTGGCCACGGCTGTTCCGGCCGCCGCCGGCGCCAGGCATCGAGATACACTGGGCACTTACCCAGCCGTCCGAGTTCAGTAACATCAACCCCGCCGGTTTCTGGGAGCGGTCCCGGCCAACGACCATCGCCGGTGTCGGGGCGCGCATCTTGTCGCCGGAAGATCTGCTGTTGCATCTGTGCCTCCATACAGCCTCCGATGGGTCTGGGCCTTTTCGCCTGGGTCTAAGACCGCTCTGTGACATTGCGGCGGTTGTTCACTGCTGGCGGGAGGAAATCAACTGGCAGGAACTTCAATCTCGCGCCGTTCAATGGCAGGCCGACCGGTGCGTTTACCTCGCGCTGTGGCTGGCGAAGAAGTTGTTGGTGGCGGCCATCCCCGACTCCGTCTTGCAGGCCATCCGTCCCCAGGACTTCGATGACCGCTGGGCCGCCCTGGCGGTGGACCAGGTCGTGCTGGCCGGGACCGAACGCCCCTCCCCGCAAGCCGAATCCGCGTTGGCTGTGTTGGGGTGGCTGATTGCCCGGCGGGATTCTGATTTCAGCCGTGGCAAGATAGGTCTGCTGCTTAAAATGCTCTTCCCCTCGCGCGATTATATGGTCCTATGGGCCGATTCCCACGGAGTTCCACTCAACTCAGCGCGAAACTCCGCGTGCTATCTGACCCGGGCACGTGGTTTGCTCCGCCGCGGCGCCCGCGTGGCGTGGCGAGGGTGCCTCCATCCCCGTCAAGTCATGGCCCACCTGCAGGGTTACCGCCAGAACACTCTCTTATGGAACTGGTTGGTTGGCGCCAACCCTGAGCGGGAGTCTGCGAGCGAATGACGCCGCCAGCCATGGAAACTTGCTTCGGACTTTTGGCAGCAGCGTGAAGCGGCTTATCCGCATAATCAACACCAACACCGCCGAACGAAACAGATGAAAGTGATGTCCTCGAGAACCCGCCTCCAGCGCAGGCAGAACATCCTCAAACAAGAAGCCGCCGGCACGGTCGTCCTGCTCAACATGGATGACGGGCGATACTTTGCCTTGGACGGAGTGGGCGGGCGCGTCTGGGACCTCTGTGACGGCAGTCGGACCTTGTCCGAGATCGCCGCCATCCTCGCCGAGGAATACGAGGCGCCGGCGGAAACTATCGAGCGGGATCTCGCAGAACTAATAAACGACCTGACGAATGAAGAGTTGGTTGGCGAAAATGCGTAGGAAATGGGTGGCGCTCCGGCAGCTTCGTAGTCCTGGCCGGGGGTGGTATTCCCTGCGGGTGGCCTGCTTCGCGGCAGCCGTGCCGGTCCTCATGCGGTTGAAGCTTCCCGTGCTCCACCGCCTGCTCGAGCGTCGCATTGCGACCGCCGTCAGGGCGGAGAGCGATTCACACGGACCCGGGGAGATTCTTCGCTGTGTGGAATCAGCCCTCGCCGTGGGCAGGCCGCTCGTCCGTCCGGGATGCCTGACCCGGGGTCTGACACTCTACTACTTCCTGCGGCGGGCAGGCGTGGACGTCACCCTCCGTTTTGGGGCTCGATGCCGGAACGGCGAACTTATGCAGGCGGCCGGGCACTGCTGGCTGGAGCAGCGCGGAGAGCCCTTCCTCGAACGCGGAAATCCGTACCGGTATTGCGTTCCCATCTATACCCTGCCCGCTACCCGCCCCCAGCCGGCGAGCCCGGGCTGACCCAGGCGCCATGAACACCCGCGCTTACCTGTTTCACGGCCTGAAACTGGAGATCTCCGGCGAAGCGGGCATCCTCGCGGCATTGGAGCATCGGCTTGGCCAGTTTCCGGCGGCGCAGCCCGGCACGCCGGCGCACTTGCGGTTTGAATTCCGGAAGGTCCCCGACCCGAGCCACTATGCAATCCAGCCACCCTCCGGCCCGAGTCGTAGCGTGCTCGAAATGCCGGGGGGCCAGGTGCGGTATTTCCCTGCGTCCCGTCAGCTCTATATTGACTTCCCCAATCGCGCTCGAGCGCTCTGCGATGCCGCCAGCGGGGAGGTGCGGGTTTCATATCCCGAATCCGAGGTGGGCAATACCCGGTTGCTCGCTTACCCCTGCTTCACCATTCCCCTGGCGGAGCTGCTAAAGCGCCACGGCCTTTACATGGCGCACGCCGCCGGGCTCAGCCTCGACGGCCAGGGGCTGCTGATCGCCGGCGCATCCGGTGCCGGTAAAACCACCCTCACGATTGCTTTGCTCCGCGCCGGCTTCGGTTTCCTGGGCGATGACACCCTGTTTCTTTGCACCCGTGCCCAGAGGTTGCGCGCGCTGGCCTTCCCGGACGAGATCGATGTCACCGCCCATACCGCCAGTTTCTTCCCTGAGTTGCAGAACCTCGCCCGCGTGCCTCTGCCGGGAAGCCGGCCGAAACAGTCCTTGAGTCCGGCCCGTGTTTACAATGCCGTGCCGACCTGGGAATGCGCGCCCGAGGTGCTGGTCTTTCCGCAGGCAGCACGGGCCAACGAGAGTTTGCTGACGCCCATGCCTAAAGACGCGGCCTTCATCGAGTTGGTCTGCAACGTGGTAAGGACCGATGCGCCCTCGGCCCAGGCCCATCTGGATGCCCTGGCGGCGCTGGTGAAACAATGCCTGTGTCTCCGCCTGCACACCGGCCGTGATTTCGACGCCGTCTCCACTCTCCTGCGCTCGGCTTTGAACCCGGTTCATCCGGCCCAGTCGGCATGAAGCATCTGGTAATTGAATCCATTGCATCCCATCATGTTGGCGTGAATACCGGAGATTCATTGGCCGCCTTGACCCCGCGCGGACGCGGGCGCACTGGCCCATCTCCCAGGCCGCGCGCCGGGAGGCCGTCCCTCCTTGCCCTTGCTTTGATGGGCCTGCAGATCATGACCGCGGCCAGTTTCGCCGCGACTGTCACGCTCCGCCTCGAGCTAACCACCAACGCGACTTGCCTGGTCGTAAGCCCGATTTCCGCCCCGGGCGCGCTCTTCATCCTGGCGGCCCCCGATCTGACATCGCTTCTGGTCGCGCCGTCGGTCCTGCTGCTGACCAACACCCCGTTGACGAATGAGCTGCGGCTGCCGGTGCCATCGGTGGGCGGCTTTTCAAACCAGGGCTTTTTCCGAGCGGCGCATTGGGCTGGCCTGGCGCCTGCCTTGGTGGACATCCCGGCCGGGACCTTTCTCATGGGTGCTCCGCCGTCGGAGGCGGAACGCTTCGTCTGGGACGGCCCACAGACCGAGGTGGCAATCACGTACTCTTTCAAGATCGGGAAGTTCGAGATCACCCAAGCGGAATACCAGGCCTTGATGGGCAATAACCCAAGCTATTTCACGGGGATTTCAAACCGTCCAGTCGAGCAGGTGACCTGGACCAATGCGATGGATTACTGCGCGCGGTTGACTGCTGCCCAACGGTTGGCGGGTTGCCTGCCGGCCGGATGGGCCTACCGGCTGCCCACCGAGGCCGAGTGGGAGTGTGCCTGCCGGGCGGGCACCAGCACCGCCTTCGCTTACGGCCCGGCGCTGCGATCGGGCATGGCCACCTTTAACGGCCGCGAGGAATACGATGCGACGATCGGAACCGAGTTCAACCCGGCCGGAGTGGCCGCGGCCAAACCGAGCGTGGTGGGCGGTTACGCGCCGAATGCCTGGGGTCTGTTCGACATGCATGGGAACGTCTGGGAATGGTGTCAGGACTGGTGGGCAGGCCAACTGCCCGGCGGCAGCGTGGCCGACCCGGAGGGTCCAAGCTCAGGTCTGAATCGGGTGGTTCGCGGCGGCTGCTGGTACAATGATGGCAGAATTTGCAGATCGGCCTGCCGGGCAGCAGGCGATCCAGGTTACAGAGGCAACGACCTTGGTTTTCGCATCGTTCTGGCCCCGGGCAGGCCGTGATCCGACTTGCGTGCCATTTGGCGAACCGGTGGCAGTCCTCCCTATCGACACTGGTTTCCTGGTCTGATTCTACTTCAAGGTTCCCCATAAAAGAAAAGCTGAAAAGCTGAAAAGCTGAAAAGCTGAAAGCGGACTCTGCCATTCAAAATTCGATGTTCAAGGTTCAAGGTTCCCCATTCCCCAGTTTCAGCATTTCAGTATTTCAGCTTTTCCCCGCCGCCCCCCATTCAAGGTTCAAGGTTCAAGGTTCGACGGTTCGAGGTTCAAGGTTCGACGGTTCGAGGTTCAAGGTTCAAGGTTCAAGGTTCAAGGTTCGACGGTTCAAGGTTCAAGGTTCGACGGTTCGAGGTTCAAGGTTCGACGGTTCGAGGTTCAAGGTTCAAGGTTCAAGGTTCAAGGTTCAGGCGTTCAAAGGCACCCTGTCTTCCCGTCTTCCCGTCTTCCCTGTTCAAAGGTTGTGACAGGGTGCAACTCTGTTGTCTCTGTTGTCTCCTGTTAGGAGCGCCATGTTTATAGCCACGATCACCCCGGATGCCGCGCCAAGCTCCGTAGGAGCGGCATGGATGGTTGACGTGGCCCTGCCGCAGGGGTTTGGCGAATCCGACGGCGCATCTGGCCACAAACATGCCGCCCCTACGGGGCTTGGCGGATTGGGCGGTGCGTTTGGCTATAAACATGCCGCCCCTACGGGGCTTGGCGGATTGGGCGATGCGTTTGGC
>Ga0194053_10001737_pt1 | contig 13708 bp, 13 predicted proteins | sample SepL228m_MetaG_FD_161684 | JGI IMG/M metagenome (GOLD analysis project Ga0194053, IMG submission 161684) | Anoxic zone freshwater microbial communities from boreal shield lake in IISD Experimental Lakes Area, Ontario, Canada - Sep2016-L227-8m | ecosystem: Environmental > Aquatic > Freshwater >... | reverse complement strand
GCCCGCGCAGGAATCGTCACGTCCTTCTCTGGTTTCCTTGGATTGCGGCCGACGCGGGATTTTGTCAGACGGACCTCGAATACACCGAAGTTCCGCAGTTCCACGTCCCGCCCGGAGGCCAGTGCGGTGGTGATGGCGTCGAGCGTTTGCTGGATGATCGTGAAAACCTCCGCCTGAATGATTCCGGTTTCCTTGCTGATCTGCATCACGAGATCGCGTTTGGTGAGATTGGACATGGCGGGGAAGGTTGTGTGGAACGGCAGGATAGACAGGCGGTTTCGGATTTGAAAACCGGAATCCGCCTGCACCCTCCAAGCACCTCCATCAGCGATGGATTCCCGCGAGCGGCGCGAACGAGGCGCATGGCGGTATGAAAACCAAATCATCGCCAGCATCAGCCGCCCCGGTCGCTCCCGCAGCCGGGCTCAAGCGGATCAACCTCGCGGGAATCGCAACCACGGCACCAGCCGCCAAAGCCGCCAAGTCGTATCCCGGTTGCCCGATCCAGACGGACAGGTGGCCGCGCTCGTCGATCGAGACGAGTGACCAAGTAGAAGCCCTCTCAGGAAATTTGGAAATCCTTAAGGGGGAGCTGATCGCCATCGCGAAGCCGTTCTACTTCGCCCATCACGCCGGCCAGATGGCAGTCGCCTCCTCAGTTGAAGCCAAAGCCGGGGAAAAGATCGTGCGGGTCGGGTTCTCGAACTCCTACCGGGGCACGACCGACGATGCCGCCATCCTGCGCGTGACCGGCGAAAAGGGAGCCGCGTTCTTCAAGCAGTCGTTCGAGCTCAAGATCAAAGGCGACCTGATCCCGGAAGCCGCCGCCGAAGAGATCATTGGTGAACTCCAAGCACTGTTCGCCCGACACAACGCGGGGGCAGCCCTCAGCGCCAAGGCGGTTTTCAAGCCGACCAAGGAATTCCACACCGCCCGCCACACGCTTTATTCGGCGGCCGAAAACATGGAGATCGATAAAGTCGTGCCTGTGGCTGCGAGCGTGAAGACGAAGCTTGGGAGGGGCGGATCAGCAGAAGATTGATTCGTCAGTGCCACCCGGAGATGCCGGGAGTGTCCGCCCGTGGTAATGTGACAGACCATGCCGTGACGCATGGGCGGAAAAAGTAAAGATGCTCAGGAGAGGCGATTGATTCTTTTTTTCGAGCCCGCGCAGAGTTTTCAAAATCGTGTCAAAGGTTGCGGACTCCTCAAGGAACATGTCCCGCATCTCCTGATAATCCCGTTCCAGCTCCGCCAGGCGCGCGGCTGGCGGCACGAGCCGGAATGTTCCTGGCACCGCCAAATCGTATCGCGCCCAACTCCGGGCGAAGAACCGTGATTTCCAAGGCGGACGATGATGACCAACGGCTGGCTCTCGAAAAATCTGCACATGGGCGACCCGAGCCGAGTCTGCCGGTATTGCTGCGCTGCTGCCGGACGGACGGACATCAGAAAACTTGTCAGGAAGTTAGAAATGTCAATAGGCAAGGCCTGACCCCGAGAATGACCCCGAGAACCACGACCTCGGCCACTGTCCGGCTTGCGGAAGCGAACACGTTGCCCCGCATCTTCACCTTGCCCGCCGATGGGTGCAGGCGGCGGCGTGCTCGGCGAATTGCCAGCGCACGTTGGCTCTGGCGCGGGTGGCCTGCTGCACCAAAGCCGAGAAAATCTGCTGCGTGTGCGAGATCGTCTTCCGCTGCCCTGTCCATAGCGTGCGCCATTTCGGAACCCATGACTGAAAAGATCTACAAGCCATGACGCCACGACAAGCCGCCATCCTCGACTACCATCGGGACGTTGCCTCGTTCGGCACGAGCCCAAAGGCACCCGTGTTCGTGATCCTCGATTTGGATGATTCGGCCGGGTTTGAAATCGCTTCGCATTACCAGCCAAACTGCGCGGAGAAACGGGACGCGATCAAAGCTGGCAACGCGTATCCGGCGTTCACGCTCGCCCTCACAATCAAAGACGCGAACGCGCTTCTCGATCACGGTTGGCCAAACGCGAAGAAGATCGGGGAAATTCCCGACGATAGAGTAGCCGTGATCCTGATCTGCGAGGAACGCTGCCTCTCGGTCCTCATGCGAAGAGAATGACCGCCGGGGTTATCTCCCAACCCGCCACTCGGCAAAAGGGAGAAATCAGGCTGATAAACGAGCCTTCCTGCGCGGCCCTTGTTCCTCCCATCTTTGCCGCGAGAAGATATGTGTCGCCCAGGTCGCGCCCGATCACGCCCGACGAAATCGAAACCCGCCGGATCGCCTATGGCAAACCTGACCAAGAAAAGTATCGTCTTGCGGATCGCCAAAGAAACCGGGCTCATCCAGCAGAAGGTCGTTGCCGTGGTCCAACAGACGCTCGACAGCATCACCGAGGCGCTCGCCGCAGGACAAAACGTGGAGCTGCGGAACTTCGGCGTGTTCGAGGTCTGCCTGACAAAAGCCCGTGTCGGCCGCAATCCCCACAAACCAGAGAAGGACGTGCCCATCCCGGCCAGAGCTACCGTAAAATTCAAATCCGGGAAGATGATGCGCCAGCGGGTGCTTCTACGGACTGAGGAAATGAGCAAGCCGGTTAAAAAGCGGCCGACGACCTGAGGGTTGCTCGCTCAGTTGCTCTTCCATCCTAGTCGTCTGCCTGAGGGAAGGAAGATCGCAAAACTACTCCGAGCCCATTCCTCCCAGCCGTTAAATTCAGGCATCGAGCCCCGAGAGCGAGCCCCCGAAATCGAGCCGGGACTTGGGGTCCGCCCATATCGGATCTCGATCTGCATTCCCTTCACTGGGCGCCCAGCGGGACAAAATCCGTTGCGTCGGCTTGGGCTCCGGCCAGTGAAAGAGTTTTCGCAGAATTGAGAGGAGGAACTTCATGGGCAGCATGCTGCCATCCCCTGCTGGGCCGGGCAAGGGGATCCGCTCTTTCCCTCCTTAGTGCCCATCCTGGTCAACTTCATGCTGCCCTGCTCATGAATACGGGCTGCGCCTTACGTGCCGCAAACTCGCCCTCAGGCATCTCGCTCCGCAAGGGGCGGCACATCTCGACAGCAGATTTACGCAGATTCGCCCGCGCGCGCCGAATACTGGAATCGACGCCGGGGAAGGGGCGCGTCCCACCGGAAAAAGTCGGGCCAAAAAAGAAAAAAAGAAATGGTTGACGGAAATTGCCGTTTGTGGATAATGTGTGCAGTCAGCGTCAGGTCATACAAACACCAACCAAAAAAAAGAAAACTATGGGATATCTCGTCAATTCTGAAAGTGAAGTTCGTCTCGGCAAAGTGAAGTCCATCCTGGAGCGGATGGATCTGGATTTAGCATTGGTCTACTACGATGAGTTCAACATCGGGAACGGATGGTACCTGACCGGATGGTGCCCGCAGTTCGAATCCGGGGCCGTTTTGGTTCCGCGCAAAGGAACCCCGCTGCTGCTGGGCGGTCCGGAGAGCGAGCCGTTTGCCAAGCTGGATAGCACGATCACAGAGACTCGGAACTTTCCGGTGTTCATGGTTCCCAACGAAGAGTACCCGGCGGCAACGATCATCGATTTTCCGAAGCTTTTCCAAGAGGTCATCCAGATGGTCGGTCAGGTGAAAAGGATCGGGATCGTTGGCGGAGACCGGATGCCTGCCGGATGCTTCAAGGGCATCCTCGATGGCTTTCAAGGCGTCGAGGTAGTGGACATCACCGCCGAATACACGGCGTTGAGATACTTCAAGTCGGGCTGGGAGATCGACCAGATCCGAGCTGCATTTGCGCTGAGCGATTTTTCCTATGACGCGATGAAGTCGCAGGTGGCTGCAGGGAATTCCGAAATTCAGATTGCCGCTGCCGGCGAGTTTGCCGCGCGCAGCCGCGGGGCCTCGGGTTTCGGATTCTCGGCGATCGTCGGCAGCGGCGTGCGTTCGAATGCGGTCGTCCCGACCGCCAGCAGCAAGAAGCTGCAGTCCGGAGAAACCGTCATGGTCGGCATCGCCCCGAAGGTCAATGGCTATGCGGGCGTCGTCGGCGATCAGTTTCCAGTCGACGGGACCTACACCGATCGCCAAAAGCTCTGTATTCGATATTTGCGGGAGGCGTTCGTCATGACCAAGGCGATGCTCATTCCTGGAAAAACCGGTCGCGAAATCGACGCTCCGGCCCGCGCCTATTTTGAGAAGCTGGGCTTTTCGAAATACCTGGTCTGCCCGTTCGTTCACACGATCGGGCTCCATGAGGCGGAGTCCCCGTTCTTCGGCCCCAACTCCGATGACGTCCTGGTTCCTGGGATGGCCGTCTGCATCGACGTCTCGTTTTTCGGGCACCCGGAGTTTCACGGATGCCGCATCGAAACCGGATATCTCATCACGGCAAATGGCGCGGAGCCATTCAGCGCGAAGATGGATGCCGTCCACTGCAATCTTGGCATTTAGTTCGATCTCAAGACATGCGGAGCAGCGCGGGCTGCTCCGCCTATGCCAACCAAACGCGACCTGATTCCACACACCATTTCACGCATACTATTGATCTCATGATGAACAAACAGTCTTTCAAAGTCGTCCTCGGTATCGATATGGAAACGGACATCGGCAGCTACACCGACCGATATGAGGGGACAAAGCACGGGACGCCAAGGCTGCTTGAGCTTTTCGGCAAACACGAGGTGCCTGCCACCTTTTTTTGGACCGGGCACGCGGCCGAAAATAACCCGGAGATGGTTCGGGCGGTTCGCGATGCGGGGCATGAGACCGGATGCCACTCTCTCCTCCACGAAACCTTGGGAGATCCGCTGTTCCCGCTGCCAAACAACTGGCCGGTTTGCGATTTTGAAGTGGAAGGGCGCATCAGGGAAGCAACCCGGATTGTCGAGGAAATCAGCGGGGTCAAGATGGCGAGCTTCCGCTGCCCAAGGCTCTGGGGCAGCACAAAGGTGGTGAATGTCCTCGAGAGCCTCGGCTACAAGGCCGATGCCTCGCTGCCGCTCTATTTCTACAGGACCATGATCGAGCCGTACCATCCGTCGTCAACCGACTGGACGACGCGCGGGGAATTGAAGCTGGTCGAGATCCCGAACTTTTGCGACCTGGCCATGGAGAGCCGCGATCCCTGGCAGCGCGACCGCGACCAGTGGCCGCTATTCCGGACGGAAGGCGCCGAATCGCTGCTGAAGAAATGCGTCGGCTTCATCGACTATGTGACGGCGAAAAACGTGAAGCCGGTCCTGTGCCTTTACCTCCACCCCTGGGAGTTCTATGAGATGCCGCAGGGGGCGATCGATTTCGGCGAGGCGGATGTGACGCCCAAGCCGTTTATCACAAAGAACTGTGGAGAGGTGGCCGTGCGCGAGCTGGATAAGGTGATCGCCCGGTTGAAAGAGCTTGGCGGGATATTTCAAACAGCTGAGGACCTTGCAAATGAATACTGAAAACCTGTTGGATCTCTTCCGGGCAGCGAACAAACGGGCGGTTTTGGTCGGCGATGAAACTTATGGCGCAGTCATAGGATTGGACCTGGAGGGCCGGATATTCTTGGTTTATGACGGCCAGGTCGTCAGCCGGGTCAACCCTGATGCCATCGGTGGAATTTCTGATCGGTCAGGCTACAAAAACCCGGGCGGAGATGGCTTGTGGCCGGCACCCGAGGGGACGCGCTTGGGCTACGAATATTCCACGGGAGAATGGGAAGTTCCTATCGGACTCATCAATGCCAGGTTTCTCGTAACCCACCAAACCGAATGGACAGCGACGATCGAGGCGGAGGTTCCCCTGATCAATGCAGAAATGACCGGGATCCCGACGGTTTTCCGGCGCGAGGTGAAAGTCATTCCTGGCGAAGCCACCACGGTCGAGGTGGTGGAATCGATCGAGTACATTGGCCGAAAGCCGCTCATCCCTGGCTCGTTCCTCCTCGCCCCGTGGAGCCTGTGCCAGTTCGATTGGAAAACGGGGGATGAGTTTGTCTTCGGGGGCAGCGCAGCCACAGAAGTCCGGGACCTATACACCGATAGCTCGTGCTATCAAAAGATTGAAGGCGACCTCGTCACCTGCACCCCGACGAATGATAAGCGATATCAGGTTGCCCTGGGCGAGGAGGTTCAGGGTATCGAGCTGCGGCTGAAAAGCCAAGGCTTGAGGATCACGCGAAATGTCGAGCAAATGACCGCAGGCGGACGGTATATTGACATCGCCGATGCTCCGGTTGACGTCGAGCCTCTCAAATCTGGCGTCAAATACAGCTTCTATAATGACCCTTCGAACTTTTTGGAGATTGAGGCCGTCGGGACCTGCACCAATGAGCTGGCCAAGGGGACAGTGCTGAGCGCGAAGATCACCACCTGCATTCAAAAGCTGTGATGATTTCTAATATGAATGATTCGATATTACCCGTTGGAGAAAAAAAACCGGCGCTAACCTTCTCCCATTTTCCCACCCATTTTCAGGCGGTCATCTGGCGGAACTGGGGCCTGGTACCATTTGAAAAGATCGCGGGCGTCTTAAACGCCTCGGTCGATCAAATCAAATCGGCCGGCGATGCCATGGGCTTGCCCGTTGAAGATTTTGATTTTCAGATGTGGAAGCAGCGCGGGTATCTGACAGTCATCCGCAAAAACTGGCACCTGCTCAATTACGAACAGCTCTGCGAGATGCTGGGATGGACCCCTGAGCGGTTGGCCTTTGTTTTGAGGGAGGATGATTTCTTCTGGCACAAGATGGGCAACCTGAAGCCGGAGGTGGATAAGGCATGCTTCCGCGAGCTGACTGAAGCCGAGATGGCCGCAACGCGTGAGATCGGGCGGATCGCGTCACAAATCTCAGGGGAAGCCTCCCAGGATGGAGAAGAGCCGTTTGCCTTTCTTCACAAGTTTGGCAGAAAAGCCGCAGGCCAAACAGTTCGAGCCGACGGGCTGCGGATGATCTACTCCTACTCCGCGCTTTACGGCGACCCGCTCTTTGACGATTCCGTGGACCTGTTTCCCGAAGGCCTTCTGGCCGAGTATGCCGCGAATGGCATCAACGCCGTCTGGATCCAGGCGATCTTGTACACGCTGGTTCCCTGGCTTGGCGAAAAGGCCGCAGAAGGGCATCAAATACGGATCGAATCTCTCAAAAGGCTCGTTGAAAAAGCCGGAAAATACGGCATCAAGATCTATCTCTATCTCAACGAGCCCCGGGGTGTTCCGCCAGGCATGTTTGACGAACATCCGGAGTGGGGCGGCGCGATAACCTCCGATGGCAACCAGGCATTCTGCACTCAAAACCCGGAGATGCTGGCCGCTTTGAGCGGAGCGATCCAGTCGCTTTGTGAGAACGTTCGTGGAATCGGAGGCTTTTTTGCCATCACCCAAAGCGAAAACCTCACACACTGCCTTTCACGCCCCACGGAATCCCTTGTCAAACAATGTCCGGTTTGCCGCGATGAGATAAACCCGGTCAAAGGAATTGTTCGGATCCTAACTGCCATCAACAATGGGATCAAGGCATCGAAATCCGCTGCCGACCTGATTGGCGCTAAGCCCTGCCCTGAGCCGAAGCGAAGCGGAGACAGCCTGCCGCAAGGCAGCCCCGTAGGGGAGAGCGCAGCGAAGCAACGGGCAGCATCCAACAGCCCTGGGCAAGCGTCCGCGCCGCCCTGGGTCATGGAAAACGAGATGCCCTGCCCTGAAGGGGCAACATCCAACAGCCCAGGGCAAGCGTCCGCGCCGCCCTGGGTCTTAGAAAAAGAGAAGCCCTGCCCTGAAGGGGCAGCATCCCGATCAGCGATACCCGGTGCCGATCTGATCGCCTGGAGCTGGGCGTGGAGCCCGGATTGGGACGAAGATGTGCTCAGGGCCTTACCAAAAGAAATCCGGATCCAGTGCGTGAGCGAGACGGATCTCGTGACCGACTGCCTGGGAATCCCTGGGAAGGTGATAGACTATTCCATTGCCAAAGTCGGGCCCGGCCCAACTGCCAGGCGCCTGTGGGATCTGGCAAAAATGCACCACCACCAGGTGGTCGCCAAGATCCAGATCAATACCACCTGGGAAAACGCGTATCTGCCATATATCCCGACCCCTCAGTTGGTCAAAAGACATCTCGAAAACCTGCAGGCTTCTGGAGTTAAAGATTACATGCTGAGCTGGACTCTTGGCGGTTATCCCGGCGGCAACCTGGAATTGTTGGACTTGACGGTCGAAGAGCTCGCTACCAAAAGGTTTGGGGCGGAGCACGCGGCCGAGATTACGGAGGTTTGGGATCTTTTCTCCAAGGGTTTTGAGGATTTCCCATTCGACTCGGTCAACCTGATCTATTTTGGACCGCAAAGCATCGGTCCTGCAAACCTCCTGTTTCACGAAAGCACCAACTACAGCGGGACGATGGTCGGATTCCCCTATGACGACCTCAAATTATGGAGCGGGGACGGGCATTACCCCGAGGAGGTTCTGGAAAAGACATTTCTGAAAATGTCCGAGGGCCTCGGTGCGGGATTGGGAAAGCTGATCCTGCTTGAACCGCAAATTCTGGCCCCATACGCCGACAATTATTCGGACCTGCGGAATGTCGCCGAGGCCTTCTATTGCAATATCCGGAGCGCCTATCTGCAGATCGCCTTCATCCGATCCAGGGGGAGGGATAGCACTCGCACCCTGGAGATTCTGGCTGAGGAAGAGGAGCTTCCGATGCGCCTCATGGCCGCCCAGCGCCACGATTCCCGAATTGGGTTTGAGGCGACCAACCACTACATGTATCTCCAAAACGATTTGATCGAGAAGGTTCTGAACTGCCGGGATCTCAAAACAAACTATGAATAAAATAACGAATGTCCTGATTACCGGAGGCTCAGGGAAAGTCGGGAGCGGCCTGATCCCTCAGCTTTTGTCTGCGGGGTACAAATTACGGGTGCTGGAATTTGAGCCGGAGAACCCTCCATACGACGCCAGCAAGGTCGAAGTCATTCGTGGCGAGCTGGGAACGCCCGGGCTGGCGGCAAAACTGCTTGAGGATATGGATGCCGTAATCCACCTCGCCAATGTTAAAGAGCGCAAGGACCTGTTTATGAAGGCCAATATCCAAGGCACTTTTGACCTTCTGGATGCCGCCCGCGCCGCCGGCAAGCAAATCCAGCAATTTATCCAGGCGGGATCCGATGCCCGCGTCGGGATCTATTATAATCCCAGGCCATATCCTATTGATGAGAACTTCCCGCATTCCGCCTACCCAGGGTGCTATGCTTTGTCCAAAGTTCTCGAAGAAACGATGTGTGAACAGTATCGCCACCAGTATGGGCTCCCCATCACCGTCCTTCGGTTTAGCTGGGTGCAGGCCGAGGATGACATCCTCGCGCACGGCACTCTCAAAGAACCAAACTTTGGGGTTCCCGTGTGGAGCGAATTGGCGACGACTGCGGAACAAAAGGCATTCTTTGAAAAGGGTCTCGATGGAGCCGCCTGCATGGTTCACTCAGATGGAAAGCCCTGCATGCGCCACATCGTTGGTCTGGAGGATGTCCTCCATGGGTGCATGCGCGCATTGGGAAACCCGGCCGCTATAGGGCACGCATTCGCCATCGCTGGCCCATCAGCTTTTACCTACGATATTTTAAGCCGGCGAATCAGTGACAGGCTCGGGATTCCGGTCGTTCGGTTCGTCAATACGGAATACCACGATTTCGAGCACAACCTGAGCAAGTCCCGCTCGATTCTCGGGTACAATCCGGCTTGCGACATCGTCAAACTTGTCGATAGCGCGGTCGAGTACCGCCAATCCGGCCGCCAGCGCACCCCCTGCAAATATCCGGGCTAAAACACATATGAAAAAACTAAGATATGGCATTATTGGAATCGGCTTTTTTGGGGAAAAGCATGCCGAGGTGCTTTCAGGGATGCCCGAAGTCGAGCTGGTCGCGCTGAGCAGCAGACGTTTGGACCGGTTGGCCCAGGTCGCAGACCGGTTCCATATTCCCAAGCGGTATGGGAACTACCTCGATTTGCTAAATGACCCGGACATTGACGCCGTCTCAATTGTCACCCACGTTGACCAGCACGCGGAGATGGCGGAGGCCGCGCTCCAGGCCGGCAAGCACGTCTTTCTGGAAAAGCCGATGGCCGACACCGTGGAAAATGGCCGGCGCATTGTCGATGCTGCCGGAAAGGCCAAGGGGAAGTTTATGACAGGCCATATCTGCCGGTTCGATTCCCGGATGGCCGAGGCAAAAAAAGTCGTGGAAGCTGGGAAAATTGGCCGGATTGTTTCCATCCATGCCACACGAAATCTTCCTGTAAATATCGGCGCCGAGGTCTTGGACAAAATCTCTCCTATTGCCGGTGATGGCGTCCACGATACGGACTTGATGCTTTGGCTCACTCAAAGCCCGATTCGCTCGGCCTATGCGATGAGCCGGAATATTCATAATCACAAGCATCCGGACTTGGGTTGGGTGATGTATGAGTTCCAGTCCGGGGCGATCGGGGTGCTGGAATGCATTTGGATGTTGCCGGAAAATACCCCTTTTAAAATCGATGCCCGGATGGAAATTATCGGCACGGCCGGAGCTATTTACGTGAATGCGGGATACGGCGGAGTTCAAGTGAACGACATCGATGGCTTTAGCCAGCCTGACACCATGTACTGGCCGGAAGTTCACGGCCGAAGACTTGGGGCATTGTTTGCCGAGCTGTCGTATTTTGTAAACTGCGTGCGCCAGGACATAACCATCGACGTCATCACCCCTGCCGAATCACTGGCGGCGGTCGAGGCGGTCATGGCGGCTGAAAAATCCTGTGCGACGGGCGAAAGAATCTCGCTTTGAAAGGAACGTGATGCACGAATATCAAATCGTACGAGCCAATGGGAACGTGGACTTGAGCTCGGCCTGGGATGATATCCCTCAAGCCAAACTCGAGCATTTCCGGATCGAATCAAGCAGCCACCGCCCGGAGGTCACCTTTCAGCTTCAATACGACCAGAGCGGGATCTATGGGTTGTATCAGGTTAAAGATCGATACGTGAGAGCTGCCATCACTCAATTCCAAGGACGCGTTTGCACCGATAGCTGCGTTGAGTTTTTTGTCCAGCCACCCGATGGGGCCGGATATGTCGGCTTGGAATTCAACTGCTCCGGAGTGATGCTCTCCCATCATGTCTTGGACCCTGCGCGGGAGGCGGGCGGCCCGTTGGCCGATTTCCGGGAATTGACCGACGAAGAGGTCAAGGGAATGCGTGTTTTCCACACGCTCTCAGGGGAAATCACCCCGGAGATAGCGGAGGAAACGCAGTGGCGCCTGGGCTTTTTTATCCCGTTTGAAATGATGACGCAAATTACGGGGGCCGCCAAACCGGAACCTGGTACGAAGTGGCGGGCCAACCTCTATAAATGCGCGGATTCCAGCTCCCACCCGCATTGGGCATCGTGGCAGCCGGTTCTGGAATTGAATTTTCACTGTCCGGAAAGTTTTGGAAATATTATATTTAAATAAACATTATGAGTTATAAAGCAGTTGTACTTGGTTGTGGGCCACGCGCGATATTTCACTTCGATGCCTACAAGGAAAACCTTCCAGAAATCGACCTGGTTGCCGCCTGCGATGCCAGTGAGGAGCGGCGGGTCGCTTGCGGAAACAAATACGCGATCCCGCGTCTCTACTCGGATTTTGAAGAGATGCTGAAGAAAGAATCGCCCGTCATTCTTCATGTCGTCACCCCGCCCGCATTCCGGGAGCAGGCCTTGGAGCTGGCTGGAAAGTACGGAGTCAAGGGCGTCCTCATGGAAAAACCCCTCGCGCTCACCGTCTCGCAGGCGGAGAAAGTCCAGGCGGTCGCCGAAAAATACAATCTGAAAGTTGCCGTCAACATGCAGCGCCGCTACTTTGACCATTGCCGGGAATTGCGGGAGGTCGTGCGTTCGAAGCAGCTCGGCGAAATTCATTTTCTCCGCTGCGTGACGAAAGGCAACATTCTTTCGATGGGGCCGCACACCATCGATTTGCTGCTGTTCTTGTTGGACAATCCGGCGCTGGAAAAGGTTTGGGCCACCGGGTATCAGATGAACGGTCACGAATATGGGCACCCCGCTCCCGCTCATATTCTCGCTCGCTTGTCCTTGCAAAATAACATCTCCGTTTACCTGGAGGATGCCGACGATGCGGTGGGGGTTTTTGGTGAGAAGGGAGGGTATTGGAACCACTTGGAAATTGATATTTGGGGAAGCAAGGGCCGGGCCTGGTGGAGGCAGAACTCCAACTGGGGCTACCAGGCTGAAGGAATGGCCGAGCCCAAGGAATCCCCGATCAGCTGGGACAAGAGCGACGCGGTTGGACAAAGGGAGTTTACTCGGGCGATGGCGCACTGGCTCGATGATGACCGGTGCGAACATGACAATTCCTTGCGCTTCTCACTCAATGGATACCAGGTGCTGATGTCGATTTTCCAATCCTCATTGGATCAGGCAATTAAAACCTTCCCGATGGAAATTGATCCTCAGGTCGTGGAAAAGCTATCTGAGCGTTTGGAATGCCAAGGGCGCGTCGCAGCGCGGGAGGAAGAATAATGAAAAAGACGCTTTCCCTGGCTGTTTTTGGCCTGGACGGACACGCTGTGCCTTTTACTCATGAGGTCAACTCCCGCCTGACGCAAGCCCGGGTGGTCAAAGCCATGCCTTATCCGACAGCAATGGTGGATGCTTCACAGCTGGCGGCCAATATGGAATCCGTTCGTAAGGAGGGAGTCCAAATCGTTCAGGATATTGAACGGTTGGCCCAGGATGTGGATGGGGTCCTGGTATTGCAGGATGACGGGAGCCAGCATTTGGAAATGGCCAAACAGCTGGTCTCCTTTGGCGTGCCGGTTTATGTGGATAAACCGATCGAAGTCACGGCCGCCAAGGCCCAGGAATTGCTCGAGCTTTACCGCGCGCACCAATGCCCGCTGTTTTCTGCTTCGGCACTGCGCTACACGCCCGAAATCAAAGCGGTTTGTGCCGATGCCGAGTCCGGGCCGATCTTGAGCGCCATGACCTGGTCGCCTTTCATGCAAAACTCCAGAATGCCGGGCTGGATTTACTATGCGATCCATGCCGTCGAACCGCTTTTTGAATTGCTCGGGCCGGGCTGTGTGGACGTTCAATGTGTCCCTGGTCAATATGGCCCGACCGCAATCGGGCGATGGGCAGACGGTCGAACCGGAATCGCAAAGGCAACGGCCGGTGGCGTCCACGGATACGGATTCACGGTCTGGCGCGAAAAAGGGACGGTCACAACAACCGTTGGGATGGATACAATCTATCAGGGGTTGCTGGATTCGATCATCGGATTCTTCCAATCAGGAGTTGCCCCGACGCCCGTGGAGGACGAGGTGGAGGTGGTCTCATTTATGGAGCGAGCTAATCTTGAGATGTAGAGCCTCACTGCGGAAATTAGCCGTTGGCAGAGCCTAGCCCGCATATTCCACACTCGGGCGGCCCATCTTCGTCCTCCCACACCAGATCACCGCGGATGTGCCATGGTCGTTCTGACCGGCAGGAGGCAGAAGCATTACGCAACCTGAACCCTCTAAGAGTGAAATATGCGGGCTCGCGGGAAGCCAGCAGGGGAGAGTGAGGTAATGGCGGCGAAAATGTTTTTTAAAAATGCCTCACGGGCGTCCGGTTAACTGAAAGATCGGCTTTTGAAAGTTTCATAGAATGAGCGCTTTGCGAATGAAAATGGATGTGACGCATTTGAATTCGGTCCATGCTTTTTGGCATGAATTCCGGCCGAT
>Ga0194053_10001736_pt1 | contig 13710 bp, 12 predicted proteins | sample SepL228m_MetaG_FD_161684 | JGI IMG/M metagenome (GOLD analysis project Ga0194053, IMG submission 161684) | Anoxic zone freshwater microbial communities from boreal shield lake in IISD Experimental Lakes Area, Ontario, Canada - Sep2016-L227-8m | ecosystem: Environmental > Aquatic > Freshwater >... | reverse complement strand
AATCAACAATCCCATCCCTACCAGAGAAGTTGAAAAAGCGGTTTGTCAGGAAATAGTTCTGACTGGTGAAGAAGTTAATGGAAATGGTAAGGGGATGGAGGCCATCCCTATTCCTGTTTCCACCCCCGGCTTTGATGTTGCGCCTTATCTCACTGCGGCGCTATGGATTACTAAGGATCCGGAGACTGGCGTTCAGAATATGGGGCTTTATCGAGGTAACCTTAAAAGCTCTAATCGAATATGTGTCATGACAGAGCGCACAACCTTAGCCGGAGCGTATGTCCATTGGAAGAGCTACAAGAGGCTTGGCAAGAAAATGCCGGTCGCTATAGTCCTGGGCGCTCCGCCTATTGTTGAATACACCGGTCCTCAGAAACTTCCCCTTGGAGTTGATGAGCTCACCGTCGCAGGCGCTTTAGCTGGTGGGCCCATCAATGTGGTCAAGTGCAAGACGGTCGATCTATTGGTACCTGCAGAGGCCAATGTCATTCTCGAAGGCTACATAGATACGGAATACCTTGAACCCGAAGGACCTTTTGGTGAAAGCCACGGCTACATGCAGGTTGAGGAATACAACTTCATTGTCAAAATCGAGGCGATCACCAAACGAAAAGACGCTATAATAACCTCTATCATTTCTCAGATCACGCCTTCTGAATCCAGTGTCATCAAACGACTGGCCTATGAACCCCTTTTTCTGTCTCATCTACGGGATCACCTGAACATTAAGGGAGTTAAGCGGGTTGTGATGCATGAACCACTAACCAACCTTCGGAAGGTGGTCACTGTGGTTGTAGACAGGGCGTTACCAAAAACTGAAGTTTGGCGAGCCCTTGAGGGTCTGGCGTCTCTTCAGCCCGCAGTCGGGAAAATCTGTATAGCAGTCAACGATGACATAGACCCGGACAATGCAAACGCCTTGCTATGGGCCATTTCATATCGATGTAATCCTATTACTGATGTTCATATTACGCCAAACAGGTCGCCAGGTCACGCCCCCCACACGGACGGACCTAAAATTGAATCCACCATGTTTATTGACGCTACGCTCAAGGTTGATTTTCCTCCAGTGGCGTTGCCCAAAAAAGAATTTATGGAAAACGCGAGAGCAATCTGGGAAGAGTTAAAACTCCCGGAACTCAGTCCCCAATTTCCATGGCATGGGTACTCACTGGGGTACTGGTGCGATACCTGGGAAGAATGCGCCAAACTGGCGGCCCAAAGCGATTGGCTTGAAAATGGAAAACGAACCGAGAACGCCAAACAGAAATTACCAGAACCACAAACAACTATCTCCCTTGATGAAGCGGCGAGTATAGGAATTTCGAAGAGTAAATCTGAATGAAAAGAATTATTGTTGGAATCAGTGGAGCGAGTGGAACCATATATGGCGTTCGTCTGCTGGAAGTATTGAGTCGGATAGATGATGTTGAAACCCATTTGATCATATCACGAGGAGCAAGAGTGACAATGGAGCATGAAACATCCATGACTCCGGATTCCGTTGAAAGGCTTGCGCATGTCATACACTCTCCTGATAACCTTGCCGCTTGTATTTCCAGCGGGTCGTTCAAAACAGACGGGATGGTAGTGGCGCCATGTTCCATGAAAAGTCTTTCCATGATTGCGTATTCGATAGATGACAATTTATTGGTTCGTGCGGCCGATGTAATTCTCAAGGAGAGAAGGAAACTAATCCTGGTAGTGAGAGAGACACCCCTCCACCTTGGACATCTTCGTCAAATGACAACAGTGACCGAGATGGGAGGAATCATATTGCCTCCTGTGCCTTCTTTCTACCACGCCCCCAAGACAATAGATGACATAGTGGATCAAACAATAGGCAAGACCCTGGACCAACTTGGAATCGAACACAATTTGTTCCAACGATGGCCGGGTAAATAATCTGTCCGGTTGTGTGGTATCGTCACTCGAAAGGAAAAGGAGAAAACAGTGCCTCAACAGAGTATGTTGGACTTTGTCAAAGAACTCGAAAACATTGGTCAGCTCATTCGCATCACAGAGGAAAAACGTGTTGATGAATTGGCCTCGATCATGGAGGGGACGCCAGACAAGGCGGTTTTTGTCGAGAAAATAAAAGATTGCGAGTTTCAGTTTCTCTCAAACGCTTATTCAAACCGTGAGCAGTATGCGTATGCTCTGGGATGTGGAACCAAAGAGCTGGGACAAAAAATCGCAGCATTGAGCGGTATACGGCACAAACCTGTGATCGTTGATACGGCGCCCTTCAAGGAAGTGATTCTGAAAGGCGACGACATTGACCTGACAAAATTCCCGCTCTTCTTATATCACGACTATGATGGTCATGCGTTTATTCAGGACGCAAACGTTGTTTCCAGAGATCCGGACACCGGTTTAATAAACTGGGGTATCTATCGCTTCATGTATCGCACCAAAAACGAGACAAATGTGGATATGCGTAATGATAGTCATAACGCCAGGAAACACGCTAGAAAGTACGCAGATAAGGGCATTGACATGCCTGCAGCCGTTGTTATCGGTGGGCCGACACTTGACAAAATAGCTTCTATGTATTCGTTTTCCGAAACCGATGATTGGGATATTCTTGGCGGTTTTTATGGAACAGCCGCCAGGGTCGTGAAGTGCGAAACCTCGGATCTTACTGTGCCGGCCAATGCGGAAATAGTTATTGAAGGTAGAATTATGACCAGCGAGGGCTGGGTGTATGACGAAGGACCTTATGGTGAATATACAGGCACTTATGGCGGAGGGTTGCCGCTCAACAATCGTTTCAAGGTAGATTGTATTACATATCGCAGGGGTGGCATTTATCAGTACGCAACAATAGGCGGTCTACATCCTGGTCGAACTGATCTGTACATATTTCACCCCACGGTGGAAGCAGATATTTACGATGCCCTGAAGCGTGCTGGAATCAATGTTCTGGACGTCTTTGTACCGGCTGACGGAGTTCACAATATTGCTTATGCAAGAATAAAAACTGTTGGGGGAGGCGACGCTAAACAGGCTCTAGGAATTATGTTAACGTGTTCTAGACAGTGGTTTCCCAAAATAGCGTACGTATTTGACGACGATATTGATATTTTTGATGAAACACGCATTAAGTGGGCCATAGCTTCACGTTTTGACCCTCAAAAAGACACGATAATTCTCCAGGAACAAAACGTTCTGCCACTGGATCCGATATGTATGACGAACAAACCCCCTGTGTATATGTCAAAAATAGGCTTTGACTGCACAATTCCCGTGGTGGGAGATGTGGACCGTTTCTCGTTTGCAGCCTGCACGGTCACAGAACCGTTGGGCGAACCACCGGTTGGTCTGAAAATTATGACGGAAGATGAACTGACTAAGGATATGACCGAGTTTATTAAAAAAGCTCCTCGTTCATGGCATGAGATTATAAAGTACTATCATGGCCAGCCGTATCCAAACATTTACAGGGCATTCGGCGCACTGCGGCACAAGTTGGGTCGTGTTGCCGATGAGCGTCCGACATATCCTTACACATTCTCTGATAGTTGTTTGACGCATAAAAAAGCCTAGCTTCCTCTCCGGTGTGTTCTCTGAGCCACCGGAGAATTTTTTCAGGTTCTTGCGCTCGTCGATAAATCTTCAGAGGGGTACGTTTAAATGGAACATCAACAAATAATGATTAAAGCCTTGATTGCTCGAGGGGGAAATAGTCGCGGCGTTTATTTGCTTCGATCACAATTGCCTGCTGACACGGATTTGCGGGACAAAATAATACTTGCCATTTTTGGTAGTCCGGATATTCGGGAAATTGATGGCCTGGGGGGCGCCAATGTACTAACCAGTAAAGTCGCTATCTTAGGGCCGCCTACCAGACCTGACGCGGATATAGACTACACTTTCGGTCAGGTATCACTAAATGAGGCTCACGTTGATTATTCAGGCAACTGCGGGAACATCTCCGCCGGAGTTGGCCCGGTTGGCATACATTTGGGATTGATCGACAAAAAGGAACCTTTCACCTCAGTTCGCATGCACTTGACCAATTTCAACCGTATACTCAGGGCGGAAATACCTGTGACCAACGACGAGGTTGTAATTGAAGGGGACTATCAAATAGCTGGGGTCCCTGGAACTGGCGCACGCATTGAACTCGATTTTTGTGATTCTGCAGGGGCTGCAACCGGTAAGATTTTGCCCACCGGAAATGCCAGGGATACAATAAAAATAGATGGAACAGGCGATTTGGAGGTTTCAATAATAGACGCGGGAAATCCAATAGTATTTGTGAAAGCAAGTTCCATTGGATTGAAAGGGACAGAGGCCCCCGATGAAATCAAGAATTTACCTGACAAATTGAGCATCCTTGAAAAGATTCGCTCAGTTGCCGCTCAAAGAATTGGATTTGTCGATGATTGGCGTAAGGCAACGGAAGATAGTCCATTTATTCCTTTTGTGGTTTTTTTAAGTGAGCCCCAGAATTATGTCTCATTTACCACTAAACAGGTGATTTCAGCGGATTCAATTGATATTGTGGCAAGGCAGATGCTTGAGCAAAATATGCACGAAGCTTATGCTGGGACTGCGGCTGTGTGCACCGGTACTGCGGCTCGTATTCACGGCACTCTGGTAAATGATCTTGTTTCCAAATCTATAAACACAACGGAACTCATACGTATCGGAAACCCGTCGGGGGTATTCCCAATTAACACCGTTGTCAAATCAAATGGAGATGATATCCGTTTAATCAAGGCAAGCTTTGGGCGTACTGCCCGAATTATTATGGAAGGTTTGGTATATGTTCGAAAAAGTTTGTTAATCTAATGGAGGTTGAGAAATAAAGTTATGACTGAAAATAAATATATATCCCAGGTGTTGGTTGACTTTGCCCAGCAGGCGTACATCGCTGGCCTTTCTGCCCAAGTGACCAACAAGCTGCATGAATTCTTAATAGATAAAATCGGACTTGAATTAGCTGGTTCACAATTTCCATGGAGTCTCGCAGGGTACCATGCAACTGTTTTGTTCCCTGCGAAAGGGTGCTCCACGGTCGTATATTACGGCGATCAGGTTTCGCCAGAACAGGCTGCATTTATTAATGCCGGTTTTGGACATGCGCAGGATTTTGATGACACGGACGTTCAATCAAGAATACATGCGTCAGGGATCATGATTCCGACTGCCTTTGCTGTTGGAGAGGCGGTAGACGCCAGTGGCTTGCAGGTCGGTAATGCTTTGGCAATAGGCATGGAAATAATGTCCAGACTTGGAAGCGCAGTTCCGTCTAGTCATATTAGAGGTTTCCATACACCAGACGTTGTTGGTCCTTTTGGAGCGGCTATAACGACTGGTTTACTGCTCAACCTTAACGCCGGGCAAATGGTGAACGCTATGGGTATAGCAGGTAGCTTTTCCGGGGGTGTAGAAGAATATACCCGAACTGGGGGCGCAATCAAACGATATTTGCCCGGCATTGCCGCTATTGCTGGGATAAAGGCTGCATATCTGGCAAAAGAGGGACTTACCGGTCCGCCGTCAGTAATTGAAGGTCACCATGGTATTTGCAACACATTTGACGATGGAACTTATATATCTAAAATTACAGATAAATTGACAGAAGAATACGTGATACTTAATACCGCATTTAAACCCTACAACTGTTGTTACGCCATTCATGCCGCTTTAGAGGCTTTTGTCTCTGTTTGTCATGAACATAATATACAGCCAGATGACATCAAAGACGTGGAGGTAGGATCAAGCAAGTTTGTTGTCGATCATGTCGGTTCGATACGGGAACCGGACACTGTTGTCGAAGCTCAGTTCAGTTTGAGTTTTATGCTGGCTCTTTCTTTGGTAAAAAGTCCGCCTGGTGAATATGATGTAACTGACGAGGTTGTGCAAAATAAGGACATTCGCTTACTGGCAAGCAAGATATCAATGATTGTAGATAAAATCGCCGAACAGGAACAGGCGGAAAGCATGAGCAGCAATGTGAAAGTGACAACCAACGCTGGCGATCAATTTCAAAAGCGTGTCAGGTTTTCAAAAGGGACTACACAAAATCCAATGACCCTCGAAGAACTGAAAACCAAATTTAGAAACAATCTTCAGCCTATTTGTTCTGCGACAAAAATTGAATCGCTGCTGGAACTCATAGCCAAGTTTGACACTCTGAAAAATATCAAAATGTTGACTTCAGCTATAGGAGAATTTGGTTGAGCTGAAAGCTTTCAGGACAGAGGTGAACATGACTCGACCTCGCATCTGTGCTTGGGCGCTGATTGTAGTACCTCTGATTTTTACAGGTCATGGTCCGGGATTAGCCAACGACGGTAAATGGACATTTGTTGTTTTAGGTGACACTCGGGGGCCGAAACATTCTACAACCGGTATTAGCGACGATTTAGCGCTGATCGCTCAGGAAGTCGCAACCGTCAAGCCTGACTTTGTCCTGCATACAGGCGATTTGACTTCCGGTTATTATTTAAACGCGAACATTCCAATTGTCAGTAGGGCACCTCTAAAAATTGATTGATTTTCAGCGAATTTTGTAAGCGGTTTGGGTGCCCATGTGATAGATCAAGAGTATCTCACACACGGAGAAAGATCAAAATGCCAAATCGCCTTCAACCCGGTTTTTTCGATATTCATGAGCGTACAGCCAAGCTGACAGAGATGGGTGATCCGTTGGTTGGACTGAATGAGCAGATTGACTGGGAAGTATTTCGACCTAGCTTGAATGGTAAGCGTTCACCGGGAGGTGTACAACCTCTTGAAATCACAACAGGCAAGAGCGGTAAATGTTTTCTCGCCCCTTATCATTCCGAATGGTTACAACTGTCCCGGTGAACTATTACCTTGAATGTTGTGTATGAGAAAGCCAGGAAGAGCAACGCAGTGGCGAAGCCGATTGATGTGGTTCTAATGTTCAAGATTTTAGTGCTTCAGCAGTTGAATAACCTGTCGGATGACAGGATTGAATATCAGATCCGGGATCGACTATCGTTTATGCGGTTTCTGGGGCTATAGATTGAAAGCCGGGTACCGGATGCCAAGACGATATGGCTGTTCCGTGAACGCCTGAAGGAGTTGAACTTGGTTGATGAACTGTTTGCGAAGTTTCATGGGCAGTTGGCGATGCATGGTTATGTGGCGCGAGCGGGTCAAATGATTGACGCAACGTTTGTTGAAGTGCCGCGTCAACGCAACACTCGAGAAGAGACGCTGGTTGCTGATGGGTTTGAAAGTCAGATCCATGAAAAAGGGACTCGGGCGCGGGTGGAACACGTATTTGGCGCACAGCACGCAATGGGCGGCCATATTGTGCGCACCATTGGTCTGGCCCGGGCGAAGGTCAAGATTGGCATGATGAACCTTGTCTACAACATGAAGCGTCTGGGCCAATTGATCAAGCGTGATGTGCGTGCTGCAAACTTGCGTTACGACAACATCAGGAGAGGTGTGTCCGCAGTAGCGTAAAAAGCGGGGAATGCCCTGAAAAAGCAGGGTTTATAACTGTATTTTGCTCAAAATCCGGCTCAAATCATACCGAAACGAAGAATTTTGGAAAATCCCGGGTTGCTGGAGTAATTAGCGGTTCCCTTTACTTTGTCCACAGCGGGCACAAATAGTATCAACCGCTCACCGATGAAAAATCAGTGTCTCAATTTTTTTGAAAAAATCGTTGACCGGCACAACACCATCTACGGGGGAATTAATCCGGAAGTTTTTCGCCCATAATCCCTGTTGGGCGTGTCAATAGTATTACTATCAGGATACAGAAAGCGATTGCATCCCGGTAACCGGACCACTCCGGTTGAACCGCTACAATAAGAATCTCTGCCACGCCCAGAATCATACCTCCTAATGCCGCACCCGCAACATTTCCGATTCCTCCTAGGACCGCTGCAACGAAGGCCTTCAGTCCGGGAATCACGCCCATGAAAGGCTCCACAGCAGGATATTTCATGCACCACATGATCCCCCCCGCAGCGGCCAAAACTGATCCCAGAAGAAAAGTAAATGCAATTACTCGATCTGCATCCACTCCCATAAGCCTGACCGTTTCCATGTCCCGAGACAGTGCCCTCATTGCCATTCCTACCCTCGAACGATAGACTATCAACATGACTGCGATGAGCAATATAATGGTAACAAAAAGCACCCAGAGGGACAAAAATGGGATTCTGACCTCTCCCACTTTGAGGATACCATCAAAAATCAGGGGTGTAGGAAACGACTTGGGACGGCCTCCTATGAGAACAATTCCAAGGTTTTCAAGGAGGAACGAAACCCCTATGGCTGTAATAAGTGCGCTGATTCGAGGGCTATTCCTGATAGGCTTGTAAGCACCCCGATCGATGAGTATGCCGAGCAGTCCTGTTAATATTATGGAGATCCCGAACGAAATAATCCAGGGTATGTGGAAGACCACTATTCCGAAAAAAGCTACATAGGCCGACACCATCAGAAGGTCGCCATGAGCGAAGTTGATCAGGCGCAACACCCCGTATACCATCGTGTAACCGATGGCCAATAGGGCGTAAAAGCAACCCAAAGTTAGCCCGAAAATAACTTGCTGAACTGCGAAAGTGTAATCCACCTGACAAATTACCCTGATTCTGGTCCACTAAAATGTTGATTTACGTAGAAGCCAACTTTGGGCTCGTTGTTCTCCTCTGATTGCCATAAGCGGGCAATTGCCTCTGATGCCATTTGGCCTTTAAAAGAGTAACCTAGCTTTACGATGAGGATCCGAATCCTGAAGAGACTCTATCAAGGGGTTATAGTGGCTACGTAAGCGAATTTCCCATCTTTGACCTTATTTATTACTATGGCTTTGATCGCGTTACCGTCAGACTTCAGAGATATCTTACCTGAGACCCCTTCAAAGTCTCTTGTAGAAACAAGGGCTTCCCGAATTTTTATTGGATCGGCCGAGCCGGCTCTTTTAATCGCGTCGAGCGTCACAAAATAGGCATCGGCCCCCATGGCTGCAAATGAGTCAAGTTCCTTGGCGGTATCCTTTTTGTAGAGTTCGAGAAATTTTTTTCCTCTCTCCGTGTCTACCATGGCTTCATGAAAGTGCGCGGTAAAGTGAATGTCCTCGACTGCGTTTCCCCCCAATTCAATGAGTTCCGGTGCCTGAGCACCATCCCCGGACACTATGGGAGCGGACAAACCCATATCCTTGGCCTGCCTGGCGATTAAAGCCAACTCAGTGTAATATATGGGAGCATAAATGATATCCGGCTTGACTGCCTTGATACGACTTAGCTGAGGAGTGAAATCTCTATCGCCTGACTTGAATTTGGTTTCAGCAAGGATTTGCCCCCCTGCCTGAGTAAATTCTTTCTTAAAAAAATTGGCCAGCCCCACACAATAATCCTGGGAAATATCATAGATGAGAGCGGCTGTTTTGGCATTCAGCCGTTCCATGGCCAGCTTTGCACCGATAAGACCCTGGTCGGTATCTATGAAACATACTCGGAAGATGTAGTTTTTATTCTGAGTAACAATGGGGTTGGTGGCGGTAGGTGAAATCATGGGGATTTTACGTCTCTCTGCATAGTCAGCTCCAGCAATAGTGTTTCCAGAGATCGTCTCGCCGAGGATGGCGACAACCTTTTCTTTTTCGATGAGTCTGGAAACAGCATTAGCCGATTCCACTTTGTCGGATCTCGTATCCACGAGTTTCAATTCGACGGGCCGGCCAAGAACCTCGGGTTCCATTTTTTTGGCTGTTTCGATGCCGCTCCAGCACATCTGGCCAAACGCAGCAACGCCCCCGGTCATGGGCATGTACGCCCCTATAACAACAGGCTCAACTGCAGTTGCAGGCGAGATCAGACCCATCGCCGAAATCAGAATCACGGCCAAGATTCTAAACATTCATTACCTCCACGCTCATGATCGATTTCACCGTTTATGCGATACGGTTTATAATTCTAGTTTGTGGCCGGACTGGGGAACAAAACGCGAATTGAGTATTTTCGAAAACATACTTCCGGTTTGGAACAAAACCTGACCTCACTGCTCCCAGCCAAAGCGCAACCATATAAGCATGAACAAGACTGGAAAGCAAATCGATAAAAAGCTTGGCCCTTTTCGTTTCCATAGGGCGCTGTTAAAAAAAAACGAAAAATTATTATCTGTTGACTTAAGTCAAGGCCCATCAAAAGGACATGTGCCAATCTTTTAATGTAAGTAACGAAGGAGCCCGAACACCAGTGAGGCCAAAATCGTCGAGGACGACAAAGGAGATAAAACAATGAAGTGTCCTGGACAAGACCCCCGATATTGGAAATTTGACGCCATATTTGAGTCCGAATGCCCCAATTGCGGCAACAAGGTTGAATTCTTCAAGGACGAGACTAGACGTAAGTGTAGCAAGTGCGGTCAGCGTGTGCTCAATCCTAAAATGGACTTCGGGTGCGCGGCTCACTGCAAATTTGCAGAGCACTGCTTCGGAGATCTCCCGCCTGAGCTGATTAAGCAAAAAGAAGACCTTTTCAAGGACCGGGTGGCTGTGGAAACAAAGCTCTATTTCAAGCAAGACTTCAGGCGCATCGGACATGCCGCGAGAGTGGCCAGGTATGTTGAGAAGCTTGTTGCTGAGGAGAAAGCAGACCCGGCTGTGGCTCTTACTGCTGCATATCTGCACGATATAGGCATCAAAGAGTCTGAAAGAAAATATAACAGTTCGGCCGCAAGATATCAGCATCTGGAGGGTCCTCCAGTTGCCCGGGAAATTCTGACTAAACTAGGGGCAAGTGAAGACTTGATAAATGAAGTTTGTGACATTGTGGGTCACCACCACCATCCGAGGATTGACGAGACTGCGAACTTCAAAGTTGTTTACGATGCAGACCTCGTTGTCAATCTTGAGGAAAGAACCAGGAAAGAGTTCGTCAGTCCAGCGAACCTTTTGAAACATATAAACAGGAGATTTCTTACCGAAACCGGCAGGAACCTTGCGAGAAGCATACTCGTTGAAAAAAAGAAGGACGAAACTGCTGTTGCTTGAATCAAAAATCAGCGAACACAAAAAGTACAAGGAGATAGAAAATGAAAGTATCAAGAAAAATCATAGAAATTGATGAAGAACTCTGCAACGGTTGCGGTGACTGCATCATTACGTGCGCTGAGGGAGCGCTGGAGCTTGTTGACGGCAAGGCTCGGCTGGTAGGCGAGAAATACTGTGACGGGCTTGGTGCCTGTTTGGGTGAATGCCCCACAGGGGCCCTCCAGGTTATTGACCGAGTGGTGGACGATTTTGACGAGATTGCGGTTGAACACCGCCTCGAGGAACTAAAGAACGCTGAGGGAAAGTCCCAGGATACGCTGCCCTGCGGGTGCCCTTCCATCCAGATTAGGACTTTTGCACAGCCTAGCGCGTGCCAGAAATCGAATACCCCGGTAACCCATTCGAGCGTTGATTCAACTCTTTCAACTTGGCCAGTACAAATCAGGCTTGTGCCTCCTACTGCACCGTTTCTCAAAAACGCAGATCTTCTCGTAGCGGCTGATTGCACTCCTGTGGCATATCCGGCTTTTCACAGGGATTTTCTGGAAGGCAAAGTGGTAATGGTGGGTTGTCCCAAGTTCGATGATGTTCAATCCTACATTGAAAAATTCACTGAAATCTTCAAGAGTGCCCATATACGAAGTGTGACAACTGTATTCATGGAAGTGCCCTGTTGTCACGGTCTGCCTTTCATAGTCAAGAAAGCCATGGAAGCTGCCGGCAAGAGCATCCCTCTGGAGCACGTCATCATCGGGGTTCAAGGTCAGATTATCAGCAGGGAGAAGCTGGTGGCATGAAGATGCCTAGGCCAAACAAAACTGACAAAGCAATTACACCCAGAATTCTGGATATCTTCGGCTACGAGGTAGATTGTTGAAAAGAAGGGCTACTGCCAGTATAAGCAAGGCAGTGACTCCAGCCGGTATAATCACATAAGTTGTAGGTTACTGGCTAAAAACCTAACCACCCGTCACCAGTGTAACCAACTTCACCTCATCGTTCTCCTGAAGTTTATCGTCAAGTTTGTATTTCTTCCCGTTGACGAAGGTGACCATTTTGAACTGCTCAGGAATCCTGAGTTCCTTTATCAAGGTACGGGATGTACAACCGGGGAATACGTCAATGTCTCGCTCTTCGACGTAGCTCTTGATAAGTCCAATGGGTCTTAACTTAATCCTCAAGCCTATTGCTACTCCTAAGGCTGGTCATAGAACCTTTCTCAAAAGTTCTGACCGAATTGAGTGGGCACCAAGCGCTCGCAAGTGGGATCAATCGGAAATTATTACCGTACACGGCCAGAGGTTTACCATACCTTGTCGGCCTCTTCCTTCATGTCATGCCTCAAAAGGGTTTCCTTGAGAGGTATGCCCCTGACGGGGTCTAAATCCATCAGCTTATAAAATTTGTCTTTCATGTCGGAGAAGTTGATCTCAATCCCTTCAGGAGCACCGTCTATCGCAGGCTCCAGCAATCGGGGAGAGAGGTTGTCGTCTTGAGCTGTAAGCCCGTACATATGGTTCAAGAGTCTTTGGAGGTAAAAGACTCGTCTTCCGGCCTGCATCATTTGATCAGTGTCCCAGCCGTAGCCGGCAACGGTATTGAATAGGTCAACCCATTCGGGAATGGAGATTTCCCTGTCTGCAAATTGGCAATAGCACGCACTGTTCTCGATGCTACCCAGCGCTACTGCAATGGACGCTGTCTCTGGTTTGTGCTGGTCGGTCATTGGCTCCAACTCGAATTCGAAGCCGATCTCGGGATAGAAGCAGGCCCCCATCTCCATGAAAAGCATGGGGTAGGCAACGTGACAGGCTCCCCTATGACTTATGGCATAGGTGAGAGCCAAACCATGCCCACCGCCTCTGGGGTCGTGCATGGGAGCCTCCAAACCCTTACCGAGAACCGTGTATTTTATGGAATGCTTTCCGATCTTAGCGGCTGCCGAAGCACTTCCGTCAGCCAGTAAATTGCCTATACTGCCTTGTCTTTTAGCTATTCTGGGGAGGATTTCATCTATGACTGTCGTCATGTCACCCCAGCGCAAAGCCAAACCGTCGGCGTTATCAGAGGTAAGATCTCCCTTCTCGAAGGCCTCCATGGCCCAGGCTATGGTACCCCCGGCAGAGATTGTGTCCAAGCCGAGGTCGTTGCAGACGCTCCCAGCCTTGCAAGCAGCAGCAAGGTCCATGGAACCCATGAGGGAGCCGAAGGCTACGATAGTCTCATACTCAGGACCAGGACCCTTAGGTATGGCAAAAGGCCCGTCCTTGACCTCCACAACCCGCTTGCACGCAACCGCGCAGAAAGCGCAGGCACCGTGATTGGTCAAGTATTTCTCTGTAAGGGTACTACCGGTAAGAGGTTCCGCCATCTCCTCCCAGAAATTGGAGGTAAAATTCCTGATGGGCACGTCTCCGTTGTATACGCCCCCTTCCAGGTTTGCGGCAGTGCCATTTTCGTGCATCACTGTCGATGCGAGAGCTTGTTTGATCTTGGCGTTAAGTTCCTTGCGCAGAACTTCGTATGCTTTTGGGTCAGCCAACTGTAATTCTCTTTTTTTCGCATTAACTACTATCGCCTTAAGGTTTTTTGAACCCATGACTGCGCCGAACCCCGCTCGACCGAAAGCGTGGTGCCCCTCATTCAAAATTAATGCATACTTGACCAGGTTCTCTCCGGCAGGTCCTATGACCAACGTACGATAGTTC
>Ga0194053_10001735_pt1 | contig 13715 bp, 17 predicted proteins | sample SepL228m_MetaG_FD_161684 | JGI IMG/M metagenome (GOLD analysis project Ga0194053, IMG submission 161684) | Anoxic zone freshwater microbial communities from boreal shield lake in IISD Experimental Lakes Area, Ontario, Canada - Sep2016-L227-8m | ecosystem: Environmental > Aquatic > Freshwater >... | reverse complement strand
AAACTATCTTTAATTACAGGATAAAGACCTTTATCTATATCTTCAAAAAGCCCTGAAATGTATACAATGTCTGAATTGTTCATTTTTTTAAGCTTTAAATTGCTTTATCCACCCCAAATCTTGCCATAGCTTTAGCTCATCAGAGTAAGGCAATACCTCGTTTGGAATAGTATTTAAATAACAAACCTCAATATTTTTGTTGAGTGTTTTATTTAATCCGATAGCAAATGCTATTTCGGCAAACACCCCTGCTCCGATATATCCAGTGATACCTTTTTTTTCAAGATTAAGAGCTAAAATCATGTTTGAATTCACAATAGAATTATAGTGATTGACATGAACAAGCTTGTAATCCTCCAAAAAGTTATCTTCACCTATTTTTTCTGGGTACTTTATAACATCATAGCCCAAACTTTCTAGTTTATTCTTCCATTCGACTATTTCTTTTTCGAATGAAGCACTGGCACAAATTACTACTTTTTTCTTTTTCATATAGTTATTTCAAAGCCCACGATATTACTTCTCCCCTAGCAATGCCAGCACTCTTTCGACCACCATCTTCGGTATCATTTCAATCTTTTCCCATATGTTCGTAATTCCAACACCTTTTAGAGAACTTACGACGGCCGAATTAGTCGATGAATTACTAAAAGCTACGATCAAAGTATCTTTAATATCGGCCTCTTTTCTGACTTCTGCCGCCACGTCTGCCCCACTAAAATCTCTCATAACTAGGTCTAGTAATACTAAATCTGGTTTAATACTTCGTATTCTTTCAATGGCTTTTCTAGCATCATGTTCCACAAATAATTCTATTTTATCCTTAGCTCTCAATGTAAAAGCGAGCTGGTACAAATTTAATTGGTCAATATCGTCATCAATGTATAGGACTTTTTTCATATTATTATTTTATTAGGTAATTGATAGTTAAACTAAACTTAGACCACTCTTGACCAGATTATTGGATGTGGTGACTGGTAAATTTGAAATCGGTAACTTAATAAAGAAAGTTGTGCCTTTGTTTAACTCTGACTCAAACCAAACCTTTCCTCCTGTATGAGCATCGACAATTTTCTTAGCGAAGAACAAACCTAAACCTGTACCGTAAGCGTGTGTATTAACGGCATTACTAGCTCGAACAAATTTTTCAAACAACTTATGAGCTTCTTCTGGTGGAATACCTATACCGTTATCAATGATTTTAATAATTACAAACTTTCCGTCTTTTTCTAGTTCCACATGAACAAATCCACTTTCGTTAGAATATTTAATAGCATTATCAATGAAATTCTTGAGAGATTGGCCAATAAACATATCGTCAGTTTGAACATTAAGATTCTCGACATCAACTGGTACTGAACACTTGAAATCTAGTTTCTTTTCATTCGCCAGAGTGATTAAATCGTTACAAGAATTTTTAACAATCTGCGATATATTAAGAACTTTCAATCTTTCTGGTGTAAATTGGAAGTTGTCCATATCTACTTCAGCCGAACGCAACATATCGTTCAAGATATCCGACAATTTTACCGACTTTTCATAAATACCAGCCTTAAATATATCAACTTGATCTTTTGGCATATCATCCAAATCTCCGTCTTTGAGCATTGAGGCCATCCCTTTAATAACTGATACTGGTGTACGGAGCTGGTGAGAAACGACGTCTATAAACTCCGACTTGATTTTAAGCAGGTGTTCGATATGACTTTTTTGCTGGTCCAATTTTTTAACTGATTTTACTAGTGTGTAACCAGCCACCACAACAATAGCAAGGGTAACGGAAATCAGTATGTACATGGTCCTATTACTAACATCAACGTTAACAAAGAAAAAGGCTGAACCCACAAGGAGACCGATCGTCCACATTAAAGCCTGAGCACCCAAGAGTCTGACATTAAAAGTTTTAAAACGAACCATCAGAATACCTATATAAATTAAAAATATCACCATTCCTAGCAAACCGTACATTTCCAATTGTGAATCAGATGACGCCCCTATTTGTGTTAGATAATAGGTATACGAGGTCCAAAGGAAGAACAAAGAAAGGAAAAACTCCATTCCCATACCCATTAGGATTATTTGTTTTTTAAAATCGGCTGTTGCGGTACGATATTTGCGTGCGAGTAATACAAAAATCCAAATCATAGCCATCACCCCAAGAGAAACATAATAAATTTTAAATGGTAGCCACTCAAAATTAAAAGCATCGCAAGTAGTTATATCAAAACCAGTCAAATGCAGAGATGTTGGTGAAAGTAGTATAACTGGGGCAACTAATGAAATTAAAACCAACTTCGTACGAAGCGGAAAGGTTTTCTTCTCTAGGAAAACGTAAATAAAGTAAATTGATAGTATCGCTATTAACCCTAATATAATACTTCCAAAACTCCAAACAAACATTATAAATTCGATATGAATATTGGTCCATTCGATTAGAGTTGATAGGGTCCAGAGAGAAAACAAAATTGAAATCCCAAAAAATATTCGATTTAGCAAGGAATGCATGCCATTTCTGTAAATATAAAATCCTACAAAAAGAGTAACTAGTGTGGTTGGAATATATGCATAATATAACAAAGCTGGTACACCAGAGGTAAACAAAAAATATGAAGGTTCCGAAAATAGATAGCAAATCATAAATTATTTATCGGTTGTATTATCTGGTAATATTTTGTCAGTAGTAGAACCTGATTCTTCTACCTCCTGAGTACTCTCAATGTTTACCGTTGAAGTTGCACAAGTATCACCTTCAACCGTTGGATCACAGTGAATAATGGAGCAATTTCGATCTCCAGGAAGACATTTACTAGCATTCTCACAATCTGTAATGTCTTTACCACATTCCTTGTATAAATCTGGTGCGTATTTTTGTACTTTAGAATAATAATTATTTTTTGTACACGCGTCATCCTCACATCCAACAAAGCATTTTTCTATGGCTGGATTGCATTTACCCTCATACCCCACTACATAATCATTCCTGACCATAAAACGATAATAAGAAATAAAACAGACGATAATAACGAGTGGAATAATTACAAAAGAAAGAACATGATCGTATAAGAAGGATTTCATAATATAAAAAGTATAACAGAAATAAACTTTTACGTGAAGACTGACTATCTTTAACCACGGTTACGAATTAAGAAGTAGATATGTACCAATTCCAGTTATAGCTATTGCTATGACTTTTTGCCAAATATGTTTTGCGTGAACCTTTTCAGTTGTAATTTTGGGAAAAAAGAAAGTTAAAAATAATCCAATTCCCAATACAAAGATAGGTTGAAATGATTCTGTTAATAAAACCAATCCAACTGGAGCAAGTAAGTATGTAAAAGCAACTACGACATTTCCAGCAATATATAGGGTCTCATTTAAAAAATTGAGAGACAGTGCCTTTTTGGTATTTTCTCGCATTGCAACTAAAAAGTTGTTTCTGTAGGATCGGATAAATATAAATATCAAAACGCCCACCAAGGTCATCATTAAATGTTCCCAAAAAAGTGAGCGCCAAAGATTTTCTTGTAGAGCTATAGATTTAAATAGTACACCTCCAAGTGCCCAACAAAAACCCGCTCCCAGCATCGGCAGAATGGTTTTTCGACGAAGTTTGAATTTATTCTCAGCATCAATTTCAAAGGAGATGATTGTAGTTCCAAGTATAATTATCGCCATGGCAATAATTTGCGATTGAATCAGTGTTTCACCTATGATGAAATACCCCAATATTGAACCCATAACAGGCACAAGTTGATAAAACACAACTACAATTGATGCTTCTTCATCCTCAAGTGCTATTAAATAAAACCATAAAACTAATGCATTTAGCACACCCACCACAGCTAGAATTAAAATTTGCAAAACACCAACACTAAAAGCAGTTCTGTCCATTAAAAATATGAACGGTAGAGCGAACACAGAGACTAGTGAAGAGAATAAAAGAATAGTTCCTACGCCTCCCTCCTTAAATACCTTCTCCAAAAGGATTTTGTCTATGTAGTTCGTCATTGCATACAATAACGGACCAATTAAAGCGATAAAAAACCAACTCATTATATTATGTGATTATACTTAAGTCCTCTTTCAACGTAATTTGATTCAACCTCCTGACACTCGAAGTAATCCTGAACAAATTCTTTTATGTGTTCTGCAGAAAACTTCCCACAAGAATAGATATCAATAGAAACAAAGTTTTTCGGCGTTAAGGTGTGTATTTGTATACCACTCTCTATAAGAGGGATCCAACCGCTCAAGCCGGCCTTGTCTGGGTATTTAACCTCATCACTTTTAAAAATGAAAGGTGGTGATTGTTTACTCATATTGAGCTTCACCACTAGATCTTCAAGAAAAGCATAGCAAAAGCCCAAATCATCACAAAGTCCCTCTTTACAGCCATATAGGTCTAGGGTCATTAAATATCCGAATGGCTCTGTCTTTGTATTGTTCATAATTGTCTACTTATAATACTTTATAATAAAGGAAAAGCAAAAGATTTAATCTCGGTTTTTAACAAAATATTTATTTAAAAACAAAACTGGTTTATACTTAACTTTTGAGTGTCTAAGGCCTGGAATACCTAAATCTTGCTCCCAATCATAATATTTAATTTTATGTTCATTTAAAAACTTGGCCTCCTCCCAATTTAATATATCGTAAACTGCTGGGTGATGCTCAACATCAGCCTTGATGAAATGAGATATAGCGTAATCTGTATTTACAATTTCAAATAATGAAAAACCAACTAATACATCTTTTAGATACAGCGAGATTATTTTTATATTCTCATTCTTTATCTCAAATATTTTTTTAAAAGCTTGGTATTCGTTGAATTCGAAATGATTATCTATCTTTTTATTTTCTGACCACTTTTTGAATAAATTGGAGTATTTATCCTCTGATACCTCATTAATCGTCTCTTTTCTTATAATATAATCAGGGTATGTTTTGCAAAAGTTTCTAATACCTTGACTCATACTGCTCTGTGGCCAGGCATTTAAAACAGCAAGTTGTGGAACTGAAAATACATAATCGTGAGAATCTATATCAGGAATTATCTCAAAAGCCTTTTGATCTAGTGATTTAGTAACCATCTCAGGTATCAACTTTAGTGTTTTGCACCAGTAATTATTTTCAGAAAACATTATTAATTCCTTAGCCGTTTCATTAACTTTTTTATCCCCTATAAATGACAAAAAAGGGTGTCCGGTAACATAATCACTGAACTTAACTACTAAGTTATCATTAAGGATTGAGATGGCCATTTCCCCTTTTAGATTCCATATCCACAGGTTGGAGAAATTGAAATCTGAATAGGCTGGAAATTTTGAGGTCATCTTTTCCACGCTTTTATAATCTGAAAGCTCAATTAACTTAAATTTGGGAAATTTTGGAATGATGGATTGTTGCTGAAACAAAGAACGAATCCAGTTGGAAATAGGTCTAAAATTCATTATATGGTAAGAATAACAAAAATAGTCTTCATTTTCAAATATATGATTAACCCTACCCTGAGATATTATATATATCTAATGGATTTTCCTTGGCTATAATTATATGGTTAATCCTAGGGGGGTTAGTTTTTATCTACCTTTCTTCTCTTCTTTAATACTTGGAAACACTCTCTTACCATTAACTACCTTAATCACACCTTCTTTTATTAGGCAAGCATCAATCCTTCTCAAGACATCTCCAAGTTCACATATATTTTTAATCTCTTCTTCGGAGAATTGTTTATTCTTTGACTCATTCTTAGTTGTCATTGCATTTTTTATACTATGCCAATAATCTAGTCACTTCTTGATCATCAACCACTTCTAATTCATCATCTTCTCCACTCAACTTGTTTAGATATTAAATCTTTTGTAAATTTTCAACAACGCTTTTAAGAAGCTCCGCCTGAGCTAAAATTCGTTCTTTATCTTTGTTAAATATTTTAACTAAGGTTTCTAATTTCTCCTCCTCTCGCTTTTTTGTTTCTTCACGTCTTTTTCTGCCATCATATAAGTCTCGAAACTGTCTGACAATCTGACCTCTAGTAACTAGTAGATTCTTAAAACTGTTAGCAAAATTATCTAATCTGCCCAATTCCTTTCTTTTTAATTGAATATTCTTTGGCTCGCTGGTATCCATTACCCAAATTACGCTACCAATTTTTTGATCTAAATTAGCAAAGATTTTCCAGACTGCCTCTGTGTTATGTTTTTCTTCATTCATAAGGACCTGAAAATCGGACACCTTACCAGTTGATTCAACCTCTCTAGCACCATCAAAAATCTTACTAAAATCTAGTAAAGGCTGTAACTTATCAATTCCATCTTTAATATCAAGGAGAACTTTTGCGACATATTTATCAAAATCTTGTGGTTCGGCAACACTATTAGCAACACCGCCATTCTCAACTTTTTTTGGTGTTAGAAGTATTTTAAAAAGTTTATATAAACCAACGAACAAAGCTCCCATAGCAACTGCCTCCTTTAATTCTCTGTTTTTTGCCATATATTTATTGAGGATTAGTAAGAGTCATTTTAATTCGATACTCTTTCAAAATAACCTTATCAGCTACTTGCTTCAAAGCAGACTTCAAAGTATTATCAGCCTTTCCAACAACAATCATTCCGCGAACCTTCTCTTTTTCTGTCACCAAGTTATCCTTAACCCACTGCATGTAATTCAGAACCTGACCTAAGACATGATATTTAGATTCTGCTCGCTTTAATTCAATAACCACAAAATCTCCTTTAGCATCTTTAGCTAAGATATCAATAATTCCAACATCAGTAACGTACTGTTGACCTGGTGTTCCATCATCTTCACGATAGACAGTTAGCTTTTCACCAAAATCAACAGTGTCCCAATTGTTCATAATGTATTCCTCCAGATGTTTCTCTAGGGGCATGAAACCAGTATTATCTTCGTCTGTGTTAACAACATTTTCTGACAATATTTCTTCCTCTTCTGGTTCGTGTGTTCGTTCTACTTTTTCAGGCTGTTGATCAGATCTTTCTCCAGCCAAGATTCGAGCAGTGACATAGATAACATTTTGGGTCATCCAATGGTAATTATCGTCGCTATACCCAGCGCCTCTAACCAAAGCATCTTTAATTACCTTAATATCCTCCCTATCTTTAATGTATTGTCTCAAAGCTTCAATACAAGGCTCATAGTAACGATACTGCTCACCAGTCAAGGTCTTATTTGGAATAGCAAACTCTGGATTAATATAGCGACAGAAAAACTTCCATTCCACTGGTTTTAAAGCGTTGTATTTGTCTGGAAAAATGTATCCTAAAAGTAAACTCAAAAATCTAATACCTATATATGAATGTCCTTGTTCACCAGTTTTTTCTATTCTCTTATCATTAATCTTTTCAAACTCTTCTCTTGCATTAGTAATACGAGTGTAAACATCAACAGATTCATCACATAGATTTCTTAAAGCAGTTCTAGTTTCCTCTGTGTATTCTTGAGCATAGATCAAAAGCATCTTACGTGGCCAATACTGAGCACCAGTAACCAAATTATTGTTAGTAATTGCTTGTTCCAACATACTGGCCAAGTCTGGAGCTTCTAGATTGAAATATTTTTGAAAGTTAGCGACAGCCAAAATCTTATATCCTTCTTCACGACTAACATGAACGTCAACAGTAATGTCCTGAATATGTTTTAAATAGATTCTTACCCACTCTTGGATTTTTTCTTGATTTATCATATGTGTATATTATATTACTTTTCCAGTTAATTACATCTTATATATTTAGCTTATTACGCACCTCTAAAAGCCCCTCCTCTTTATTATAATTTTTACAGTTGTAATTATTAATGTACCAAATCAACAATGTCCTTGTATATAACTCTAATTTTCCTAAAAGTTCTCCTGTTAATAATTTTGAGTTTGCTTCATGTGCTATATCTGACCTGCACTTATACATACTTTTAATCTCGTCAAAATTAACTCTATAACCTAAGATATTACTCAACTTATAGCTCACTAACAATGAGAACCTAAGACTTATTTCATTACTACCATTAATAAAAAGTAATTCAATTATACTAACTAGACCCACAAATGATTTCTTTATATTTGCTTTTATGTCTACACAATCATTAAATTCCCCAAAGGCATCTAATAATAATCTATTGGTCGTTAAACAAACGGCATCATATATTTTTTTTACCTCTGAGATTTCTTCTGTATTTATTTTGTAATTATCGTTATTTCTGACGTACTGAGGGTGGCTATAAGCGACTCTATTAAATGAAATTAGTGTTGGAGCACACACAAAACCACTTCTATATAAACGAAATGCAAAAATCATATTATTAAATTCTTTATGCACTTTTTCAGGCTCATCACATGAATTACATTCGATAATAAAATTACACATTTTCATCTTAAAATCTGTTCTGAATGACTCCATCTCATTTGGTGAATACATATCATACAGGCATTCATTTCCAGGCCCCTGACTAGCATTAAACTCCATCTCAATTCTTCCATCCTGTTTTACTTCAAAAGACTTAACATTAAAAAACTTATTTCTTTCATCTGTTGTAATTCGTCTAATGACAAAAGTTCCCATTGAAATTGGTTCAACAAAATCAACTATATCTATTAGGAACGGAGCAATGTAATAAGTTTCTTTCATGATATTGGGAATAAAATTGTATTTTTTATAATACTATACCCTTTTATATCAAAATCAATCAGAATGAAGTGCGGATATTTCGCTTCATATTGCCCCCCTCCATACAGTATAGTCTGACACTAACTTGGAAAAATTGCGGAAAAAATTTTTGGGACCCTGAAAATTGACAAGGGGTTACCTTCACTATGGTACCTTTTACCCTCCACACACGAATCGACCACCCCCCCTCAGTGCCTACGACTTAATTAACTATATGATTGAGAAGTAATTTATTTATTAATTAGTTAGCCACTTCTTACACATGACCAGTCCTCATGTGTCTTTATTATTAGCAATATATGAAAAGTATCAAAGAAATCATCGGTGAATCAGTTAGCTCTTACACTGGCTCAGAGGCCACTAAGGCTATGGTTATGGAGGAAATTAAAAAGAGATATGGAGAATCCGAACTCAAGAACTTCGACCCATATCACAACGCTCGCACTTTACACTCCTGGGCCAAGCTAGGCTTCAGAGTACGCAAGGGAGAGCGCGCCATTAAGTCTATGACGTTTATAGAATCTAAAGATGAGAATGGTAACCCAATAAAAAGATGCAGACGACCAGTCAACATTTTCTATTACCGCCAAGTCGATTTTATCGGTCCAGAACAGACTATCTAACCTATATGAAAAAACAAATGACAGTTAGTTATAGAGCTACAGATTACTTCTACAAAGCAGTGCCCATGTTAAGAATTGCCAACAAGCTACTCAAGCAAGTTGGATTTAGTATTGGTGACAAAATTGAGGTCCAATACAGCCCAGATCAACTCATTATTAGAAAGTTAACCAATTAGCCATGACTATAGAATATAAAACAAATCACGTACAAGACTATAACCATCCTGCTTATCCAGAGATCATTAAGAACGTCGGTACATTCGATATATCTGTAATAGTAGAAGAAGACAAGCAAACGTTAGCAGTATTTAAAAATATTCCTGGTTTAATTGCTTTCAAAACGACACTTAAGCAGAAAGACGAAGTCATTGGCGAAGGTCGTGGCACTGCTGTGATTAATAGGAATAATAAGTTCATAGAGCGAAGTGTGCGGTTAGCCTTTAATAATTCAATTTTAGGGGCTGTTTTTCATTCTACTAAGATTCTAGATGTCTTACGTCCTAGTGTGGAGAGAGTGTCGGTGGAGGAAGATTTAGAGGGCAGAGATAAGGTGGTGTCCTTTGCTGATGAAGAATTACGATATGCCAGTGATAAACAAAAGAACTTCTTACGCAAACTAATTGATGCTAACTGTGATAGCGGTTCTAAAGGTAAATATTTGAGTGAACTTAATCAGCCCCTGTTATCGTCCTTTCAGTGCTCTAAATTAATATCCAGTTTGCTACATAAATAAATTAACAAATAACTAAGTATTATGATTACAAAGATAAAGTGTGGTTTTAAGGGTCCAAGAAAATGCTATGTGTCCCCTATGGAGTTTAGTATGGATGATGCAATGATTAATAGTAAGCAAAAGCGTTTGTTAACTGTTTCTATTTATCAGTCAGTCGAGGATGAGGACGAACGTGAGGCTTTACTGAGTCAAATAGATGAGATGACTTCGAGTGAGGCGAATGAATTACTTTACGAGCTGAGGAAGTAAGACATAAACAAAGATAAGCCAGTGCGATATTTTCGTACTGGCTTATTTTTTTGAAAAGAGTTAGAATTATCCTTACAACTTAATAGCATAAGTAGCCTAAACCATTGAGCAATCAGTGGCATGGTGAAGGAAGTCCCGCAAAGACATAAGGAACCCATTCATATGGGGATTTGTCTTTGCGGGCCACATCAGGAAACTGGTGTGGAGGGTAAAACCCTCATTTCTCATGTGGTGGGTTCCTTGTGTTTGTAACCTACTTTTGGGAATTTACCAACTAACAAAATTCCCTTTGAAATATTTTATATATTTATCGTACGTTATGTTTTTTATGTTTGGAGTTCAAGCTGTTTCTGCGACATCTGTAATTTGTAGTGGTTTTGGAAACTCTGCACTTTGTAGCGATGGAACAATTATTGATATGATAGGCACCTCACACACTCAGACATCATATCAAACAAACAATAATTCAGCGGTTAATCAAATAATGGCTTTTGGAGAAAAACAAAGACAAGAAAATAAGCAAGAAGAAGCATCACTTAAAAGCACTTATGGTGTAACTAATTTTTCTATCTGTCATGGCTCTATAAGTGACTGTGATTCAAATAAAACTGATTTAACTAATCCTGCAAATGCTGGTACTTGTCTTGCCGAAGTAAGTTTGTGTCTGGAAAAGAAGCAGATGGCAAAAGAGGTCTCTTGTTCTTATGGCTATGTAAAGAAAAATGGACAATGTGTTACCTACGATCAGTCATGCAATATGTCTTATGAAAATTCATTTTTTCTTAAAATAGATAGTTCTGATAATAGTAGGGTGTGTGATTGTAAAGATGGTTATGAATGGAATAGTACAAAAACAGGTTGTGTAGTATCTCCGACTAAAGATCAAAAGTGTCAAACAAATATCGGAGAAAATACTGTTTGGTCAGGAAAATATAATGAGAGCGGAGGATTGATATGCGACTGTAAAATCGGATATTCTTGGAAAAGTGATAATAAAGGTTGTGAATTGCCACCTATAAAAACAAATGATCAGAATTGTAAGGAAAATTTTTTAAATTCTTTTTATAATGAACAAACCAACACATGTGACTGTCCTACTGGATATGATTACAACGATAAAATTAAAAGCTGTATTACAAAACCAGTAAAGACAAATGATCAACTGTGTACTGACACTTATGGAATTAATTCTTTTTATTTAGAAACAAACAAAACAAACAATAAAATTATTTGCGACTGCAAACAAGACTTCCAATGGAATATCGACAATACAAGATGTATTTTGGCAAATACTATTAAAACAAATAACCAGATATGTGATGAACGTTACGGAAACAGTTACTGGAGCGGTAAAATGGACGAAAAAGGAAAACCGACCTGTGGTTGTAATAATGGATACTGGAGGAATAATGAACAGACAAAGTGCATTCCTGTACCAAAAGATGAATTAAAAACAAGTCCTGTTTCGAAAAAAATAGACAAATCAGCGAACATATTAAATACTGAAACAAATAAGATATCCACTACGGCAGTAAAATCAACATCAACTGTAACACTTAAAATAATTAAGCCAACAAAAGGCATCTGGTCCAAAATTATTAGCTGGTTTGGTTTTTAATTTTTTAAAGGCAAAATTGGTAAACTGTAATGTAGTAAAACGTTATAAATAAAATGCAATCCCCCCGTTTAAAAGATCAGTCTTATAGTAATTTTGAATCATGGTGTTGCTCAATCAATTCACCCTTGCGTGGTAAAAAAATATTACATCATAGTTTTGGAATGGTAGAGATAAGTAATATTTCAGAGAGGGGGGATTTTAGTGTGGTTGGTTATGATTTTTTGATATCTAAAAAGTACTTTCTAGATAATTGTCTACATTTATTATCTCACAGAGAAATTATCAGTCTTAAAGAACAATGGCTTAAATACAGACAATTAATAGAAGTGGAGGCGGAAGAAGAAAACCAAAAACATCAGAAGTATCTCACAGAATTACAATCACAAGAAAAACAAAAAAAAGAGGAACGCAATAGACTTGAAGTACAAAGGCGGATGTTTTCTGATATAGCTGATAAATACAATTTTAATGTTAATGAATTAATGGATGAAAACGGACCAACTGAGTTATCTATTATTTTGCATAAAATAGATAGCAATGAGAACATCTCAAAAGAAGAAATCGACTGGTTAACATCTAAAACTGCAAAAATAAAAGGAAATGCCAGTTCAGAAGCATATTCAAAACTGCTAGGAATCCATTACAATTCATTATATTATAAACTGGGTGAACAAAAACCTACAAAACCTGAAAATATCTGGAATCTAGCCAAAGCCTGTAAATATTTCAGATTAGCGGAAGATCCAAATACAACTATAGAAATAAGCAATGTTTTTTGTAGGACAACACACACAGGAAATCCAGAAGCTGAAGCTGCGGTACTTACTAGTAGAGGAGGAGCGTTTAAAGATAAAAATGAATTAGATAAGGCTGAACAATGTGCAATTGAAGCAAACTTTATTGCACCTGATAGTTTCTATCCATATAACTTACTCGGATCTATTTATTACTTAAAACACAACTATCCAAAGGGTGACGAATATTTTAAAAAAGCGATTCAGTTAGGATCAACAAAAGATATACAAGATAATGAAATTAAGTTAATTATTAAAAAAACTGATAAAGACAATCGAAAAAAAATTATTAATTATTTACTAAACAAAGACCCTCTTAAATACAAGTGGCTAACTAATCTTTAAAAATATCACAACCCCATGAACAAAAAAATCCTAGACATCTTAAAATCTCAGCACAATACCATTTCGATAGTGGTCATTCTTCTCATTTCCTTCACCTTGTCGTTTTTTGCTGTGTCATATATTTACAAACTAATAAGCAACAAAGATACCGCTAGCGCTCCAGAGGCAGAGAATTGTAATGTTTATGGAATTAACCTACATGGTGGCGTAGTTACCTACAACACTCCTGATTCCTACAATGATCAGGATAAGTTAGCTGAAAACCAGACCTCCGCAGATGATATCGAATATTATATTGATAAAGCTCAGGCTTCAGACAATGTTAAAGCTATCTTACTAGAAATTGATTCGTTTGGTGGTAGTCCAGTTGCAGGAGAAGAAATGATGAAAGCGGTTAAAGATTCCAAGAAACCTGTTGTCGCTTTAATTCGTAGTCAGGGGTTATCAGCAGCTTATCTAGCCGCCTCGGGAGCTAAGACAATATTTGCCTCCAACTTTTCAGATGTAGGCAGTATTGGCGTTACTATGTCATATTTACAAAATGCTGAGAAGAATCAAAAGGATGGTATGACTTACGTTAGTTTGAGTGCTGGTAAATACAAAGACATTGGCAATCCAGATAAAGCAATTACAGAGGAAGAAAAACAGTTATTAATGAGGGATGTGAAT
>Ga0194053_10001733_pt1 | contig 13721 bp, 14 predicted proteins | sample SepL228m_MetaG_FD_161684 | JGI IMG/M metagenome (GOLD analysis project Ga0194053, IMG submission 161684) | Anoxic zone freshwater microbial communities from boreal shield lake in IISD Experimental Lakes Area, Ontario, Canada - Sep2016-L227-8m | ecosystem: Environmental > Aquatic > Freshwater >... | reverse complement strand
CTCGCAGTCATCCTGCGTCACCTGCCCCGTCGGCGGCTACTGTCCCGTGGGCTCCACCGCGCCCACCTTGTGTGCCGCCGGCTCCTTCCGAGGGGTCACCGCTGGAGTGTCGCAGGAGGACTGCACGACGTGCCCTACCGGGTCGTACTGCCTCGCGGGCGTGTCCGCCGCCGCCAGCTGCCCCGCTGGAACGTTCCTCACGACCTCGGGTGGCGACCAGCTCGAGGACTGCCAGCCCTGCACGGAGGGCTACTTCTGCGTCCTGGGCACCTCGAGCCCCGCCGAGTGCCCCGCGGGCACCTACCGCGACATCCTCGGCGCGCAGGGGCAGAGCGACTGCTACACGTGCCCGTCGGGCGAGTACTGCGTCACCGCCTCGGTGATGCCCACCGGCTGCGCCGCTGGCACGTACCGCGCGACGATTGGGGCGATGATCGACACCGACTGCCTCGCCTGCCCGGCCGGCCAGTACTGCCCGTTCGCCACGACCACTCCTGTGGACTGCCCTGCGGGCACCTACCTCACCTCCACGGGGGGCGTGGATCGGTCCTCTTGCGTCTCCTGCCCCACGGGCAATTACTGCCCCGACAAGTCCACGTCCCCTACGCAATGTCCTGCTGGCACCTTCAGGGCCGCCGTCGGCGCAGGCGCGTCGGAGGACTGCTCCGACTGCCCCACCGGGCAATACTGCCCCCAGGGGACCACCACGCCGACCTCGTGCGCCGCGGGCACCTACCGCAATGCCACCAACGGGGTGCAGTCTGGCGACTGCCTCACGTGCCCCGTGGGGCATTACTGCCCGCTGCGCTCCACGGTCCCCGCCGACTGCTCGCAGGGCACCTATCGTGGCAGCACGGGCGGCGTGTCGCAGGGCTCGTGCACCACCTGCCCCAGCGGCAGCTACTGTCCCGACCGCTCGGTGTCGCCGATCGACTGTCCGGCGGGCAAGTACAATCCGTCCACGGGTGGTCAATCGCTCGAGCAGTGCTACGCCTGCCCCATGGGCTACTACTGCCATGCCGCCACCACGACGCCCTCGGCGTGCCAGGCGGGCTCCTACGGGCCCAACGCGGGCAACACCGCGCAGGGCTCGTGCACCACCTGCCCCTCCGGCGCGTACTGCCCCTCCGCCAGCATCGTGCCCACCTTGTGCGGCGCGGGGCACCATCGCGACACCCCGGGCGCCACCCATCTCGCCAACTGCCTGCTGTGCCTGCCTGGCACCTACTCCGTCGGCACGGGGCGCACGTCCAACTGCCCCGTCTGCCAGGCCAATTACTACTGCAGGACCTCCACGATGCTCGAGGCCTGCCCCATGCACACCACCTCGGCCGCCGGCAGCTACTCTCGGCTCAACTGCAAGTGCGACCCGGGCTACTCCTGCACCTACTACAAGCAGATCCAGGCCATCGTCACGCTCAACGCCACGCTCGCGGACTTCAACAGCGACTACCACGGCGTCAAGACGGCCTTCCTCGCCGCCATGGCCAATGCCGCCCAGGTCTCCGTGGCCCACGTGGTCATCAACGGCGTCATCGCGCGCACCAGCTTCAGGCGCATGCTCTCTACGGACGCCCACGCCGACGCGTCCTTCGAGGCCACCCGCGAGAGCACGTGGCGACGGCTCGAGGGCGACCACGCCGCCGGACGTCGCTCGCTGCTGTCCGTCGCGGGCGATTCCGGCGCTGGGATCAAGATCTTCGTGTCCGTGGACGGCTCGGGGCGGCTCCACAACCTCGACCAGGAGCTCGCGAAGCACAGCAAGGGGCTCTTCATCGAGCACCGCTGGGAGCCCGCGCACCGGGTGAAGACCGAGCTCACTGCTTGATTTTGGGCACAGGGTGTAGGCCGAGCGCGCTCTCTTCATTTTTTTTGGTTTCTTGAATGAATGTTTTGGGCTCGTCATTTAAACCTGTCGACCATTCCGCGCGCAATTATGGGGGGGCGCTTATTGCATTTTTTCAGGTTGCTTCCTTCCTTCCTGCTGCTGTGGCTCGCGGGGTGTCGCGGCGCGGATGCCTCCTATCTGCAGGTGGTCGTGAACCTGCAGGGCGCGTCCGTGCTGGATTCCTCGCTGCTGCCGTCTGTGTACGCGAGCTCGCTCTCGCAGATGGACAACTCGGATGTGGACGTCCGGATATGTCCTGCCGAGATGTTTTCCCCTGATCACGGGGGGGTCTGCGGGCCCTGCGCGACCTGCCACGCGGAGCAGTACATTGCGGCGCAGTGCCTCCCGTGGCAGGATCGCGTGTGCTCCAACTGCACCGTGTGCGGCTGGCACGAGGTGGAGCTCTGCAGCTGCGACCTGATCGACTCTCGGTGCTTCACCGGGGACCGCATCTGCGTGAAGCTGGTTCCCGCCGCGCTCAACCTCACCATCTACATGCGCAGCGCCAAGGTGCTCACCAGCGTGCAGCAGAACTTCATCGTGAGCGGGCTGGAGATCTGGTACACGGACTGGCTCGTGGCCATGTTTGACATCGAGTCCGCGTCGTTCCTCAACTTTGACTACCGTGGGAACTACACCTATGCCGCCGTGTTTGAGGTCCTGGGCGTGTACGACCCTGGGACGCTGGCGCAGCTGCAGGCGGGGATCCTCTCGCAGTTCCAGCAGGGGTTCTCTTACTCCTTTGGGCTGCACCGGCGGCGCCTGCTCTTCTCTCCGCTGACGGATATGTACGTGAACGGCGCGGGCACGGTGTGCGCGCTGCCGGAGAACACCTGCTCGAATGTGACCATCTTCACCCTCTCGGACGACAGCTGCAGGGCCATGTGCATGCCCGACCCCTGCCCAGTGGGTTTTTTCGGGGTGTATGGCAAGTGCTTTCCCTGTGCCGAGGGCACCTACAAGGCCAACGTCACGGATGGAAACTGTACCGCGTGCCCGGGCAACATGACGTCCCCTGCGGAGGCCAAGTCGATATCGGAGTGCTTCGTGCCCACCACCACGGCGGCGCCTATCGCCACCACGGCTGATTCTACCACCACCACGGCTGCGCCTGTCATTTCGTCTGCTGCGCCTGTCACTTCGTCTGCTGCGCCTACCACCACCACGGCTGCGCCTACCACCACCACGGCTGTGCCTACCACCTCATCCGCTGCGCCTACCAGCACCTCATCCGCTGTGCCTACCACCTCATCCGCTGCGCCTACCAGCACCTCATCCGCTGTGCCTACCACCTCATCCGCTGCGCCTACCAGCACCTCATCAGCTGTGCCTACCACATCCACTGCAGCCGCTGTCGCTGCCACTTCCACGTTCGCCACGTCTATTCGCACAGTGGCCACCACAGCGCCCTTCGCATTCAGCACCGCCGCGCCTCTCCTCACCACCACGCAGGCAGCGGCCCCGCCGCCCACCTTTCCTCAGACAGCCACCGTGGCGCCACCGTCGGCGGCTCCGCCCACGACCACGCCTGCCCCCGCGGCGCCCGCGGCCGCCAGCGGCTCCTGGCTCGATTCCAGCATCATGCTCATCGCCGTCTGGGGCACCCTCGGCGTCACCGTGGTGGCGCTCTGCTGCTTCGGCATCTGCTTCGCGTGCCTGTTCGCGCTCGTCGTTCGCCGGCTCGCGCCGCGGCACGCGAGCGCGCTGGAGTCTCACTTTTTCGACTCGGGCGAGCCGGACGAGATCATCGGCTTCGACGTGGAGGCCAGGCCCGTCATTCGGTGCCGCCTCGATGTGCAGTGAAGCTTTATCGGTCATCCGCTTTGCAATTTTTATTGGTCATCCGCCTTGCTCAGCTCAACCAGGATGGAGGACAGCGCCTGTCCTGCGTTCCCCTGGGATGGCTCGCGGGTGTACACGACGAGTGGGTCCTCCGTCAGCGCCACGGTGCATTCCACCTCGTGCGGCAGCGTCGGGACGAACTGCTGCAGCGCCTCCAGGTCGCCGGCCCACTGCAGCACGCAGAGCGGCTGCGGCATCGCCGCGGACAGCAGGCGCAGGCGCTCGCCTCTGCACGCCGGGCTCTGCGCCCCCTGGTCCAGGATGTCAAAGATCAGCAGGTGGGGCTCCTTGGTGCCGTCCTTTTTGTTCTCGTCCATGCACCAGTGCCCGAGCACCGCCACGCCCGCGGGAAATCCAGGGGCGAGCTTGGCGCAGGGCGCTGCAAAGTAGGCGGTGTCGTTGTCGTGGCAGTATATCACCGTGTCTGCGGCGTTTTTGATGAGCGTGAAGACGTGCGTGCCCTTTGGCCGCCACGTGCAGAAGACTGGTCCTGGCAGGCTCTGCGGAATGGGCTTGGTCCTCACCGCGTGGCACAGCTTGAACACGACGGCGTCGAGCTGCACGAATACGGGGCCTGCGACAACCGCGAGGGCCGCGGCGAGGGAGTCTGTATGGGGCAGCATATGTTTTTTCTGCGTTTGTGTGGAAGGTCTGGCTTTTATCTGTCCGTGCGCAGAAAGGGCGCGAGCTTTCTTCGGTAAAAAAAACGGCCCGTTCCCGCTGGTAGGAGGGGTTTTCGATTCTGCGCACGGCGGATACATGCAGCACGTGGATTCAAACCGAGAGATCAGGGCCATGATCCTCTGCGCCCTGCCCTACCCACCGCTCCCGGTGGCGGTCCGGCGCTTCGACGAGGACAACAAGCTGGGCGAGGAGGCCGTCTGCTCGTCTCACGACCTGATCTCGCAGCTGCTCGAGGTGGCGTGCATTCGCAGCACGACCGCCGAAAACACCGAGAGGCAGCGGTGGCAGCGCGAGGTCCTGCGCGGCTTCCTCGCGGACCTGGTCAAGGACGGCCCGCTGCACCCCCCGGAGCTCTTCGAGCTCTACTGCAGGCGGACCCGCGAGCACATCGGCACCTACTTTCCAGGGGGGCACGGGCTGCCCGAGGTGCGCTTCATGCCGTTCAACTTCGTGTGCAAGGGCGACCTGTACCACGCCAAGATCTGCGAGTACATGGCGGCGCAGGCCATCCTGCTGGAGCTACAGGGCGGCAAGGCGATGCAGGACTGGATGCACGCTGATTTTCCCTCCATGCTCTCCATCTCGCGCGACCGCATCGTGTGCGAGGGGGAGCTCAAGAAGATGGTGGAGGAGGGCAAGGAGCCTGATCCCGGGTCGGACTCGGACTGATCCGGGTCGGACTCCGACTGATCATGCCTTCAGCTTCTGCCACTGCGCCTCGGGCACCCCCACGACGCACGTGGTGGCATCGCGCCCTGGCGGGTAGTATTTGTGCGGCGTCGTGAAGACCACATCGAGCGCCTGGTGGATGCGGCTGTCTATGAGGCTCTTGACGCGCATCACGTCGCCCGCCCTTGGCTCCACTTCATAAAGTTTCTTCCTTCCCCTCGTGATGTGCATCACGATCTCGCGCGTGCCCAGGCGCGTCTCGCCAGAGTCCACGAGCCCGTACGCCCCCTTCTCCTCCATCGCCACGTAGAGCTTCTTGGTGATCCTGCAGGGCGCGCCAATCTCCGCCAGCGTCGGCGGTGTCCGTTTTTTATCTCGCTTGGTGGTGCGCTTGGCCTGCTTCTCCTTTTTTATGTGTTTGTGGGCGTGCGCCGCGATCATCTTCTCCAGATCCTGCGGGAAAAGTCGCGAGGGGGGCAGGGCGACGTCGTATTCCTCCTCCTGCTCCTCCTCTTCTTCCGCCTCTGAGAGCGCCCTGGGGCTCTCGTCGTCCGCGTATTCGAAATTCTCGTCCTCAGACATGGCAGGGCTCTCGTTTTTTCGCTGCACGGCGCGCGCATCCCGCTCTGTGGTCTCTTCCAGCTCGCCTCGTTCAAACTCGGCCTGGTCTACGACCTCCCACTCCCTCTCCTCCTTGCTGGGTTGCTCCTTTATCTTTGGGTCTCTTTCAAATCCCGTTGGAAAGAGCTTGTGAGGCTTCCTGATGACGCCCCAGGAGTCCTCCTCCTGCCTGGTCCGCGTGATCTCCTCCCTCGTCGCCTTTTCCACATGCGTGGGATGGAACGCGAACCCGAGGAACTGCTGCATTCTTCTCCTCTGCAGGCGTTCGGTCGTATTTATACAGACCATTTGGGATCGCGTGGTATGTTTCGCGTGGTCTGTTCGCTGGTGGCATGCTTCTGCGTGATGCTGGCCATTCCCAGCTCGTCCTGCCTGGACGAGCCCACCAAGGCACCCGACAGCATTGGCGACCCCGTGGCGGTCTTCCTTCGGGATCTCTATCGGGGGGTCGTCGGCGAAGCGCCCGTGGAGCACGTCGTGGAGGACCTTCGGCCTAGGTACGAGACCCTCACCGGCTCGCTGGGCGAGGCCGTGGTGTACGATGACCTGACACGGCTCTTCACGATCCGCCGCGAGGAGCTGCACGCGGTCCTCGCCTACCAGGACCGGCTGTGGGACGCCCTGCAGCTGCTGGGCTGAATCAGGCGGGGGGAAGATTTAAGCCGCGGGGCCACCTCCGCAAAACAGGATGGCGTGCTGCTCCTACGGCGGCGTATATGTTTTCGGCGTGGTGCAGCTCCTCGTCATCTGCGCCTGCATCTTCTGTTACCCTGCTGCGACGGTGCAGATGTTCGTCTACACCCCGCAGGTGGCAAACGGCACGCTCTCGCATGCGCACGGCAGGCAGTCGGTGCTTGTGTTTGGCCTGGATCTCCTCTGCATTCTCATCTCGCTCCTGGTGGCCTCGTTTGTTTCAAACACGTTTGGGCTCGTGGACTCGGGCGTCCTGCAGAGCCACGGCGGCTTCACGCCCGAGTCCCTGCAGCAGGTGGGGCTGTGGGACCCGCTCTTCTGGGTGGTCACGGCCCTGGCCCACTTCACCGCGGTCGTGGCCGCCTGCAGCCCGGTCTACGCCCACTCCGCGTTCCTCGCCGCGCTCCTCCTCACGGACAGCCTGAGGGAGCTCTGCGCGCCCGTCGACCCGGAGCGGGGGCCCACGCTCGTGAACTTCGGCCTGGTGCGCTACATGCTCGGCATCGCCGTTGCCGTGATGGCCGTTCCCGCGGGGTGCTCGGCGCGCTACGCCATCCTCCTCATCATGGGTGTGCTGGACTACTTCCTGGGGGTGGGGCACACGTGGGATCGCGCGCCCACCCTGGAGACGGTCGCCAACTGCCGCCTCTTCTGGGCGAGCGGCACCTCGCTGTGCCTCGCCGCGCTCTACGGGGCGTGGAATGACGCGCTGCTGATGCCGGGCATCGCGGGGGTGGAGGCGTGATTGTGTTTGGTTTCGTTTTTTTCATTCGTAAAGCTAGAGGGTGTGTGGGTTCATCGTGTCGCCTTCCCTCCCTTTGCAGCAGAGGATAGCGCTGTTTGCAGCAGGAGGGAGGGTCGGCGGCAGAGAGCAGCCGCGCTAGCGTATCGCCACCGCGCTTCCATTTGCGTCGATGTCCATGTGGTCCTTGGCAGTGGCGGCCTTCTTGTTGGCTGGTTCGTCAGTCGCGGCAGCCCCGTCATCATCTTCGCGAGTGCGCTTGTTGTTCACGTCTGTAGCTTTTTTGATCGAGATATTTCTGGACATCCGCGCAGCCTGCGACATAGTTAGCTTGATTTTGACTGGGGCAGCCGTTTGAGGTGCGGCGTTTTCTGCGATCATGTGGAATGGAACCGGCGCAGGCGCGACTCCAGCAGCAGCCACAGGGACAACTCCAGCAACAACCACGGGCGCGACTCCAGCAGCAGCCACGGGTGCGACTCCAGCAGCAGCAGCCACAGGCGCGACCCCAGTAGCAGGGGGCGGGGTGGCTTCAGTGGCAGCCTTTTGCTGGTCCATCGCAGCCTGCTGGTCGCTGATGGCCAATGCACATACGCACAGCGACACGCTTCCGTTATGTGTCTGGTATACCTGTTCAAACACAAACGCCGCCAGTGCTAGCACCACCATAATGCGCTTGACCATAGGATATTCCTGCCTGTGCAATGCATCGCTGAGGCCTAATTTTTTCGCAGCTGTAGTGAATAGCGTGTAATGTTCCAGCGGCATGAGGAGACAACGCACACGAAGGACAGCAATCGCCATAATCTCTATTGGCGTCTGTGGATTGGTGTCGTGGATGCGGGTGATGTATTTTTCCAATAAGATGCTTGGGCGACCAGGGACAAACAAGGCTGCCATCATGCGACCTTTGTCCGCCAAGTCTGTGAGCCCAGGGGTCTTGGTATACACACCCACATGCAGTATGATGCAGACCGCCACCAGGGCGCAGTTCATCCACCAGGAGTTTCTTCCCATTCCAATCGCGTATGGAATCGCGAGGACCTTGATGAGTTCGTAGTCCTTTTCCATGGACCATACCGCCAACAGGCACAGCATGCTGAGCAGGGTGTTTACGGGCGTGTATTTGATCACAGCGCACACGGCGGGCGAGACAATCTTTGCCGTTGTGGCGTAGCCTGGGATCACACTGAGGGGCCCAGTAGGGGCGAATACTCCCTCGGCGCAGTGTTTGATGCCGCTGTAGACGGCATCCTTGTAGAGGATGAAGCTGGTCATTTTACTCTCGCGTGTATATTCAGTTAGCACGGGTGCGACGCGCGCGCTATGTTTGGTTAAATATGTGCATGTGGTAGACATTTTTTCATTTTTTTTCAGGTGGGCATATGGCCAATCAGGCAGGGAGGGGTTCACATGCCATGGCAGCGGGGGCCCAATCAGAACGGGGTGGGATTCGGGGGTTTTCACGTGGTCGCGTTGAAGATGCCAGCCTCGCTCATGTTCAGGCTGGCGGTCTCGTTCGTATCCAGTGTGGCAATCTAGTTCACGTACTGGAATGCGTCCACGCAGACAACGGCGGCATACTCGAGCGCGGCCACGCAGCAGCAGACGACGTACCAGATGCACGGCATGATCACGTTGTAGATGACCCCGCAGATGCCGATGCAGAACCGGTAGAGGCACATCCACGCCATGGCGGCCCCTTGCGTCGCAGGCGACAGCGAGTAGAGCATGTTCTTGATCAGGTTGAATTCAGAGTTGATCGCGCATTCCCTGATGAACCACATCGCCAGCGCGATCAGCATCCAGATAAGGCATTTGACGCGCGCGCATCGGAAGAAATCGCAGGTGCGCGGCATGCACGCGCCGATGGCGTACACACCGACGCCGTCGTATTTGTCGACGGCGCCGTCGAATATCCAGACAAGACAGAAGTACCATACGATTGGCATGACAAGCGCAATGACCGTGGCGACCTCTCCTCCAAGCCAGAACCATACCATGATGGCGCACGTGATGACGATCCGTTGCTGTTGCTTGTCCTTGACGACGCAGCACCAGCTGTTGCTGGTCATGTACGTATGGCAGATCTGCATGAATACCGCCAAGTGGGATGTGGACTGCATCATCTGCACGCAGTAAGCAGCGGATATGATCACATGCTTGAAGAATATGTCTGATAAAACGGCATGCATGCATGTATCTTTCGGAATTCTGATAAGCATCTCCTCTTTGGTTTTTTCGTTACTCATCAGCTCACTGACGTACATGCAGAGAAGCATCAACAGGCACGTCTTGATGAATTCGTAGTTTTTCCCGTTGCAGCTCATCACGTTGTATACCACGCGCGTGCGATTGCACACGAACATGCAGCATGCGAACACGAGGGGCATGGGCATGAACATCGGCGTGCGCCCGTTTCTGAGCTCGAAGGCGTAGCCCGCGACGAACAGGATGACAGGCATGATTGCGTTCGTGATGATCCAGTCGCGCCCCTTGCCGTCTTCGGGGCCAAGCTTCGCAATGAGCTTCTTGATATTGTCGAATTGAGGTATCATTTTGGTGGCCATGGATGGATTTGTTTCCGGTTGTGTGTGAAGCACTTGGACTGCGCTGCATCTCGTGGTGCTTTTTATAGTGGCGCGACTGTGTTGTATTTAAATTTTTTGGAGGTTTTTTGTTTTGATGGCGCAGGGGTCGATCAGCTATTGCTCGCTCTACCAGGCGTACGACGACTTCGTCGCGTCCAGGCGCCGCTCCGAGGCTGACGTTCCCAGGAACGCCTTTACTGCCTTCCTGATGCGCAGCACGGGCGAGGCGCGCGTCGACGGCTTCAAGCGCATGCAGCTCTGCAGGAAGGCGCTCGACGCGCTCGACGTCAAGTACCAGCGCTCCTTCCACCAGCGCATGTTCCACGACAACTTCATCCGCGCGTGCGCCCGCGTCTTTTTCAAGCCGGACCCGCCGGGGTCCTTCGCGCGCGCCCACCAGGCCATCCTCGACCTGAACGGCTGGGACAGCCTGGCGCAGGAGATCCTCATCTCTACCCCTCGTCGGTGCGCGCGCTCTCCAGCCATTCGTCCATTGGATCTTGCCCTGCTTGCGTTTTTTTGCCCTCGACGCGGCGCACAAAGGCGAGGCACGTCGAGTGCAGCAGCGCGCGGCAGATCCGCACGCGGTCGTCCGCGTTTTCCACGCCGGTCCGCCTGGCGACCGCCACCCTGTGCGCCCGCTCCGCGCCCCTCAGTGCCCTGCACGCCTCCTCCAGCGCGGGCACCAGGATCTGCGTGTCTGGCGCGCATGTGTTCATTTTATTAATTTGTTCCCGGTCGCGCTTAAATTTGCCCGCAGGTTTGGCAAGACCTTCGCCGTCAGCATGTTCGCCGCCGCCATGGTCTACTCCGCCGCGGGCGTGGAGCTCAGCATCTACTCGACCTGCAAGCGCATCTCCCAGAAGCTGCTGCGCAACGTGCAGACCTTCCTGCGCGAGATCTACCTGCAGCTGGGCACGGAGCCCATGCGGGAGATCAACGCCAACATGGAGGAGATCGTCCTGCAGGGGCGCGAGGGGCCGCGGGATTCGCGCAAGGTCAACTCCTACCCCAGCAAGGTGAGGCCCCGGATGTTTTTTTTTTGCCCCTCGCGAGCGTTATTAAAGGCGTAATCGCGCTGCGTCGCACCCTACGGATCTAGATTCCAGGCGATAGCAACATGGCCTCTTTTGGAGAATCGCTTCTTGATAGCAGCGCGTCCGTCGTTCCACGGGGCATCTTCAACGCTAGGGGAATGCCTCTGATGATTCCTCGTAGAATCGTTATGGCCAGGGGAGAGTTTTACCGTTTTGTACGTGAAGAGGATGCATACGGGATCGACGTGTACATTGGTATCCCTCCTGAGACAAACTATGCCCGTGTGTCTTTCGGCTACACAAACGTTCGCGGGCCAATCAACATGCTTTACACGACTCTCATGCCGGTCACGCACGCTGGGTTGATTCGGCTCATCCGCTGCTGTGAACCCATGACATACGACTCTCAACGATATAATGTTGACATGGTTTCCGAGGATGTATTCGCTCCGCATCCTCAAGACAGGATCGTGATCCACCCAAACATCGAGCGTGATTTCGGCGTCATGCTGGGCGCCGTCGAGGAGATCTTCGAGCAGGAGGCTGAGGATCGGGCTGCTGCCGCCGACTTCTTCGCCCGCCGCAGGGAGGCTGGGATCGTGGAGGCCTCGGTCTCCTCCTCGGAGGAACCAGAGTTTCTTCCCGATGTGGATCACCTCACCTCGGAGGATGAGGACGCAAGGCCGGTGAACCCCCCCTCGGATGGCTCCTCCATGTCGGACAGCGAGTCGGAGGCGGATTCTTGCTCCTCCATGTCCGACTGGGAGCACCCTCATTCACTCTCGCGCCCGTTCTGAGCCTCTTCCACTGGCGCTCTCACGTCCATCCTGAGCTTCCTTCCCAAGTGGCGCACGCACACTGTGCTGCGACCAAACAGCTCGCACATTTTTTGGGCCCCTGCGAAGCGCTCCGCCATGTACAGCTCCGCCTCGGCGTGCAGCGTGTCGAGCGCCTTCCTGCTCCATCGTTTTTTCTGATTGAACACAGACTCCAGCATGCCGTCGCTGATCTCTCGCGCGGCTCGCGCAAACGCCGCCTTTGGGATGCACGCCTCTCTCTGCATCTTCCTCATTTTCATGTGTGTGTGTGCGTTTTATTCAATCTATATATACCAACTCGCTGCATTTGTGTTTTTATTATTATTTCAATCTATATCACGCCAGCTTCACCCGGTGCGAGTGCACCAGGCCCAGGCTCTCCTGGCACATGTAGAAGTGGTGGTCAGACTCCACTTGCGCGCGCCTGCCAATCTCCTTCTGCTTGTGTGGGGCGGCCCGTAAGAGCTCTGCCAGCCCGGGCGTCTCCGCCGCCGCCTGCTTGATGTTTCGCATCGTGGTGAGGTCGAACTTTCCACCCTCTCGCGGCGCGTCCATGGTCCACCGCAGGGTCGCCGACAGAAACTGCCCGAACGCGCTCAGGCGCGCGCCGTCGTCGATCTTGTCCCTCTCCTGCAGGTCGTTGAAGCGGGCGGCCAGGTCTCCGTACATCCGCACCGCGGCCGCCGTGTGCGCGGGGTCGTCGAACCCCCACGTGCACTCCGCGCGGATGAACTGCCCTGGGTCCTCCCTCAGGTGGTTCTTGTGCGGGGGGCGCACCGGCTGCCAGAAGCTGGAGACCGTCCGCATGGTCCTCTCGTCCGCCGCGGGGCTCCACGCCTCGTCCGCCTGCGCGGTGATGAGGCGCTCCAGCTCCGCGTCGATCTGCACGGGCATGGCCATGGTCGTGGGGTTGGACAGCCCCATCACCGGCGCGCCAAACGTAGCGCTTCCGGTGTTCTCCACGGGGATGCACCCCAGCGAGTTGCTGTTCTCCCGCAGCCCCGAGTAGAACATCGCCACGTAGAACGGGCACTCCTTATTGGGGTCCGAGTACTGGTCCGCGAGGTGCGCGAGGATCCGCGGGCGCACGCCCAGGCCCACGATCTCGTGCATGTTCTGCGCCAGCACGGTCTGGAACTCCGCCAGCGCGAACTCCTGCTTGTCGCCGTTCGCCAGGCGCACCTGCAGCCGATCGGCCAGGCCCTCCTTCAGGGGCGCGTCCACCGTCAGGTACGTCGTTCCCTCATTGGGCGCGTGCACCATCGCGCCCTCGCGCTCGTGCCGCGAGATGATCGTCCCGTGCCCGCACAGCTCCGGCGCCTGCGCGTTGAGGTCGCATGAGGGCCCCTTGGCCGACACCACGCCGAGGTCCAGCATCCACCGCCCCTCGTGCAGCATCCGCCCCAGCCGCAGGAGCACCGGGGCCATCGCCGTGTGGTGCTCGAGGGTGAACCCCGCGAACAGCGGGTTGGGGCCCGCCTCCGCGTGCATCGCCGCGGCCAGCCCTGTCTCATCCTGGGCGTATTTTTCGTGCAGCCCCCGCAGCGCGTCGCCGAAGCGCATCGCGATCTGCGCCAGGTTCTCGCAGTCGTCGGCGCACATGGTCATCGACATCCGCTCCTGCATCGTCCCGTCCCCCTGCAGCTGCAGCGCCTCTGCCAGGCCCCGCAGCTGCGTACTGCCCATCTCAGTTCTCATCTGCGTACTGCCCGGCTCCGCCCTCATCTGCGCGCAGGGTTGATTCTCCCACCGGTAGGCGGGGCGCTCCCCCTGCGCGCGCAGCTGCACCCCGCACAGGCTGCGCTGGATGTCCTCGCTGGGCTTGTTCGCCCTGCCCCCCCTCCCTATTGTCACGTCCGGCGTGTACGGCACCGTGAGCTCGCACGCCGTCGGCCGGGACACCAGATTCGTCCCGTACCTCGCCACCAGCTCGTGGTCGGGCATCCGCTGCAGCGCGCGCGGGTGCAGCGCCGTGCTCTGCACCGTCTGGTACGCCGCGTACATGGCCCACTCCAGGCCCACGGGGGTGGGCATGCTCCGGAACACGTGCCCGAGCAGCGCGTAGTGCGACAGCATGCCCTCCATGTGGCAGAAGGTGAAGGCGTCCACGTACTGCGTCCCCGCGTTGGCCGGCGT
>Ga0194053_10001731_pt1 | contig 13728 bp, 12 predicted proteins | sample SepL228m_MetaG_FD_161684 | JGI IMG/M metagenome (GOLD analysis project Ga0194053, IMG submission 161684) | Anoxic zone freshwater microbial communities from boreal shield lake in IISD Experimental Lakes Area, Ontario, Canada - Sep2016-L227-8m | ecosystem: Environmental > Aquatic > Freshwater >... | reverse complement strand
AAACGAGTCCGCCCGCGCCCCCGTGTCAGATTGCCGCGTGAAAATGAAGCGTGACGAGCAAGGAAATCTACTACCTATCAATGACTTAGGCCATGGGGGGAGCGACCACCCCCTTAATTCCATGAGAACCTGTTTTTTCAGCTTTACACTATTTTCCGAGGCTTCCCCTCAACCCTCCTGATTGTGCTTGTGGCTGATAATGAGCATTCTACGCATCAAAAACGCCTCATTTTCAGCCCTCAAAAACCCCCTTTTCGATGTAAAGTTGGGCAGTAACTTTACATTGCGGAAGGAATTTCAGGCAGCACGAGCGAATGCCGGGATCGAGACAATCGTCTCCCGAAAAATTGGGATTTCGGACTGTGGCTGTATGGGCGTATGGCGATACAGCCACACGGCGAGGCAACTTGGTGACCGTCGAGAAAATCGGCTCGCTTTTGGTGCCGTCAGACCCGTTTTTCGGAATGGGGTGAGTCATGTGCCTGTATGGGCGTATGCCGATACGGGCGCACAGCCGCTCTACGGTGCGGCGGGGTGGAAGTAACGGCTCCACGCCTCCCGATCATCCTCGGTCATCGCGATGACGGTTGCGCTGCCCATTGAGCCGATTGGGCAAATGACGCCTTCGCGGATGGCCCGGAGCATCCGGGTTTCGGGAACGTTCAGGAGGCGACAAAGCTCGCTCGTGCTGATGAGCTTCAGATCGTAACGGGGGCGAGGGAGGTCAATGGCCATAATGCCGACGTTGCTGTGTCAACGCCCGAGGGTGAGCTGGCGTTCAGAGAGCCGCAAAACCGTCCACACTGCGAGTGCCGCCTCAAAGTATTTTTCAATGTCGGCTAGGAATCCGATGGCCGTAACGCTGAGCATCCCTGCGCTATATAAATTTGAAAGGGTCACGCCTTACCTGTCCCATTCCGGGCGGGAGCAATCGCGTGGCACAAACAAAAATGAAGAAAAACAAACATAGTGGCTGGCACGCCGCCATGGAGGAGCTGGTCTCAACCGTCCCGTTCTTCCAGTTCGGGGTGGTGAAGGCGGCAGCCACGGCCACACTGCGAGCCCTCTGCGCCTCGAAGGAAATCAACGGGCTCTGGGAGGATTGCCAGGCCTACGCCAAGAAGCACGGCATGAGCCCGCACACGGTACCAACCGATGAACGCGCCGATCACCATGGGGACCACGATGCCGGTGTTGGTCGCAAAAAACGCCTCGAGCCCGTAATAGTAATTGCGGTTCGAGTCCTCTGTGCTGGAGAGCGCCAGAAAATCCCGGTTTGACCAGTAGAGCCCGAACGAGACTCCCATCAGCAATCCGGCGACAGCCAAGCCGGATGCTCTCAGTTGAGGTAACGACATCATGACGATCATCGAGAGGCCGCTGAGCATCATCCCGCAGGAATAAAGCGTTTGAATGCGAAAGTGCCGGAGAAGGATCCCGTTGATAAAAAATGTCGCCGGAATGCCCGCATAGACGGCGAGCTGATAAGTGACGACCATCTTCACGTCATCGGATTTCCGCATGACGTAAGCGCCGATGAACATTTCAATCACCGGCATCACCAGCGCGTAAATCAGGTTCGTCACCAGCAGCACGCGCATGTCCCGGGGATACGTCAGAAAAACCCGATATTCGCCGAGCAACTTTCTCATGGAATGCCCTCCCCCATGGAGGTTTTCATCTTGTCTGCATTTGGGATGCCGCACTTCATAAGCTAGAATTATCCGGGTTCAAGGTTGCGGCTTTTGGACGACAAGGGATTCCTTCAGGCGAATATCCTCGGAGGAAGCGCCTATCATGATCTTGAACTCGCCCGGCTCGACAACCCATTTCCACTCCCGGTTAAGGAGGTGAAGGTCATCCGGACCAAGCTCGAAATCGACCGTTTGCGATTCGCCGGCTTTCAGGTGGATCCGCTTGAATCCCTTAAGCAGCTTGAAGGGAGTGGTCACCGAACTGACGACATCCTGGACATAGAGCTGCACGACCTCATCTCCGTCGCTCTGTCCGGTGTTCGTCACAGCGAAACTGACCATAGCTTTGCCGTCCGGCGGGATTTCTTTCGGCGTCACTGCCAGGTTTGAGTAGTCGAACTTGGTGTAGCTCAATCCGTGCCCGAACGGAAACAGGGGTGCCCGATCCATGACCGGATTTTCATCGCCGTGGTAGGTTCTCGCGTTGGGGGCTGCCGCAGTGCGTTTCTGGCCATAATAGATCGGAAGCTGGCCGAGGGATTTGGGCATCGACACCGGCAGGCGGCCGGCCGGGTTGTAATCGCCGAAGAGCACATCGGCCACGGCCTGCCCCCCGAGCTGACCGGGAAACCAGCCCATGAGGATGGCCGGGATGTTGGCGGCTTCCCATGGCAGCGCCAAGGCGCGCCCGCTCAGCACCACCAAAACACACGGCTTGCCGGTGGCCTGAACCGCCCTCACCAACTCGCCTTGGCGCCCCGGCAAATCGATCGTCGAACGGTCCTCGTTCTCCCCGCACGTGGCACCATTTTCTCCGACGAGGATAATCACGGCATCGGCGGCTTTGGCTACAGCGACTGCTTCAGGTATTCCCCCGCTCTTGTCAAATTCCCATTTCAGTCGCGCGATGGCCTTGGGGTTGACCCCCTGGTAATACTCCAGTTTCACGTCATGAAATTGTCCGGCCTTGAAGGCGAATTTGCCGCTGGTAGCGACCGTGCCGTCACGCCATCCGTCGGCCACCAGTTTGCCGTCGATCCACAAACGCGAACCGTCGGAGGATTGCGTGCCCACAACGATCTCCATTTCCTTGGGAACCTTGATCTTTCCAGTCCACCGGACGGAGAAGTTATCAAAAGGAATCCGGGCGTCCGGAGAGAGGTCGTTCCAATCGAAGTTCACTGCGGGATCGACGCGCACCAATGCCGGCTCACCTGATAGATTCTTATTGGCGAAGTATTCTCCACGCAGCCCCTTGCCTGTGCCATCCGGTTGCCAGAGGAATTCCTCGGCGATGACATTCTGCGGCCCCTCGTTCTTGATCGGGACGCCTTTGACATATATAACCGTTGTTTCTTTGGAGACAGCGGCCCGGATGGAATCAAGGATGCCGACGGTTTTTCCGAATTTCCATGGGGCGTAATCGCCGAGCTGAGAAAAAGCTTGGGGGCCGACAACCGCGATGTTTTTGAGGCTCTTGGACAAAGGGAGAAGCCCGTTCTTGTTCTGGAGAAGAGTCATGGCCTCGCGTGCTCCTTGAAGAGCTAGCGCGGTGCCTTGGGGGTTGCCACACACTTTAGCCGAAAGGCTGTCGTCGGTGTAGGGGTTATCAAAAAGCCCGAGCTCAAACTTGAGTCTCAGCACGTCCGCCGCGGCCCGGTCGATCGTCGCCTCGCTGATTTTTCCCTGCTCGTAGGCGCGTTTGACAATCGCGGGCCAGCGGTCCTCCCCTTTTTCGTTAAAACCAAACTCCATATACGAGATGCTCATCCCGGCGTTCAATGCCTGCGCCGCGGCATCCTCTGGTGACTCCGCTACACCATGGGACACGCTTTCGTCGCCCGTCAGGCGGACAACGGCGCCAGCGTCAGAAAGAACCGCTCCGTTGAACCCCCACTCCTTGCGGAGGAGGTCGGTAAGAAGCCACGTGTTCGAGATGCAAGGGATGCCATCGATTTCATGATATGCAGCCATCGTCATCCGGGCACCACCCTGCTGAAAGGCGGCTTTAAACACCGAGAGGTAGTCGGTGAGCAACTCGCGCTGGCCCACATGCACCGGCCCCATGTTGATCCCGGCCTGGGCAGGGCTGTGCCCGCCAAAATGCTTAATGTCGGCGATCACCGCATCCGGCCGTTTCAGATCGCCCTTCTGCAACCCTTTGACCACCGCGACAGCCATGCGGGACGAGAGGCATGTATCCTCCCCAAAGGTTTCCTCGCAACGTCCCCAGCGGGCGTCGCGTGCCAGATCGAGGACGGGGCCGTGGATCGCATGGACACCCAGGGAACGCGCCTCGGCCCCCACGTGTTCAAAGATCTTAGTAACCAAGGGGGTGTCCCATGTGGCGGCCAGCCCGATCATCTGCGGGTAGGAAGTCCCTTGGTAGCCGTGCAATCCCTCCGCGAAGATCAGCACGGGAATCCCAAGGCGGGTTTCCTCCATGGCAATTTTCTGGACTTCATTGATGTAGGCGGCGCTGTAGGGCCTGTAACTGTGTGCGCCGATCCCTTCCTTGCCGAGGAGGGCGCGCGCCCGCTCGGGTGAAATCGGCGCCCCGCTGGCCGCGTCACGCTTGTCGTTGGAGAGAATGTTGCGGCGGAACATGTGCGTTTGACGGATCTTCTCGTCGAGCGTCATCCGCCCCAGCAGATCCTTTACCCGCTCGTCAACAGAAAGGGCGGCGTTTTTGTATGCGGGTAGTTCCTTGGTTGCATTTCCGAGAGCTGAAGGCGAAGGCTGCTGGGAGAAGACCGGGGCTGAAAATGCCAGAAAACAGAATAGTGAAGAAACGCGCACGTTGGAAGATCAGGTTAGGGGCGACATGAGTAGGTTCTGAGTTCAGTGGAATGCAGGGGATTCGCGGTTGAGTTGGGAGACGTCGTCGAGCATGAAAGCGCGGTTGTTGTTTTCGGTGATGAGCCAGTCGTCCCTCTGGCTCTGCAGCCCGTATTGCCACACGGCGGTGATCTGGATGCGGTCGCGTTTGATGGCCGCAAGCAAGTCTCTCCATTCCGAAAGCGGTTTGCCCCGGGGCACGCCCCATTCGCCCCAATAAACGGCTTGGCTCTGCTCTCGCGAGACTTTTCCCGCCTCCGCGAACCGCGAGAAATCCTTTTTATTTTCGGGGTAGCAGTGGATGGATACGAGCGGGAATTCCTTCGGATTGTCCCGCCGCAGGATCGTCCGGAATTGCTGAGGCAGATCCGGTTCGAAAGTTCCGCGGTTCGTATTGTGCCATGCCGACTCGCGAGGAAGACCGTCGCCGGTGGAAATCAATGCGCCCGGAAAAGCCTCCACGGCAGCAGCGGAGAAATTCGCTTTCATAGCGGCCAGAACCTTGCTGGTGATGAAATCTTTTTCGGTTCTGGCCCGGACGCCGAGATCATCGATGGCTCCCTGTTTGAGATAAATGTCACGGGCATTTGGCAAATCCGCTCCAAGCGCCGGTTCGTTCGCCATTTCAACGCCCCACATGGCCGGGCTGTTGCCGTAGCGTTTTCCCATGGCGCGGAGAAAATCGCGCATGAATGCGGTCGTTTGGCTGCCGGACTGTCCCCACTGCTCGAATCGCTCGCCGAGCAGATCCGTGATGGCGTGCGGGTTCCAAAAAAGGCAGGGAAAAAGGCCGATCCCCTGGCGCTCGGCCTCACGGACAAAAAGATCCATCCTCCGGAAGAACTCCTCCGGGTCATTCTTGTAGAGCCTCCAATGCACGGGGTAAAAGGCGATCCAAAAGCGGATGAACGGGATCTGCTTTTTCTTCAGAAGGGCAAAGGTTTGCTCGTAGTCGCGGTTCGAAGGATCGTCCAGGAGGCGATTGAAGATGTCCGGGGCATTGACCCCATGAGCCCAGAGAGGAACGCCATCCTTGAGCAGGATTCCCTGATCCACCCTGAACCTGCTCCGGCCTCCAGCCTCCGCCTGAAGCGCGAATGCGGGCAGGCAAACGACAATCAGACCTATCAGCCGGGCGGGATGCATTGGATTGAGCGTGGATCGATGCCGGCGCGGCGGGAATGATTATCTGTGCAAACATCGCGGCGATTCGGGCAGCGTGGGCGCTGGTCACGAGTTTGGATCGGGATGTTTCGGAAAATGCACGAAGCGGCCGATGAGGTGCATTTTTCTGCATGGCCAACGAAGGGAGACAGAACTAACTGTGGTCGTTGATGCGAGGTATTCCGGCATCACCCCTTCCGATTTCCACTCCCATGAGCCAACCCTCCTCCGAATCTGTCGAAAATCTCCCGAAATGGGAGAAGCACACGACGGCTGCCGGTTCGAGGGTGCCGCTGCTCACCAAGATCGCCTACGGAGCCGGGGGCATGGCAGATTTCCTTGTCATGACCGTGCCGACCAACATGGCGGTCCCGGTTTACGCCAAGCACTTCGGCATGGACACCGGCCTCCTCGGCCTCGCCAAGGCGATCCCGAGAATCATTGCGGCTTTCTCCGATTCCCTGATGGGCGGAATTTCGGATAATGCCCGAACGAAATGGGGCCGGCGCAAGCCGTTCATTCTTGTGGGTGCGGTGCTCTGCGCGATGCTCATGCCCTGGGTCTGGTTTCCGCCGGCGGGAGCAGGAAGCTGGGGCATGTTCCTCTATATCGGCTGCCTCATGGCTGTCTATACGGTCGCGTATTCCATCTTCTTTGTTCCCTACCAGGCGCTCGGGCTAGAGCTGTCCACGGACTACGATGAGCGGACGCGGGTGCAGGCGTGGAAGGGGTATATTTCGGGGATCGGGTTTTTCATGGCTCCGTGGTTCTTCTGGTTCTGCACGCGGGATATTTTCCCCAGCATCGTCGAGGGTGCCAGGGCTCTCAGCGTGGTCATGGGGGCTGTGATCCTCGTCGGCGCCGTGCTGACGGTCTGCTTTTGCAAAGAGGAAACCGCGACGATGCGGCAGGAAAAAATCGCGGTTCTTCCCGCGCTGAAGCTGACCCTGAAAAACCGCCCATTTCTACTCCTGCAGGGGGCCGCCGTTTTCATGGGGCTCGCGATCTCCTGTGGGAATACGGTCGGGTTCTATCTGTTGCTCGATTTCGTCTGCCTGGGCGACGAAAAGTTTTTGGGCCTGCTCGGTGGAGTGACCGGGACGGTGGCCAACCTGATGACGTATGTCGGCATGGCGCTGGGTGTCTGGGTTTCGACGCATCTGGGCAAGCGGACGACCGGGCTTTTCGGGCTCCTGCTGGTCTTGATCGGAGGGCTCTTGGTGTCGATCTTTCTGGCCCCGCGCTACTCCTGGCTACCATGGATTCCGGTCGCCTATCATCCTTGGTTTACCATGATTCCGGGCATCGTGATCAACCTCGGTTTACAGACCTGCAATCTGATGTTCAGCTCGATGACGGCGGACGTCTGCGACGAGGATGAAATTTCCACCGGCCTCCGCCGCGAAGGGGCCTACGTCGCTGTCGCCGGAGTGTTTCACAAAGTCATGGGCGTGACGATGCTGGTCGTCGGAGGCTTCATGCCTTACCTCGCCGGCTACACCAACATGGCTCTCCGCCCTACCGAAGGACAGCTGGTCGCCATGAAGTGGATCCTCATCGCCGTTCAGGCTGTTGCATCGCTGGCCGCGATCGCATTTTTGTTTCTTTACCCGATTACGCGCCATCGCGCCGAGGAAACCCGCCGGATTTTGGACGAACGCAGGCAGACAGGCTTGCCATCCTGACATCAACTATTATGACCGACATCGCAAAACGCTTTCCCGAAAATCCTCTGCTCAAACCCGAGGACGTCCAGCCATCCGCCAAAGGGATGAGGATCGAATGCCTGCTGAACCCCGGCGTCTTCCGGCATGACGGTCGAACCTGCCTTCTGGTGAGAGTCGCCGAACGCCCGGAACCCATAGAGGGGCGGGTGAGGATTCCTTATCTGCGTGATGGAAAGCCGGAAATTCTCGATGTGGATGCTAATGACCCCGATCTCGATGCCAGCGATCCCCGCGAATTCAAATATCGTGGAAAGGGATTCCTTTCGACCATCTCCCACCTGCGACTGTTCACGAGTGATGATGGAATCCATTTTGCTGACGCGGGCCTGCAGTTGCACGGCGAGGGCGACCTGGAATCTTTCGGGGTCGAAGATTGCCGGGTCGCGACACTTCGAGACGGGAGATACCTTCTGACCTACACGGCAGTTTCCGACAATGGTTACGGCCCCGGCCTTCGTGTCACCTCGGACTGGAACCGCTTTGATTCCCTCGGCTTGATCCTCCCGCCATCGAATAAAGATGTCGCCATATTCGAGGAGCAGATCGGCGGAAACTACTTCTGCCTCCACCGTCCGAGCGGGGTCATTGTCGGAGGGCACTACATCTGGCTCGCCTCTTCGCCGGATCTGAGGCACTGGGGCAACCACCGGTGCATCGCCAAAACGCGCCCGGGAAGCTGGGACTCCTCGCGGGTCGGCGGAGGTGCCGCCCCGATCCGCACCGACCGGGGATGGCTGGTGATCTATCATGGCGCAGACGACAAATCGCTCTATCGTCTCGGCGCAATGCTGCTCGATCTGAACGAACCCTGGCGGGTCATCGCACGTTCCACCGATCCAATCATGGAACCGGTGGCGCCATACGAGCAAAAGGGGTTTTTTAACAATGTCGTCTTCACGAACGGACATCTTGTGAAAGACGATATCGTGACAATCTACTACGGAGCCGCCGACAAAGTCATTTGTGGAGCCACTTTCTCCGTCTCCAAAATATTGGAGTCACTCAATCAGGCCACCATCTCAACCGGGCTCTTGACGTGACATCGCCTTTTTGAGCCGGGGGATGGGTTAGTCTGGGGCCGAAAGAAACCAGACAATGAAAGGCAAGAAATACAGCACAGAAGATAAAATCCGGATTTTGCGGCAAGCTGACGGAGGGGAGCCGATCGTGGAAGTGTGCCGGGAGCACAACATCTCGGAAGTGAGCTTCCACCGGTGGAAGAAGCAGTTCGGGCAGATGGAGGTGAACGAGGCCAAGAGTGCCTGAAGGAACTGACAAGGTATTAAAGCTCCCGCCACCCTCACCGAACTGAGCGAATGCACGGTTGCTCTCGCCGGAGAACTGGAGCCCAAGGCCTGGGATAACTCGGTATGGGAACCATCGCTTCGGAATGTCGATCTCGTGAACCTCCCCGGAGTTCAATTCTCCATCGAACTTCGTGTTCACGCTCGGTGCGACCGGCACCACCTTATCAGATTGTGGACCTGCGCGGACACTCCGAAAATTGCAGTTTGACCCGACCTCCCGAAGATAACCCAGTAACGAAAGCTGGGCACGGTTATGTTCGAAAACACGGGCTGTGAATTTTGAACAAATCGCCGGTTTGGCCTGTCGATTACCGGTAACAGATGATTCAGATGATTATGGAAAAGCTCATTTCTTTCGTCGGGTTTCAACGCCCGATTTTTAATAGCTCCCGTTGTTTTGCTTCGGCTTGCAGGGCGCTTGGAATTGCATGTGTCGGTCTGGTTGCCGCAGCTTCCAGCGCCGGGGCGACAAGCACCACGCAGCCGAGCCGCCAAGTGGCCACCACCGCGATCGGCATCAGGGAAAACGCGTCGGAATACACGGTTGACCTGACGCTCTCCGAACAGCAGCCGGCAGGCCTGGATGTGCGGATGGAGGGCAAGACACTCCACATTTCCTCGGGGCAGGCCGCGGGAGGAGTGACCCAGGAGCAAAGCTTTTCTCTCCCCGGAGCCCAGGAAGGGGCGCCTCCGAGCCTCCGACAGGAAGGCGGCCACGTCGTGATCACCGTGGCGAAGGGGGACTCGCGGGGCGCGGGGGCCGTTCAGGTTCCTCAAACTCATTTTTCCCGGTCCCAGAAACCGGCTCCATCCCAGCCGGACAGTATTTCTGCGATCAAGGATCAAATAATGTCGCAGTTCGCGCAGATGCGCCAGCAGATGGACCAGCTGATGAACTCGGATGTCGGCACCCAGTCGGATCCGTTCGGGCTCCTCAGCGCCGCCGGGATGGCATCCGGTCTTTCGTCATCGATGGGGCTTTTCCAAATGAAGGAGGAAAAGGACAAATACATCCTCAGCGCCAGGCTTCCCGAGGAGCAGGCGAAAAGCATCAAGGTTACGGTCGACAACGACAGGACCCTTAAAATCAGCTCGGAAGAAAACAATTCCTCGTCCTCTGGCGGCTTCGGCAGCTACACGTCCTCGAACTTCTCCCAATCCCTTTCGCTCCCCGGTCCCGTGAAAACCGACCAGGTCTCCATGAACTACAAGGACGGGCGCTTCGAGATCACCCTGCCGAAAGGGTGAAGGCCTGCAGGAGCCCTGCAATTTTTCGACTCAGGCTTCGTATTCAATTCAGCGCTCGCTGCTCGGATCTTGCTGGAACTCCCCGGATATCTCATCCCAGAGGGGCTATAAATCAGGATCATCGAGAGCCATGAGGCGGAATTTCCCATCCAGTGAAATTGCAGCCTCCACCCGGCGCTTGGCCTCCCCGATCTCCCCCATCTAGCAGGCGTAGCACTCGAGGGTGTATTGGATCGTGGCATGTTGGGGATACTTCATTTCGGCATCCAGAAGGATCGGCCTGGGTTCCTGAATGGATTGGCACCTCCTCCTCGTGCATCCACTTTTTCAACTTGGAATAGATGGCATACCGATACGCCAGAACAGCCGGGCGCCCACGATCCTCCGGGGCAATGCGCTCCAGTTCATCGCCCGCTTCCGCGAGCATCCCGAGTTCGATGTATCCCTGAGCGGACCGCAGTTGACGGGCGATGTCAGACTCCTGGTCCATTTTGAATCAGAGTGGAGTCCGACGGGACAGTATCCGTTTCGTGGGTATGGGGACTGGCAGACGGAATAGTTTTCGCAGGAAAGCGATGAGAAAAGTCATGGGAGGTAGTCTGGCAGCATGGCGAAAGCCACACAGGCGATCCGATCACTCCGCTGCTGCCCCGAGGAAGATCCGGCTGACTTTGCCACCATGGAGCTCAAAAATAATGCCTCCGTAGATGGATCCAGCCACGAAGCCACCGCTCTGCGTGCTGTCCTCTTTGTTCCAATCCTTCTTGTAGGCTTTCTTGACCTCCTGCTCCGTGCTCCCGATCCGGATTCCTCGTTTTGTCGCCAAGGTGCAGGGTGCGGTGATGGTGATGGATTCTACCGACTTCGTTCCTCCCCGCTTTTCTGAAACCATCCCGAGTTTCAACCCGCAGGCAGGGCATTGCCAAGTTTGGTGATACGCACCATCAGCGCCCCAGAGAGTTTCCGGTCCGCGCTTCTGATCGCAATCAATAGCCTTCTTGAGATCGGTTTCAGAGAGGCCGATACGCAGGATTCCGATCCGTTCCCCGGCCAGAAGGTCTGAGTCATTTGCAGCAAACCCCACGCCGAATAGAAATTTCAGAAACAAAAGGGCAGCAGAGAGTTTCCTGAGCATGCGTTCCGCTTACACTTCACGCAGAAAACATGCCAAGCATTTTAACAATCGAAACTTGAAGGAAAGCTGACCGTCACCCGTCCCTAGCCTCAGGCCATCTCCCCGCTGACGAGGCGCCCACAATGGCTGATGATGGAGCGCGGCCCTAGGGATCATCGCGTTCCCTGCGGAATCTGCGGACACCCCTTCTGCCCCCCTCCATTTTGTTTGAACGAATCGCTGAGAATCCCATTCCGCCCCGATCAAATTTCTTTCGTTCCTCCGCCTGCATCATAGTTTTACCTCAACAAATATTGTCTCCCCATGAAACTCCCAAAAAGCAGCCCCATGTCCCCAGCCCGCACAAACACGATGAAAACACTCAAATTCCTCTTCGCCGCGCTCGCCGTCGCCGCATTCCTCGCCGCTCCCGCCGCGCATGCGGCCAGCGCCACATGGTCCGCCTCACCGACGAGCGCTCTGTGGAACCTGGGCAGTAACTGGGCGGGGGGTGTCGCGCCCGGCGGCACAGGAGGCGATGTCGCCACTTTCAATACGGCGATCTCCGGCGGATTTGGCGGTTCGACAACCCCGATCGTCATCGACTCCGGCCGATCCGTCTCATGGGTGTCCTTTGGCACGTCAGCCGGGGCCTACACAATTGGGGGCACGGGTTCGAATTATGCGCTTAATCTCTACTCTGGCGGCGGGATTTACACGTCGGGCGCGGGAAGCAATTCGGAAGTGGTCAATGCGCCGGTGACCATTCAGAACAATACAACCACGTTTAACAGCAGCTACACGAATTCCGCATACGCGCTGACGCTCGGGGGGGCGGTTTCCGGTAGCGTTGCCGCCGCAACGACGCTGGACTTAACCGGATCGAATACCGGTGCCAATGCGGTCACAGGTATTATCAGCAAAGGCTCGGCCACAACGTTCGCCCTCACCAAATCCGGGATCGGCTCCTGGACGCTGAGCGGCGCCAACACCTACGCCAATGGAACCACGGTGAGCAATGGGCTTCTCACGTTGGCGAATGCGGGCACGGCGGGCACGGGCACCGTCACTGTGAACGCTGGCGGCACGCTCACGCTCGACAACAGTTCCGCCAACGCAAACCGCATTGGCGACGCTCAGGCGGTGAGCGTGGGCGGCAACTTCAACCTGATCGGCAATACTGCGGCCAATACCAGCGAGACGGCCGGTGCTTTTACGCCTGCCGGCGGAACAACAGTCGTTACTCTCACGCCCGGGTCCGGTTACTCGGACTTGTTGACCTTCGCCTCTGTTGGGACGCGCGCCGTCGGAAATTCGACCCTCTACCGGGGCACAGGATTGGGTTCGGCTCTCGGCGCGAACACCTCCAACATCATCTTCACGGCCACTCCGACGGTTTCGACCGGCGGCACATTTGCCGCCACCGATGGTGCCGGCGCGATGGGGACCACCAATGCAGCGGTTTTGCATGGGGCGCTTTTCGATTCCAGCGCCACCGGTGGGGGGGCTGGATTTGCCACCTACGATGCGACGAACGGCATCCGACAGCTCAACGCCTCAAACGAGCAGACAACCACGTATCCTGTTGCCAACGCCAACACCAACGTCCTCCTGAATCTCACGGCGGCGAAAGCGATCACCGGCGTCACCAGCAATACCCTGCAACTCGACAACACGTCCGGCACGGCATGGACGGTGACCAACACCGGCACCGCCCTGAACCCGCAGAACGGTTTGCTCTTCACCGGAACCTCCGCAATCACGCTGAATGGCGGCACATTTACCCAGCCGGTCACAACCAGCGACTTGGTCGTCCTCTCTTCCAATACCGCCGGCGTCACGATCGGCACCGCCCTGGCTAATAACGGCACCACCGCCTCGACGATGGGTGTCACGGTGGGCGGTTCGGGCAACATCACCCTCAGCGGAGGCGTCAGACTTGCCGCCAGCGGAGCCAGCAGCATCGGCAACCAATATTTCAACGTCAACAGTTCTGGCACGACCACTCTGGCATCGACCGTCTCCGGTGGCGGACTTACTAATGGCGCTGCCAACTCCGTTGTCACCCTGAACACCAATGTGAATGCGGGGACCCTGAAACTGGGCACTGGGGGATCGCTGGGCTCGATAGTAGTAACCAGCGGAGGCGGTAACCTCGGTGTCCTAGTAGTTGCCAACACCGCTCCCGGGGCCACTTTCGACCTCAACGGGATTGGTAGCACGATCAGCTATTTGAGCGGTTCTGCCGGAGGCACGGTCACCAACAGCAGCGGCACGACGGTCACTCTGAACCTCGCGGGCCAGTCCACGAGCTCTGCTGGTGGCTACTACTACACTGCCATTAACGGATCCTCTGCCAGCAACATCACAGGGAACCTGAATCTCTATTTCGGGGTCAGCGGCCAAACCAATTACAACGGTTTCACCCAGACGCTTAGCGGCAATAACAGCTATACAGGCACGACCACCGTTGACGTCCAGTATGCCGCCCCCCAGGCAAACAACCAAAAGTTAAATCACGGGCGTCCGGTTAACTGAAAGATCGGCTTTTGAAAGTTTCATAGAATGAGCGCTTTGCGAATGAAAATGGATGTGACGCATTTGAATTCGGTCCATGCTTTTTGGCATGAATTCTG
>Ga0194053_10001730_pt1 | contig 13732 bp, 11 predicted proteins | sample SepL228m_MetaG_FD_161684 | JGI IMG/M metagenome (GOLD analysis project Ga0194053, IMG submission 161684) | Anoxic zone freshwater microbial communities from boreal shield lake in IISD Experimental Lakes Area, Ontario, Canada - Sep2016-L227-8m | ecosystem: Environmental > Aquatic > Freshwater >... | reverse complement strand
ATCCAAGGCGGCGAGGCTGGTCCATGTCTGGGCCGACGTCCCGCCCCAATACGCCCCGATCATCGCGACCGGCCGATTCAATTTCCCACGCAGCTCGCGGGCAAAAAAATATCCAACGGCGGAAAATCCTCCAGCCGTCTCCGGCGTGCAAACTTCCCACCGTCCGGGGGTATCATTCTGCGGATCGGCCGCGCACCTTTGCGGGACGAGAAAAAGGCGGAGATCGGGATCTGCGGCTTTGGGGAGTTCCGTCGCCGCGTTGTGGGCATAACGCAAGGGAATCCCCATATTCGACTGGCCGGAGCAAACCCACACCTCGCCGACCAGCACGTCTTGGAACTCGAGCGCATTCTTCTCCCCTTGCACGACAAGTGCCTGTGCGACGGCATTCGGAGGAAGCGCGGGAAGTTCCACCCGCCACCTGCCATCGCTCCCGGCCACAGTCCCGACCTTCTGGTTTCCCATCGAGACGGTCACCGTCTCGCCGGCAGAGGCCCGGCCCCACACGGGCAGCTTCGCATCCTGCTGGAGCACCATGTGGTCGCCAAAAATCGCGGGCATGCTGACTTCCGCATGGGCCACCGCCGGCAGGAAGATCCCGAAAAAGCAGAGTTGTCGGCAAATGGATTTCAATGGTTCCTTCAAAGACGAGTGGCTCTTAACGATGCTGCTGCTGTCAGAAACAGATCTGTTTCAATGTGTATTCATTGTAATAGTTCAATTAAATTGTGCCGCAAGAAGATTTCCAAATATATTCTTCTCAAGACATTCAGGTTCAGGCATTGGAGCAAGTTCCGCCAACCACTGTCGGGAATGGACCTGCTACGGGTGTGATCAAATGTGGGTGAGGTGGATCGGGGGCTCCGCCGCACGATGAGAAATTCCACGCGGCCGCCAAGTTTTCCCATCGCGCTTGGAAATCGCGATCCACCTGGGCGCAACTCCTCAACCGCACCCACATTTGATCACACCCACCTGCTATCGCCATTGAGAAAATCTGTTGCCTCGATATTGAAATAGTTCTATCTCTGCAGAGCGATGCTTCTTGACACGCTTCAGCCCATTTCGAGTCCGCCCCGCCGCAAGCAACCGGCGGTGGTTGAGGCGTTGCTCGGGCTGGCGCAGAGACTTGGCCCCGGCGCGAAGCTGCCGACGGCCCGCGAGCTTTCCAAGCGCCTGGGGGTGACGGGGGCGACGCTCACCCGCTGTCTGGAGCAACTCGAAGCGCGCGGCGTGCTGCGATGCCTTCAAGGAAGCGGCATTTACGTCGAGGCGGGCGTCCTGCAGAAACGGATCGCGCTCGTTTTTGGACGCAACATATTTTCCGCAGGATCCTCCTCCTTTGGATCGCTTGTTCTCAAGCATTGTATCGATCGCGCTTCGGAACACAACGAGCGCTTCTCCTTCTACCTGGATACCCCGGTCTTCCATGGCGTGATGAACGGGTCCAATGTGCCCGCCCACCAGGACCTTTCGGATGCGCTGAATCAGGGAAAACTGGACGGCATCATCCTCATGAGCCGCAACAGCGTGGAGCAGGAAGCCTGGCTGCGAAGCCAGGGAATTCCCGTGGTCTCCGCGGAAGCCCGCTGCGGGGCGTTTGCCGACAGCCCCGGGATTGTCCGCTTCGATTATCAGGAATTGATCCGGCAGGGAGTGGATCGGCTTAGCGGGGCCGGATGCCGGTCGGTCGGACTGATCGGCGCCTTGCGCGAACACGAGGAAATGTTCCGCAACGCGCTTCAAGCACGCGGGATCCCCGTGAAAGAAAAGTGGATCATCAGCCCGCCCACCGAGGAACCCATTCCGGCGGAAGACCTGTCCGCTTACAACGCGGCGGCGGCCAAACAATTTCTCGCGCAATGCGGATGGAGCGGCACCCCCTCCGACATGCCGGACGGACTGCTCTTCACCGATGATCTGATGGCAAATGCGATTTTACCGGCCTTCGTCGCTCAGGGACTCCGCATCGGACAGGACCTGAAAGTCTGCTCCCACGCCAACAAAGGCTCCAAGACCCTGGCAGAATGGGACATCCTCCGCGTGGAGTTCGATCCCGCGGACATGGCCACGGGACTCTTCGATGTCCTGGAGGCCGCCATGGCGGGAACTTCACTCCCGTCGCCGTATCTCATCGGCCCCGTCGCGGTCCTCAGCGCCGGAGCATCGCGATAAAGCCAGAGCCGGTTTTGCCCGCGAATAGAGCCAATATCCGCGAATCAAATGAGAAAGGTGGGAGACCGTCTTCTCAGGCCGGGAGTCCTTACCGTTCGCGGAGATTCGTGACGGTATGAATGCATTCAGCAACCGGCGCTGGGCAAACCGAAAGGCTTGGTCCAATGTCCCCTGCGGAACCCGTGAGTGCTTGCAACAAGCGCGGGTGGCCGAAGGTCCAAAGGTTCGTGAATGACGCTGAGCTTACTGCTCCTTTTCGTGATTGAACCTTGGCGGAAAGCACCATCGTGGGGCGCAAGACCCCGAATGCCTGACTGCAACCTTCCGTCCATAGGACCAACCAACGGCTGCCCGCGCCGGTTGCCTCTACCCATAAAGGGACCAAGAGAGAACGACCATGAAAAAAACCTATAAATTGAAACCAACACCTTCCGAAGAAGGCAGGTTGGTGGCAGCGGAGATCTACACCGCGCCGCCCCCGCCGAGCAAAGGAAGGGTTATCGGCTTGGATTGCCACCCCGACACCTACACGGCGGCGGTTTTCCGAGGAACCACCCCGCACGACGCGCGCAAACTGACCAGCCGCGAAAACCTTTGCCTCCAAAGTCTGATGGACTGGTGCGCAAAGGAGTTTACTCAAGAAGACCTCTTTCTTTTGGAAGCCGGGTCCAACAGCTTCGAGATCTGCCGCCGCTTGCTGGCTCTGGGTTTGCGAGCCGTGGTGATGGAGAGCTGCCATGTGGGCAAACACGCCAAGACCTATGCCGACAACGACAAGATGGCAGCGGCTCGCATCGCACTGGTCTACCTGGCCGGCAATGCCCCATGCGTTTGGGTCCCCGACGGCGAGACCTGCGAACGCCGGGAACTCCTCCATGCCCACCAGAATGCGGTGGCCAACCACACCGCCGCTCTCAACTCGCTCAAAAGCTACCTCAACCAGTTCGCCATCCGTCCGGGAAGCCGGGGACTTCAGCTCGAACGCACGCGGCAATGGGTCCTCACCCAGCGTGACTGGACGCCGCTGCAAAGGGAACTGCTCACCGGATACTTTACCAGCCTCGACAACCAGGCCGAAGCGCGCACGCGCTTGCTGCGCCTCATCAGTCAACAGATCTGCGCCGAACCGCTGATGCTGCGCTGCATGAAGCTGCTGGGAATTGGAAAGATCAACGCCTTCGCCCTGCTGGCGGTCATCGGAGACGTGCGGCGCTTTGACCGCCCCGAGAAGCTCGTGGCTTACATCGGACTCAATCCCGGTCAGCGCCAAAGCGGGAACGGGAAAAACATCAAACTCGGCGTCGGCAAACGCGGGCGCGGAGACATGCGGCACCTTCTTATCCAGGGTGCGCAGGCTGTCCTGCGCATGGGCGGGAACACGACGCTGGGAAAATGGGGTTGGAAACTCTTCGCCCGCAAAGGCAATCGCAACACCGCCGTCGCGGCCGTGGCCCGCAAGCTTCTCGTCCAGGTCTGGCATCTACTTTCGGGCAACCCACCGACCGCGATTGAGGAAGACAGAAGCCTCAAGCGCAAACTTCAAAAACTCATCATTGTCCTCGGCAAGAACCTGCGGGCGGACATGGGGTTGCCCGCAAGCATCAACGGGTGCATCGCCGAACTCCAACGCCGAATGCTGTGCCTGCACAAGGAATCGGGACCGCCAAGACAACCAGTTTGATGGGGGCTGTGCGCCCCCAAACCCCGCACCGCTCGCCGCGGCAGGCGTTCGGGGGGAACCTCAATCAGGCTTGCCTGCGGCAAGCGGAGCAGAAAAAAAATGTTAAGAAAAAACTTGAATGCCTACATGCCCGTGATTCGCGGGCCGCTTCCGCTGTTTTTGGAATAATAATGCTATTGACATCAATAAATGATGCGCTTAACATCAATTCATGAGAACGACAATGACTCTTGATGATGACATCGCCCAAGTTCTTGAGCGTGAGTCGGAAGAAAAGAGAGTTTCCTTCAAGGAAATTGTGAATTCCACCCTGCGCCGCGGGCTTGTGGCTGGCAGCATGTCCGCTACAGCGCGTCCCAAGGTCGTGTCCCGACCTTTTGGCGGCGGCCTGCTCCCCGGGTTTGATCCTGACCGGATGAACCAACTCAATGATGAGCTTGAAGTCGAAGCTTTCCGGGAGAAGGCGCATCGTGAAACGCCGTGATCCTGCCCGACATCAACCTTCTCCTTTACGCCCACGATTCCCGTGGGGCAAACTTTCCGGCCGCCTCGGCATGGTGGCAGCGTTGTCTGGACGGCCCGGAGCCGGTGGGCCTCGCGTGGGTGGTGGTTCTGGGGTTTATCCGGATCTCGACGAATCCACGCGTTTACGCTGAGCCTCAGACCCCGGCAGCCGCCTGTGCCACCATCGCAGAATGGCTGACTCTGCCCCATTACCGCCTCGTCGATCCGGCCCCCGGCCACTTCGCGCGATTGAGCGCCAATTTGGAGCATTTGGGAGTGGCCGGGAACCTCACCACTGATGCGCACCTTGCCACTCTGGCCTCCGAATCGGGCTACATCCTCCACACCACGGATGCCGATTTCTCCCGGTTTCCCACGCTGAAATTTCTCAATCCCTTGCGGGTCTGACCTGATCGAACGACGGGAGCGCCAGGCTTCCAGCCTGCTCCGTTTGGCATCTTGCCGGACGGCTTTCCCCCGCTTCGATCTCCCCGGCAGGCATGCCGGAGAGGGCAGGCTCGAAGCCCGCGCTCAACCCGAAAAGGAATCGCCGCCCCCCGCCATTCCGAGCCTTCGGGCTGTTGGCCTGTCGGCCTTCCGGCGGCTCGCACTCCTGGTTCCAGCGAAACGCGGTGCCGATTGAATACTTATTCGCCGAAGAGATCGGCGAATTTCTCTTCGAGCATGGCGGACTCCTTGTCGGTCAGTTCGCTGAGCTCTTTGGAGCGCGCGCGCTTGGAAAGCTTGCCTTTGCCCTGCCGCAAAAACGCGATCAAGGTCTCGGCGACCTTGTCCGGCATGTCGAAACGCTCATCGATAAAGCTCTTCATGCGGTCGTGCCGCTCAAGATAGGCGACCTCTTCCGGCAGCGTCTTCTCGACAGTTTGTTGGACGCATTCGTAGAGAAATTCCGCCTGCCGCGTCGCATCGAAGTAGCGGTAGAGATCGATCGTTTCATTGAGGACATGGACGTTGCCTCGCGGGGCGGGCTCCCATTCGATCAGGTCCAGGCGTGGCTTTGAACAGGCTTCGAGCGTCCGCCGATAGTCCGCGATCCGGTCGAGTATGACGGCGGAAACAGGAAAGACGATGCCTGCCGGGGCAAACCCCTTTTCCGCCAGGACGTGATGAATGAGATAGCGGTGAATCCGTCCGTTGCCGTCCTCGAAGGGATGGATGAAGACAAAGCCAAAGGCGATCACGGCGGCAGCAAGGACGGGGTCATACGGGCTTTCCGCCAGAATCCGGCTGGCATCGACGAGGCCGTCGATCAATGCCGGGATGTCTTCCCATCGTGCGGAGACGTGATCGGGAATCGGGGAGCCGGTCGAGCGGTCGTGGACGCCGATAAAGCCGCCTTCTTTCCGCCATCCCATCGAAAGGAAACGCTTGTCGCCGATCACGACTTCTTGCAGCCGGAGCAGTTCGTCCGCAGTGAGCTTCCGCTGGCCCGCCTCGCCAATCGCGCGTCCCCAGCGCTCGGCACGGTTATAGGGCGGTCTTTCGCCTTCGATGGCGTAGGAGGCCTTCGAGTCTTTCAGAAGCAGGAAAGCGGCGGCGCGCGACAGAATGTCGGCGTGGATTGCACCGATCGACTTCCTGGCTTTCGCTCCGAGGTTCGTCGCGATAAGCGCTTCGAGTTTCGGCGTGCGCCGAACCAGCGGGCAGAAATTGCGGGTGCCGGGCAGGTTGTTGCGGACGCGGTGCCGCCGGGAGACAGCCGGTGCGCCCCCATACTGGAAGGCGGAATCCAGGGCATCGACATAGTTGCCGGCCTTCGCGTCGGGGATGTCCAGCGTTCTCCCTGTCAGCCATTCGTAAAAGAACCAGAGGCGGCGCGCATAGGCTCCGGTTGGCTCGTCTTTGATAATCCGCGCGATCGCGGCAGGCGCAGCGGTGTCGAACAGCGCCTTGAGGACGGCCAGGTCGATGCCTTCGTGCTTGAATGCAAACGTCAGGTGGCCAGCGAGCGTGTCCTCCGGCTTGTGCTTCGGAGTAAAGACGAGCCAGGGTTCTTTCTCATACCGGCGATGTTTCGCGCTGATGGCAGCGAGGCGGTCTGGCAAGGGCAAACGCTGGCCGAAATGACCGATGAGGGCGCTATAGCCCGCCAGTGACATCTCTGCTTCCGGCAGAGCGAGGCCGTGAAAACTGCTGACTGTCTGTGCAAAAGATTTGCTCTGAGCCATTTTTCTGAAAATTGGTTGCCGCTGAGTTTTTAACCCTATCATGAAAATCGTTTATCATCCATGAAAAACGCTTACAAATTACTGATCTTCATGAAAAATGATTTGTCTTCTCGCTCACACTCCCCTCGATTTTTTTCAAAAAATCTTTTGACAAACATGTGAAATAGATCAATTCTTGCCGAAATTTCGGAATCTAAAAAAATCACTCACCCAAAAAATCCCATGAACACATCCATCCTCAGAATGAAAAATCACACGTCCCGGACGCTCCGGAACTCGCTCATCGCGGCCTTCCGGCGGCTCGCAGTCCTGGTTCCAATCGTCGCGGCGCAACTGTTTGCAGGCCAATCCGCCCATGGCGCAGCGATCACGCTCAATGCGTCCGATACAGGCATCCAAGCCAGCTTCTCCACTGCCGGGAATTGGTCGAACGCGCTGGCCCCGGCAAGCGGAAACACCTATTCCGTGACGGGTGGACTGAGCATGTGGACGGCACAAGACGCGACCAGTTATACGTTCGCGGGCGATTCCCTGACTCTTGGCAACGGCTCGACGTCCGGCACGCTCACCATAAAAGGGGGCACTCCTGCTCCGACTTACACGATCAACAACCTCATCCTCAACAACGGGACCATTTCTCAGACCACGAGCTATAACAATATTATGTCTGGCAACATGACGCTCCTAGCGGGCGGAGGCACAATCTCTGCGGGAGGGAGCCGCCACCTTACTATGGCCATGAATATCTCTGGTTCCGGCGGTCTCACATTTGTCGAGCCGGGCGGGGACGGAAGGGATGCGGCTCGTGTCATCGCCCTGAATGCCGCCACTTACACCTATACCGGGCCAACGACCATCGTGGCAGGCACCTTCGTGAAAATTGCTCAGGCATCAGACGTCTTTAAGTATAGCTCGAGTTTGACAATGTATGGCAACTCCACGCTCAACTTAAATTCCGCTACCTCAACCGTCAATAATTTGAGCGGCACATCCGGGAGCGTCCTCGACAACAGCGCGACCAGCGGCGGCACCACGCTGACCATCAACCAAGCAACCAATGGCACTTTTGCCGGGGCGATTACCTCCAGTGGCGCCGGGAATTTCCTCGTAACGAAAACGGGCGCAGGCACTCTCACGTTGTCGGGCGCGAACACTTTTAATAATAACCTGACTGCCACCGGCGGGACGCTCAAACTCGATGCGAGCACCGGCTCGTTCCTGTCCACTACCGCCTTGTTGCTTGGGGGGGGAGCCTCGTTTGTCTATGATAACACGAACAGCTCGGGAGCGAAAACCCAGACCCTCGGCTCCGTGAATTTTAGCGCCGGCTCCGGGGCTGGAGTCGTCCAATCGGTCCTCGGCGCAGCGACCAGCGCCACGCTCAACTTCGGGTCCGTGGGGGCGTTCGGTGCGGGGCAAACCGCGAACTTCATCGTGACCGGCGGCACCAACGGCTCGACCAACACCATCAACATCACCGGCGCGAGCCAGGGCCTCATCAATGGGGCAGCGTTTTTCAACGGGGCGGATTTCGCCTACGTGAATGCGGCCGGCGGCTACGTCCGCGCCCCCGTCTATGGCACCGACTCCACGTTTGTTAATGCATCAGGAGCGCTGGTCTCCGCGAGCAACAACCGGATGACCGCAGGATTCAGCAACGGGGCGGTCACGATCAACACGCTGAAGATGGATGGATCTTCCACGTATAGTTTAACTCTTACCGGAGCGCTGACTTTGGCAAGCAACGGCATTCTCCGCTCAGGTGGTGGTTCGGCGAATATACTGAATGGAGGCGGCGGCTACATCCAAACGAACAACGCCAACCCGCTTGTGCTCCGGGCCGATTCGGCTGCTGACACGCTGAATGTTTTCACGCCGATTCGTGATAATAGCACGACCTCTGTTATCGTGAGCGGAAGTGGCACGGTGGGACTTTACGGAGGGAACATTTACAAAGGAGCCACTTATCTCAATGGCGGAACCACGGTAATAGGAGGCGAGTTCGGACTCGGAGATGCGCCAACCGGGGCGTCGGTTTACATCAATAACGCCACGCTTTCGGCAACGGCGACATTTGGCTTGAACAACTTTGCGGCGGGCAGTGCCGACCGTAACGTTATCCTGACGAACAGTGCGACCATTGGTGCCACCAGCACCAATACCCTGACAGTCACTGGCACGGTGAGCGGTTCGGGAAGCCTGACCAAAAACGACACGGGCACCCTGGCGCTCGGCCGCAGCAGCAACACCTATACCGGAGGGACGACGGTGAGCGTGGGCACCCTGCTCGCGGACACCCCTGTCTCGGGCACGAATTCCTCGACCGGCACGGGGTCGGTTTCCGTCGCCTCCGCCGCCATTCTCGGCGGCACCGGCCAGATCACCCCGGGCACCGGAAATAGTCTTAGCGTGGCCAACGGGGGCTTCATCGCTCCCGGCGACGGCGGCATCGGAACTCTCACCCTCAACAGCGCAAACACGACGGCGGCTGTCCTGTCGCTGGCTTCCGGCGCCAAATTCACCTTCGAACTCAACTCCGGACTCCAAAGCGACAAAATCGCGCTGGTCAGCGGTGCGGCGAACGATATCGTGTTCGGCGGCAGCAACCTGATCAACTTCAGCGACCTCTCTGGCGGCTCGCTGGCTCACGGTGCCTACCACTTGTTCACCGCCGATGTCGCCGGGGCTTACAGCGGTTTCGGGAACCTCTCCATCGGGACCGGACTGGGCGCTTACACCGGCAGCAATCTGCAGGTCCTCGGCAACGACATCGTCCTCAATGTCGTCCCAGAGCCCTCCACCTGGGCGCTCTTGGCCTTCAGTCTGACGACCGTCATCGTCCTGCGCCGCCGCAGACTCCATTCCTGATTCAAAATTCCTAATTCCCCATTTTATAAAACTTGGGGGGTTGAACAGGGCGGCATGGGGGTGCCGCCCTGTTCGTTTTTCAGCCGGCGAGGGAAGAGTCATTCCGGAGCGCAGGCATCCTGCCGAACGGTTTTCATCTGCTTCGATCTCCCGACGCTCCGAAGCATCCAGCCGAACGGTTTCCTCCGCTTCGAGAATTGCGGAATCCCTCCGGTTTTTGTGTTGCACCGTTCGGGCGGCGGTAATACCTTCAGTAAGACATGAAGACAGTGACGATAAAAATTCCGGACTCCATGAATGAAAGCCTGCGCAAGCGCGCGGCTGCGCAAAAGGAGGGGTTCTCCGAAACCGTCCGCCGGGCGCTCGCAAGGGAGCTGGAGAGCGGTTCGGATTTCGCCAGCTTGGCCGCACCCTACCGGGGAATGTTTCGCGGACCCGCCGACCTTTCGGTGAGGGAGGGCTATGCAGGTTCGGACTCTCGTTGACGCAGGCCCGTTGATCGGCTGGCTGAACGCCTCCGATCAATGGCATGCCTGGAGCGTTTCCGTGTTGTCCGGGGTTCGCGGTCCACTCCATACCAGCGAAATCATCCTGGGTGAAGCCTGTTGGAACTTGGGAGGAAATACACGGCCCGCCCACGCCCTTCTCACGCTTGTCCGAAAGGGAGCCATCCAGCTCCTGCGCCCTTGGCCGGAACACCTGGAACGAACGCAGGAACTGATGATCAGGTATCCGAATATGGATGCGGGAGATGCGTCGATTGTCATTCTGTCCGAGCTTTTCCCCCAAGCGGCGGTTATCACCACCGACCAGGCAGATTTTACCGTCTATCGGCGATTCCGGTCCCAGAAGATCCCCGCCATTTATCCTTGACGGAGGGCAGCCTGGAAGCCGGTGCTCCCGGATCAATATGCATTCCATCCCGGCGCTTTTCCCACGGAAGTTTTCTTTGACAATAAATAGAAATAGATCAATCTGAAAGACACTGATGAACAGCTTATTCTGTCAGATCGAAAGCCGAGCAACACCCGCATTCCGCCATCCCGCAAATCTGCGGCTAACCCGGTATTTCGTGTTCGCTGCCAGCCTCTGCATGCCCGTGATCGCGCAGGAGATCATTCCTCCACCAAAACCTGCGGCGGATGAGTCGGCGTTCGGGGCGAAGATCGCCCGCACGATGACCGACTTGGCCACCAGCACGCCCGAAAAGAAAAACCCGGTGCGCGTGCTTTTTTACGGCCAGTCGATCACCGCCCAGCCGTGGGCATCCGTGATCAGCGAGCGGCTGAGGAAGGAGTATCCCGATGCCGACCTGACCATCGAGAACCGCGCGATCGGGGGCTTTGAAGCCGATCGCCTCATGAAAACCGCCAACGCAGACCTCTATCCATTTTACCCGGATCTCGTGATTTTCCAAGTCTATGGCGGCGGAAACGGCGAACTGGAGCGGATCATTTCCGAGATCCGCCGACAGACGACCGCAGAGATCATGATCTCCACCCACCACGTCTCGCACGAGGGCAATGCCGGGGTTCAGGGCGAATACGACAAGCAATCGCAGGCGATCCGCGATCTCGCGGCAAAATACGACTGCGAACTGGTCGATGTGCGCGAAGAGTGGAAGCAGTATTTGTCCGAAAATCAGCTCAAAATTCAGGATCTGCTCAGGGACAGCGTTCACCTGAACGAGAAAGGCAACCAACTCATGGCCGACCTCGTCTGGCGGCATCTGCGATACAACAAGGACTTTGCCAACCCTCACGCGGATTGGATCAAGACCCTGCCGGTGGAACCGCAGGCCGATGGCTCCTGCAAGGTCGCGTTCACCGGGAACCGCGTGGATGTCGTGGCCAATCCCGCCGAAGATCCGCGCGGCACCGCCCGGATTCTCATTGATGGCCAGCCGCCCTCGGCCAACCCGAAAGCCTACGCGATCACCAGGCCGGGCAATGCCAGAGAGGTCTGGTGGCCGGGGGTTTACACGGTTGGATTTCAAAATCCCCCGCTTGTGGAAGATTGGGTGCTCAAGCTCACCGAGGTCAGCGACGACGCGAAGCAGTTCAAATATGAAGTCACCGGCAGCAAGACCGGGCCGGATGGCTCCGGCAGCAGCGGGGAAAAATTTGTCTCCAACTCCGGGCGCGTCGTGATTGACCCGATGGACTTCGGCCTCGCCGCCGCCTGCGCCTACACCAAAAAGCCCTGCCCGCCAGGCTTCGAAATCAAGTGGTCGGTCGTGCCCATGTTCAAGGACACCTACCGCGCGCCCAAATCGAAAGATCCCTCAAAACCAGTCCTCTCCACCGTCGTGCAACTCCTCGAAAATGGCCCTCACACACTCGAAATCCTCCCCAATGGCGACGGATCCGTGCCGGTCAGAGCAATTCGGGTGTTTCAGCCAGCAGAATCGAAAAATAGTCATTGACGAGGCATTGGCGCGGCCGCATTGTGCTATATCAATTTAACGGTTGTGCCCCGAATCTTCACAAAACCAAGTAGAGAAGATCAGTTTTCCGAAGCAGGCGTTCCATCCACAATCATTACGATCAGGAAGACGAAGCGACACACGGGTGGTGAAAGTGGCACAGGCTTTCCAGCCTGTGAACCGGCTCAAACACAGGCTGGAAAGCCTGTGTCACACTCCAAAGCGGTGCGAGATCGTAATGATTGGGCCGATCCCGGTAAGACCAGACGCGTCGTCGGCAATCGGCGCGGCTTCACGCTCATCGAGCTTCTGATCGCCATCGCGATCATTGCGATTCTGACGGCATTGCTCATGCCGGCATTCAAGGACATGCAGAAAAATGCACAGGCGGTCACCTGCTCCAACAACTTGCGGCAGCTCGGCGTATTGACGGAGATCTATTCCGCCGACAACAACGGGGAGTTTCCGGCTCCCTGGAGCAGCAACAACACTCTTTGGATGGATAAGCTGATTGCCGACACGCAATTCGGAGGCGATTTGGCCAAGGCACACGCCGCCATGAGCACTGACAAAGCCGGCACCCGGTGCCCGACCCGCCTGCGGTCGAGCGCAGAGTATAGCTCGACTTTCAATTCCGCTTACGGCGCCGTGGCTGCAAGGGACGGCGGCCAATGGTGGTTCAACTACGGCATGAATTATGTCTATTTGAGCGATCCTCCATCCGTGCCGCCGAACAACCGCCGCATTCCCCTCCGTCACCTCGCGGTTCAAAAGCCCTCGCAATGCATATTTCTGGCCGACAGCAACATCGAGGCGGGGGGGGCTCCCAGAGACATTAATAAGGGCTGGAGCGATGCCTATCCATCCGCCCGGCATAACGGCCGGGCCAATGTGCTGTGGGTGGACGGCCATGTGACCGCCGAGACGCAAGCCTGGTTAATCGCCCCGGCGAATGCCAAATATTGGATACCTTAAACAAGCAACAAAAAACACCAATGAAAAAACTAGTTAAACCATTAACTCTCATCCTCTCCACCCTCGCGATTTGCCTTAGCACCGCATCCGCCGGGCAGGAGGAAAACCTGCTTAAGAACGCGGATTTCAAGCCCGATGCAAATGGCGCGATCTCCGGCTGGCAGGTGCCGAAGTATCCTTTCGCCGACGACCCTGCGGTGGCCGAGCAGCTCAAGTGGGGGGTTGAGGACGTCAAAGGCACCCCTTGCCTGGCGATCTCGACCAAGGAGCCGGTCAAAGCAAATGTTTGGTGGGAGCAGATCGTCAAAGGAAACGGCGGAAATACTTATGACGTCAGCGTGAAGATCAAGGGCGAGCTCCTGGAGGGAAGCAAGTATGGCGGCGTGCAGGTCGGGGTCCATTTCTTGGACGCCAATGGACAGTTTCTGAGTTACCAGGCCATCCCCGACGCCAAGGAGCTTTCCGACACCTGGCAGGTCATCAAGGGGAAGATCACCGCTCCCGATGATGCCGTGAAGATGGGATTCCGCATGGGCGTGAATTTCAACGGCGGCGTAAAGGTGTTTTTCAAAGAGCCGACGTTGACCGAGACGACAAACTAGGATTTTCCACGCCATGGCTCCCAAGACTCTCCACATGCCAGCTCCCGTGGCATGGGCATCCTGCCCATGCGTAACAATCCAGCAAGACAGGGGCAGGATGCCCGCGCTCCGGGCTGGTTTCCACAAGGCGCAGACGTCTCTGGTCCGTGCGCTTCTCCCTGCCCTGCTCCTCTGCCAGTCCGGCTGCGGCCGGCCACCCGCCGCTGAGCAGGCGGCCGAGCCACCCGCCATCCCGGTTGTCGAAAAGGCTTCTTCGCTGTCCATCTACCCGGACTCCGAGACATCCGCGAATCCCCGTGTTCCCTGCATTCCC
>Ga0194053_10001725_pt1 | contig 13776 bp, 13 predicted proteins | sample SepL228m_MetaG_FD_161684 | JGI IMG/M metagenome (GOLD analysis project Ga0194053, IMG submission 161684) | Anoxic zone freshwater microbial communities from boreal shield lake in IISD Experimental Lakes Area, Ontario, Canada - Sep2016-L227-8m | ecosystem: Environmental > Aquatic > Freshwater >... | reverse complement strand
GACCGGGCGAAGGTGCTGCGGCCCGCGGCGGAACACATATTCGCGTCCAGATCTGCTGAACCGAAGCATGATGTTCTGAGTTCCGCCGACGATCGCGGATACGTCGTGGATCGGCCCGTCGCCGAGGCCCTCGTTCGACATCCAGTCGGCTACCCCGGTCAGATCGGGGGCCAGGTTGTCCACGCAGGCGAAGCTACCTTAGGCCGCTTTCCTGATGGCTTTCGCCCACGGCGTCCGGCTGTCGATGGTTCGGAAGATGCTCCAGCCGACCAGCGTTCCCAGCGCGATCGAGGCAATCGCAGCACCCGCTGCCCCCAGACTGGCGACGTTGGCATCATCTCCAGTGGCCGCCTGACTCACCGACATAAAGCTCGTTGCGCCGGGCACCAGCGACCAGAAAGAGGCCAGCAACATCACCACGGCTGGCGGCGAGGTTCTGATCCGGGTGGCAAGCATGGCGAAAATCACCGAGAGCATTGCGCCGATGAACCCCGATCGTGCGGCGGGGAGGATATCGGTCGCCAACTTTTGGCCGAGAATCGCGACGGCGATCGCAGCCATGAGCCAGAACAAACAACCAGGGGGTGCCGACAAGTAGATCGATAACCCGATCGCGACGATGACGATCGACAGATACAGCGACCACGGGCCCATCGGTGTCGACGGAGACTGCGGCGTCAACTCGGAACCGGCGATGTGCAAACCGATGATCACGCCGAAAACCAACAGCGCCAGCTGCGAAATTCCGTAGATGAGGCGGCTTGAGCCGGAGATGATCTGCGAATCGGCGAGTTCCATGGCACCGGTGGTCAGCGCCATACCGGGCAGGGTGGCCACCAGCGCGGGGCTGATCACCCGCAGCAGGCCGTCATCGACGGCGGCGGCCACGAACCAGGTCGCTAGCAGGGTCACCACCAATGCTGAGAGCGTGGGCAGGATTGGGGTCAGTGACGGAAACCGCCCGCCATAGGAGACGATCATTCCGACCACCAGTCCAAGGAACAGGTAACCCGGCAGCGTCGCCCAAGTCGGGTTGATCATGATGCCGAAACCCAGCGTGGTGATCGCGTATCCGATTGCGGTGGTGAACCGGCCGAATCGCGGCGGCATCCTGCGGGCCGTTTTGATCGCCGTCACAGCATCGGTCGGTGTGATCGCTCCGGCCTCGGCCAGGGACGCGATATTGTCGATGCGCCCCGCTGCGTCGAGTTGCAGCGAGGAGTGCGTTGAACCGTCGATTTGGTACGTCGCATCGCCGATTTGGATCAACAGCACCGTTGGCAGTACCACCAGGCGCACCTGTTGGGTGGTGTACCTCGCGGCGATGGCCACCAGCCGGCCCTGCACGATCGGAATCGGCTGTGCCACCTCCGAAAGCGCGACGCCGATCTCGCGCATCATCGCCGCGATCTCGATCGCCGGGTAGGAATCTGGAGGAGCCAGAGCGGTGGGCGGGCGTTTGCGCACCGCGTTGATGATTCGCACCCGGCGCGCTTGCCGTTCCGCGTTGGTCATGGACCCAGCGGGGGCGCGGTTTGCTGCTGGCGGTTTTTCTGCCAGGGCCAGTAACCGGTGACCTCAAGCTCCAGGGAGAAACTCAGGAAGGTCCGGATCAGCACGATCCCGCCGAGCACGGCCACGCTACGGGCATCGGGAGTGACGGCCACGGTCCGGATGATGTCGGCGGCAACCAGGAACTCCAGGCCAAGCAGGATCGAGCGGCCGAGTTGCTGACGGAATACCCGGTAGACGTCACCGGTTCTGCGCCGCAATCGCGGGACTGCGCCCGCGGCCGAGATCAATGCTCCGATGGCGATCACCGCCACGCCGACACCGTCGATGGTTTTCCCAACCGTCTCGATGACCTCGAAGAAGCTCACGTGATGATTCTAGGTGCCGGGGGTTCTCACAGCCGACGCATAGCGAACGCATAGTGTCGGCCCATCGCTACTCCCATACTGGAGGCATGACTTCGCCCGCGGCTTCCGGCGCGCTGGGGCGCGTTGTGATGCGCCGCGCGGACGGCAGCCCGATCACCATTCTTGTCGTCGACGACGAGGCGGTACTGGCCGAGATGGTGTCGATGGCGCTGCGTTACGAAGGCTGGACCATCACCACCGCCGGCGACGGCGCATCGGCGCTTTCGGCTGCGCGCGAGGCGCGTCCGGACGCGGTGGTGCTCGATGTGATGCTGCCCGATATGAGCGGACTTGAGGTGCTGGCGAAGCTTCGCGAGCACAACCCTGGGCTGCCGGTGCTACTTCTGACCGCCAAGGATGCCCTGGAGGATCGCATCGCCGGACTGACCGCGGGCGGTGACGACTACGTCACCAAGCCGTTCTCCATCGAAGAGGTGGTGCTTCGGTTGCGGGCATTGTTGCGGCGCACCGGAATCAGCATCGAGGGTAACGGCGCGCAGATCGTCGTCGGCGACCTGGTTCTCGATGAGGATAGTCACGAGGTCACCCGCAGTGGCGAGCCGATCTCTCTCACATCCACAGAGTTCGAGTTATTGCGTTTCCTGATGCGCAATCCGAAACGGGTGCTGTCCAAGACGCAAATCCTCGACCGGGTATGGAGTTACGACTTCGGCGGCCGGTCAAATATCGTCGAGCTCTATATCTCCTACCTTCGAAAGAAGATCGACAGCGGGCGCGCGCCGATGATCCACACCCTGCGTGGCGCCGGATATGTGCTCAAGCCCGCGCTCTAGGCCGTGGTCGCTGCGAGCGCGACTGCTCGCAGGCCAGGTGGCGTTGTTGGCAATGGTCTGTGTCGGCATCGCGGGGGCGACCGAGTTTGCGCTGTACCGATATCTGGTTGGTGAACTCGACGGTCAACTTCTCCAGATCGCTCAGCGGTCGTCGATGATGGATCACCGGCCGCCGATGCCGCCTATGCCGCCGCCCATGCCACCACCTTCCGACGCCAGGCCGCAGTTACCCTCACCCATTCCTGGTCCGGGACCGGAGTTCCTGGACGCTCCTGGCCAGCCGATCGGAATGGTCGCTGCAGTGGTCAAGGACGGGATCGTGACGAAGGCCGGTGAGCTCAACCGCGGTGGAGAGCGCGACGTCGTGTCCCCGGTCGCCGCCGGCCAGTTGGCGGGGGTCGGCGTGAGCCGCCATGCCGTCACCCGCGACCTCGACGGGTTGGGTCGATATCGGGTCATTGCCACAACAAGCCGCCATTCCGGCGACACGCTGGTGATCGGGTTGAGCATGAGGGGAGTACGGCGGACCCTCGCCAGGGTGGCGCTGATCTTCACGGTGGTGACCGCACTCGCACTGTTGGCCGCCGCATGCGTCGGAATTCTGATCATCCGCCGGGCGCTGGCCCCGCTGACCCGGGTGGCGGCCGCGGCGGGAGCTGTCGCCGACCTACCACTGGACCGGGGTGAGGTCGCGCTACCGGTGCGGGTGAACGAAGCCGACGCCAATCCCAACACCGAAGTCGGCCGCCTCGGTCTGGCGGTCAACCGAATGCTCGATCACATTGACGCGGCCCTGTCGACCCGGCAGGCCAGCGAGATCAGGGTGCGGCAGTTCGTGGCTGACGCGAGCCATGAGTTGCGTACACCGTTGGCCGCGATCCGCGGCTATACCGAATTGGCGCAGCGCAAAAGGGCCGAGGTGCCCCCCGATGTCGCCCACGCGATGAGCCGGGTCGAGTCCGAGACACAGCGGATGACGCGGCTAGTCGAGGATCTGTTGCTCCTGGCCCGGCTGGATTCCGGTCGGCCACTGGAGCGCCAGCCTGTTGACCTCGCTCGGTTGTGTGCCGACCTAGTGAGTGACGCCCATGCAGCAGGTCCGGATCACCACTGGAATCTCGACGTGCCACCGGAGCCGCTGTACGTCTCGGGTGACAACGCCCGGCTACATCAGGTGGTGGCCAACCTATTGGCGAATGCGCGTGTGCACACTCCCGCCGGTACAACAGTCATGTTGTCGCTCGATACAGATGACGACACGGTGGTGCTTCGTGTCGTGGACGACGGGCCAGGGATTCCGACGGAGTTACGGGCCGAGGTTTTTGAACGATTCGCTCGCGGCGACACCTCCCGCTCGCATGTATACGGCTCAACCGGGCTTGGATTGGCCATTGCGTCTGCCGTGGTTCGCGCACACAACGGCAGCATCGAACTCAGCAGCACAGCCGGCAACACCGAATTCACTGTGCGCCTGCCGATGCATTTCGGATAAGTGTGAGCTGCGCCTATCGTGGCTATCGTGGCTATCTTGAGTCCCGAAAAAGCGCGAAGTCTGTTTTCCTTCCCCGCTTATCGCCGTCTGTTCAGCGCCCGTGCGGTGTCCTCGGCCGGCTCGTACATGCAGATTGTCGCCACCACCTGGTACGCCTACAGCATCACGGGTAGCGCCGCGTCCGTTGGACTGCTGTCCGCGTTGGCGCTCGGACCGTCCATTGTCGGCGGCCCGATCGGTGGCGCGCTTGCCGACCGCTACGAGCCGCGCCGCCTTGCGATAGTGCTGTATCTGCTCCAGGGAATTCCAGCGACCGTGATGGCAATCATGGATCTGGTTGGCGATTTGCCGATTGGCTGGCTCTACGCGCTGGTGTTCGCCGGAGCAATTCCGTACAGCCTCAACTGTCCTGTGGTCAGTCTGGTTGGGCCGTCTACGGTGCCTGAGGAGTATCGGCAGGCGGCCCTTGCGCAGTCGTCGATGATGTTCAATCTCACCCGACTCGGAGGAGCGATCATCGGCGGTTTCATGGTGCACTGGGTGGGTCTCTTCGCTGCCTTCGCTTTCAACGCGGCGTCGTATTTCCTCGTCGCCGCCGTGCTTTCCGGGACGCCCACGGTGTCCGAAGTGAGGCGGAACCCGAACCTGGAATCGCCGACGGGTAACCGCGAGGAATCGACTCGCGTAGCGAAAGATGCGGGGGCATCGAGGCTTATGCGCCTGGTGCGGCTAGCGGCCGTCGGGGTCGGGGTGTTTTTTGTGTTCGTCGCACCGGTGGAGCAGTTGATGCCGATGGTTGCGCAAGAGCATGGGGTGCATGCGTCGTATGTTGGCTTGCTGATCGGGGCGATCGGGGTGGGCGCGATCCTGGCCATTCCGGTTATCGGCCGGTCCGACAACTCTCCGGAGGGGCGGCGGCGGTTGATGGCCATCGGTCTATTCCTGGCTGCGGCCGGCATGATTGAGTTGGCTATCACTCCGCGCCACGGTATCGCCGCCGATTTGATGGGTGCATTCGTCATCGGGTTCGGGTGGGAATTCGTGTTCATCGGCGGACAGGCGACCATCGCGACCGAGGTGCCCGACAGTGTTCGCGGTCGCATGATGGGTTTGTTCTTCGTACTCGTCACCGCGACCACTGCCGTCGGCGCGGTCGGCCTGGGCGCGCTGATCGACACGTGGGGGATGAAGACGACGTTTCTGGGGACCGCTGTGATGGTGGCAGCGGCCGGTGTGGCACTGCTGACGATGGTGCCCCGGCGGCCGTTGCTTTCACCTACCGGGTAGGCGACCGGGCGCGCACCGAGCAGACGGATCCGCGCAATCATGGCCCGGCGTCGTGATTTCAGGAAACAATCAACGGTATGGACCACAAAGCTCCGACACCAGCCATCGAGTCCGCAAACGCCGAACAACGCGATGTTCTGCCGTTCTCAGACACCGCCGACTTCGCCGACGCCGACCGAGGTTTCATCGGCGCACTGGAACCCTGCGTAATCAAGGCCGCCGACGGCCGCGTGGTCTGGGACAACGACTCATACGGATTTGTACAGGGTGACGCACCGCCGAGCGTGCACCCCAGTCTGTGGCGTCAGTCGAAACTGGCTGCCAAGCAGGGTCTGTACGAGGTGGTCGAGGGTATCTACCAGGTCCGAGGTTTGGACCTGTCGAATATCAGCTTCATTGAAGGCGATACCGGCGTCATCATCATCGACCCGTTGATCAGCACTGAAACGGCGGCCGCCGCACTGGCCCTCTATCGCAAACACCGTGGCGACCGGACCGTGGTCGCCGTGATTTACACCCACAGTCACGTCGACCATTTCGGCGGCGTGCTGGGCGTAACCAACCAGGCTGACGTCGATGCCGGCAGGGTGGCGGTGCTGGCGCCGGAGGGTTTCATCGGACATGCGGTGCAGGAGAACATCTATGCGGGCACGGCGATGACTCGCCGGGCCACCTATATGTATGGCACCTTGCTCGACCGCGGCCCCCAAGGCCAGGTGGGATGTGGACTCGGCCAGAACACCTCAACCGGCGAGATCGCGGTCATCGTGCCGACCCTCGATATCACCACGACCGGCGAGGTCCACACCATCGATGGAGTGGAGATCGAATTCCAGATGGCGCCCGGCACCGAGGCGCCGGCCGAGATGCACTTCTACTTCCCCCGCTTCCGGGCCCTGTGCATGGCTGAAAACGCCACCCATAACTTGCACAATCTGCTTACCCTGCGCGGCGCTCTGGTTCGTGACCCACGTGCCTGGGCGGGATACCTGACCGAGGCCATCGATACCTTCGCCGACCGCACCGACGTCGCGTTCGCCTCGCATCACTGGCCGACCTGGGGTCGTGAGCGCATCGTGGAATTCCTTGGCCTGCAACGCGACCTCTACGCCTACCTCCACGACCAGACGCTTCGTCAGCTCAACCAGGGCTATACCGGTATCGAGATTGCCGAGAACTTCGCGATGCCGCCGGCACTGGAGCAGGCCTGGCACACGCATGGCTACTACGGCTCGGTCAGCCACAATGTCAAGGCCGTTTACCAGCGTTATATGGGTTGGTTCGACGGCAACCCCGGCCGGTTGTGGCAGCACCCCCCTGAGGCGCTCGCGCCACGGTATGTAGCAGCGATCGGTGGCATTGACCGGGTTGTCGAGATCGCCCGGGAAGCCTTCGACGTCGGTGACTTCCGTTGGGCAGCAACCTTATTGGATCATGCGGTATTCACCGATGCGAACCATGCGAAAGCCCGGGAGCTCTATGCCGACACCCTCGAGCAGATGGGGTACGGCGTGGAATGTGCGACGTGGCGCAACTTCTTCCTTTCTGGTGCAACCGAATTGCGCGATGGTAACTTCGGCACGCCGGTGAATACGACGTCGCCGAGCATGCTGAGTCAGCTCACCCCAGAGCAGATGTTCGACATTCTGGCGATCTCGGTGAACGGGCCACGTGCCTGGGATCTGGATCTCGCACTTGATGTGACGTTCGCCGACCTCGACGTCAACTACCGAATCACCTTGCGTAACGGTGTCCTGGTTCAGCGCAAGCGGCCGGCTGAGGAGTCGACTGCGACTGCAACGGTGACGCTGGCCACCAAGATGCGGCTGATGGCCGCCGCGGCAGGTGATTTCACCTCACCCGGTCTGCAGGTAACCGGTGACACCGGTGCCTTACAGGCCCTGCTCGGTGTACTCGACGCACCAAATCCGAACTTCAGCATCGTCACCCCGTAGGGATTACCCGGGCAGTCCACCGTCGGCTCGCAGAATCGAACCGGTGGTGAAGCTTGACGCATCCGACATCAAAAACAGCGCCGCACCGACGATCTCGGAAGGGTCACCGGCTCGCTGCAGGGGGTGGCGCACGAATGGATTGACGTCTCCGAGGTTCCATGCCTTGCTGATATCGGTGAGGAACGGACCGGGCATCAGCGTGTTGACCCGGACGGTAGGTCCGTACGCGATGGCCAGACCCTCGGTCATGGTGTTCAGACCGGCTTTAGCCGCGGCATAGGGCAGATATGACGGATGTGGCCGCAATGAACCGTGGGTGCTGACATTGATGATCACTCCGCCCTCGTCAGCGACCATCCGTTCACCGACCAGAGCCGACAGCCGGAACGGGCCTTTGAGATTGAGGTTGATCACGGTGTCGAACAGCTTCTCGGTGACGTCGGTGAGTTTGTCGTAGTTCGGTGACATGCCGGCGTTGTTGATCAGCACGTCGATCTTGCCGAACCGCTCGTAGACGGCGTCCACAAGTCCGTCGAGTTCGGCCCACCGGCCCACGTGAACGCCGTAGGGCATCGCGGTGCGGCCGGTGGCTTCCTCGATCTCGGCGGCGGTCGCCACGCAACCGTCGTACTTGCGGCTGGCGATCACTACGTCGGCGCCGCAATAGGCGGCGGCCGACGCCATCTCTCGGCCCAGTCCGCGGCTACCGCCGGTGACCAGAACCACCCGGTCGGTGAGGTCGAACAGCCGCTCGGGGTAGCTCTTGACGCCGCTCATTACAGATCCTTCCGGGTTGGCCAGGTCGGGCACCCCTATCGTTGCAGGCATGCAGATTCTGCTCGTGCGCCATGCGTTGCCGTTGCGTACGCAGGTCGGTGAGGGCTCCGATCCGGAATTGGACGAGGCCGGTTGGGAGCAGGCCCGCAGACTGCCTGAGGCGCTGGCACGCTTTCCGATCAGCCGGCTAGTCAGCAGTCCACAGCGCCGTGCCTTCCAAACTGCCGGGCCGGTCGCAGCTGCGCTTGACTTGCCGGTTGAGACCGACGATCGGTTGGCTGAGTATGACCGCGGACACTCGCACTACGTGCCACTCGAGCAGGTGCGTTCTGAGCGACCTCATGACTGGGACCGGATGGTCAGAGGCAAACTTCCCGCCTCGGTTGACGTCGGTGCGTTCATGGGCCGGGTCAGCGCCGCGCTATCGGACATCGTCACCGCAGCCAAGCATGAGGACACTGTCGCGGTGTTCAGCCACGGCGGCGTGATCAACGTAATCCTGCACGAGATCCTCAGCACGGCACAGGAGTTGTCATTCCCGATCGAATACGCGTCGGTCACGCAACTGCGCTACTCGCGAAACGGCAGGGCCACGGTGGCCGCCGTCAACGGCGTTGAACACGTGTGGGACCTGTTGCCGCGCAATCGGAGTTGACTACCGCTTACGCGCGGCCTCGAAGTTCTTCTTCGCCACTCGGCGCAACTGAAACATCCGCGCGGCGCTGACCAGTGCGGTGATGAGCCCGCCGCAGACCGCCGCCAGCAGGATCGCCACGCCAAGCTGGAGATTCCAGTGCCAACCCAGGAAGGTGAACGGTGTGGAGGCGGTGTTCTGGGCGATGAAGATCAGCAGAACGATCAGGATCAGGAAGCCGAGGATCAGTGAGGACCACAGCGCCGCCGCCCGGGTGAACTTCACCTCTGATCCCTGGTGCTGTGCAGGGTGGCTGACATCCGGCTCCGCCGCCATGGGCGGTAACGGCTGGCCCGGCACCGGCTCTCCCGACGAAATGTGGGGTTCGCTGCTCATGAGATCCATCCTCGCCCTGTCATGACCGGAAGGGAACAACCAAACCGGCAACGAGACGATAACGCCGCGTCCGGAGCCGTGAGAGCCGCCCCGAACACACCGGGGGCGATCCGTCGCTTACCGTGTGGGTGTGGTGAATGCAGACGACGACGCGAGCATCATGGACGGGCCGGCCATGTTGACGTGGCGCTCCCACGATCTGACCCGGATCGAGTCCACCCGTGTGCATGTGTCAGGGAATCGAATCAAGGCCTATGGGCGCATTGCTTCGGCGGCCACCGACACCCATCCGGCATTCAGCGCGTCCTATGACCTGATTACCGATGACAGCGGCGCCACTAATCGGTTGTCACTCACCGTGAGCCTCGCTGAGCGGGACCGGCAGTTGTCGATCTCCCGTGACGAGGAGAACATGTGGCTGATCACCGACCATCAGGGCCAGTCTCGTGACGCCTACGATGGCGCCCTCGACGTCGACGTCGTCCTGAGTCCGTTCTTCAATGCCCTGCCGATCCGCCGGGTCGGACTGCACCGTCGTGCCGACTCGGTGACCCTGCCGCTGGTCTATGTGAACCTGCCCGAACTGACGGTCGGCCCGGCCTCGAGTAGCTACAGCAGTTCGGGTCCCGACAGCGGTAACGGAATCAAGTTGCTCTCGCCGGTTGCGGAAACCACCGTTGTCGTCGACGACGACGGATTCATCCTCGACTACCCAGGCTTGGCAGAGCGGATCTGATAACCGCGCCGGAGCGCCCGGCGGCGGCAAGCTCTTCGCGCCAATTGTTCTCACCGAGCGCCACGGTGAGGATCTCAGGCCGCGATAAACCGTCGAATCGAACGCGTGCGGCGTGTCCGGAATCGACCAACTCTGCTACTGAACCGTTGTCCGCCAACGAATTTCGACTACGTTGAAGAAAATTCAACGCGTGATCGAGAGCGGGGATCAGTTCAGCGGCGTTGGCCTCACACATCGCGCGGACCAGATCCGGTGCGGTTCCAGCCACCCGGGTGCCGTCGCGAAATGATCCGGCCGCAAGTGCGAAAGCCAGCGGAACCCCACTGGCGGTCGCGGCAAGCGCCTCGGCAAGCAGATGCGGAAGATGCGAGACGGCCGCCACGGCGGCGTCGTGCTCGTTGGACTTCGCCGGTACCACGAATGCGCCGCAGTCCAGGGCGAGGTGCATCACCTGCGACCAGATTTCGGCGTCGACGTGCCCATCAACACTGATCACCCACGGCGCTCCGGTGAACAGTCCGCCATCTCCGGCCGACCAGCCGGAGTGTGCGGTGCCGGCCATCGGATGGCCCCCGACGTAGCGATCGAGCAGACCGGCTGAGTGCATCTGCTGCAGCACCGCACCCTTGACGCTGATGACGTCGGTGATCCGACAGCCGGGGGCAAGCTGTTTGATCCGCGGCAGCAGGCTGGCGACCGCCGGCACCGGGACGGCCAGGACGATCAGCGCATCATGCTCGGCGGCCCACGCCAGCGCCTCGGCCAGGTCGGTGGTGGCGCCAAAGCCGTCGGATCGGGCGGCTTGACAACCCTGCGCCGATCGGTTGTAACCGAGCGCCTGCCTGCCCGCCGATACCGCTGCGCGCAACACCGACCCGCCGATGAGGCCGAGCCCGAGCACACAAACGGGTGTCTTCGTCACGCTTCACAGGTTGGCACATCGGCCTGAGGGTTCGCTCGGGAGCTAGTCAACTCACCTGGTCAGCGACTACCGTATGCGCCCATGGAGGCACAACGGGCTGGTCGCGAACCAGGAGCACCGGGCTCCGGGGACACCCCGGACGGCTTCGCCGTCGCCGTGGTCCACGAGAATGCGGCCTGGCGGTGTTCGCCGATGAGCGCGAAGGCGTTGACCAGTCTTGCTGCCGCGGAGACCGAGTTGCGAGAATTGCGAAGTGCCGGCGCGGTGTTCGGTCTGCTCGATATCGATGACGAGTTCTTCCTGATCATCCGGCCCGCACCCTCGGGCACCCGGCTATTGCTGTCGGATGCCACCGCCGCGCTGGACTACGACATCGCCGCCGAGGCGCTGGAGAAACTCGATGCCGATATTGCCGCGGAGGATCTTGAGGACACCGATCCTTTCGAGGAGGGCGACCTCGGCGTGTTGGCCGATGTCGGGCTCTCTGATGCGGTGCTCGGCGTGATCCTCGCCGAAACCGACCTCTATGCCGACGAGCAATTGGGCCGTATTGCCCGCGAGATGGGTTTTGCCGAGGAGTTTTCGGCGGTTCTTGACCGCCTCGATCGGTGAATTCCCTTCCCGACGACGAGAGCCTCATCCGTGCGGCCCTCTCCGCCGCCGGTGATGTCGGTCCCGACGACGTTCCCATCGGTGCGGTGGTTTTCGATGCCGATGGTGTGGAACTGGCCCGAGCCGCCAACGCCCGTGAGGCACTGGGCGACCCGACCGCGCACGCCGAGATCCTGGCCTTGCGAGCCGCGGCGCGGGTTCTTGGCGACGGCTGGCGACTCGAGGGTGCCACCCTCGCGGTGACGGTGGAACCGTGCACCATGTGCGCGGGCGCCTTGGTGATGGCGCGTGTCGGGCGACTGGTGTTCGGCGCCTGGGAGCCCAAGACCGGAGCGGTCGGTTCGCTGTGGGACGTGGTACGGGACCGTCGGCTGACGCATCGGCCCGAGGTGCGCGGCGGCGTGCTGGCCGCCGAGTGTGCCGAATTGCTGGCCGGCTTTTTCGCCCGCCACCGCGATTTGGGGTAGTGCGGAGCGAACCGTAAGCTTTCCCGCGGTGGCGTGTCCGAGCGGCCTAAGGAGCACGCCTCGAAAGCGTGTGACGGGTAACCCCCGTCCGAGGGTTCAAATCCCTCCGCCACCGCCATAACCACCCGACCGGGCAAAGCCGCCAGGCGTTGACTTGTCGCACTGTTCGCAGCTATCATCTGAGGAATCCACAGCTAAATCTCAGCAATTAGCGGTCACAGGGGTTATCGATGTCGGGGAGCATGCGCGGTGCGCGGGCAGGAGCTGCGGCTTTCGCTCTCGGCGTGGCGTTGGCCGGGACATCCGGCGCAGGGATAGCCGCTGCGGCACCTGGCGAAGATGACTCGCCCTCGGTGTCGGCGCCGGGCTCGACCTCGAGTTCGACGGCGCCAGCAACCGCGGGAGATGCGGCCCCCGGGCAGCAGAGGGCCAAGCCCGCCAGGCGTACCTCCCAGGGCGGCGGTTCGGTTCCCGCTGCGGTCGCTGGACGTGATCGGTTCGGAGTTCCGGGCATCACCTCTAATTCCAGACCAGCGGGTGTCCAGCCTCGGCCAGCAGTAAATCCGGCAGCCGCGGCGGTAGGCCCTGGCGTCGGCGCCGGAATTCTCCCGGCCATATTCGCCACTCCCGGATCGGCCACGACCCCATCTGCTGCCGCTGTGGCGATTCCTCACCTCCGGACGGCCAGGGCCGCGCGCACCGCCAGGGTGCGGCCCTCGGTGCCGGCCGTCTCGGCCGTGACGATGCGCGCGATGGTCACCGGCTTCCTCGACTCGGCCTCGAATTGGTTCTCCGGGCTGCCTGATAACCCGGCGACCGAATTTCTGCAGGGTGCCATGCTCTTGGTCGGCCGCGCACTGATCAACCTGGTGCGAACGCTGAGCCCGGGCCAGACGACGGGACAGACCTCGGGTGCCGGTGCGGCGTACTACACCGAGCAGGAGCTGCGCGACTACCTGCTGGAGTTGGCCCAGCAGCAGTACGGAAACCTCTTCGGCCAGACCGTTGCGGTGTACGGCAACGGGGGACCATGGCTGGACTACTACGTCAAGGTGGGTGGTGCGGTCACTGGTCCCGGGATCACCTCGGATACCAATACCCAGGTAAACGGTGTCGACGAGGCGGACTTCGTCGAGACCGATGGTCACTATATCTACGTCGCCCATAACGACCAGTTGTCGATTGTCGGCACCGACCTGACGGTTGCGTCCCAGTCATCGCTATCCGGCAACGTGGTCGGTGAGTTCCTGGCCGGTGACCGACTGACGGTGATCACCCAAACCGGGACCGGTTGGTACGGACCGATGGTGCGGATGGCGTACCTGCCCTGGCAGTGGAACCCGCAGACCACAGTCACCGTCTACGACGTAACCGACCGGACTGCCCCCGCGGTGGTGACACAGACGTCATTCGACGGTGGGTTCCAGGATGCACGCGCCGTCGACGGGGTGGTGTACGTCGTACTGCAGCGTGGCTTGAATCTGCCCGCGCCGCAGTACACGGACACCCCGGTGGACAACGGCGTCGTCGCGCCTTTCGATGGTGTGCTCAGTGCCGATCCATTGTCGGCTCGTTGGGCATGGGACCCGACCGTCACTGCCAATCGGACCTATGAGACCTGGGACGAGTACGTAGCTCGCGTCGGCGACCAGATCGTGGATTTATCCTTGCCGCACGCCTACAGCGTTGACCCAGAAGGAAATACGGTCGATCTCGGCCTGATCGCCGGTGCCGGGGACATCGTCCACCCACACAGCGGCGACGCGCAGTCGGTGCTGACGCTGA
>Ga0194053_10001724_pt1 | contig 13786 bp, 13 predicted proteins | sample SepL228m_MetaG_FD_161684 | JGI IMG/M metagenome (GOLD analysis project Ga0194053, IMG submission 161684) | Anoxic zone freshwater microbial communities from boreal shield lake in IISD Experimental Lakes Area, Ontario, Canada - Sep2016-L227-8m | ecosystem: Environmental > Aquatic > Freshwater >... | reverse complement strand
GCTGCAGGGCGAGCCTCAAGCCCATCTTCTACAGTTTGAAAAACGGAGGAGTTGACGGTCAACGGATTGCAAAAGCCCGTCAGGGCTGTGGCACTACATTTTTCGGCTGTAGCGAAGCCGCTTCCCGGATAGTAGGGGGAAGGCCCGCACCCGCAGCCCGGATGGCTGGGAGGGCGTCACCGCAGAGGGTGCTGCGGAAGATGAAGCTCTGGCCCTGAAGTTTGGCTTCGACCTCATGAAGGTTGTCGAGTCCGCGAAGGATTTCCTTCCATTCGGCCTTGAGCCCTTTGTCCTGCAGGCGGATTTCCAGTTCCCGCTTCAAGCAAAGGGCCAGGAACGAACAGAACACGTGTCCGCGGATCGTCTCATCGCATTTGTGGTAAATTGGGCGCGTTTCCAAGATGCTCTTGGCCGTGCGGAACGTGTCCTCAACCATCCAGAGCGTTTTGTAAACATTAGCGACAGTTTCCTCATCGTGGTTGGTGTCGGTTCGCAGCACGAAGAGCCCGTCATAGCGTTCGTCGGATGCGACCAGTTTTTCATCGATGGCAAAGCGGCTGCCCCTTTCGGTTTTCAGGAACCGCCTGAACCCTTTGTTTCCGACCAGGCTCTTGTCTCCGCTTTTGAGCGCCTTGCCCAGGGACTCCAGGATGGCCGCGCGGTCATGGGAGTCCTTGCGCTTTTCCTCCTCGTTCAAGCAGACCACGTAGCGTCGGCCCTCCACCTCGACCTCCTTGACTTTCAGCGGAGCCGGATCCTTGGCATAAACCCGTTCCGAGGTCACCGTCTTCCACTCCTTGCGGCTCTTGAGGACGACCTCGCCGACTTCTTTTGTCCGGCGCATCCGCACCCCGATGACATAATGCACCGGCGGATCCATTTTCCCAAGCGCTTCCAACGTCGCCTCGCTCACGAACCCCCGGTCGGCCACCACGCATACTTCCCTCACCCGGAACTTCGCCCTCATGCGCTCGATCACCGGAACCAAGCTCTTGGCATCAGACGTGTTGCCCGGCCACATCTCGCAACAAAGCGGACGCCCCTCCACATCGAGCGCGATCCCCACGACCATTTGATGCAGGTCAGGCCGGTGATCCTTGCTGTGCCCGTGGCGGCCGAGGCTCTCCCCTCCCGCTCCCTCGAAGTAAATCGAGGTCGTGTCAAAAAAGACCAGCCCCACTTCGCTGAACAGGTCGCGCCCCCGATCAAAGAGCGCCTCCTCGATCAAGTCCTTCGTGCAGCGCGGGCTACCCAGCACTCCCGGCCCGATCTCCTCTCCCAGCCAGCCCATCGCCCGGTAGAGTTGGTGCAGCGACAGTTCCTGCGCACCCGGGATGCGGTAGCTTTCCTTCCACGTTTCCGCCGCACGGTCGCTGCCCGAGGCAAAAAGCCGGTGCAATACCGTGAGGTATACCGCCCGTTCCAAATCAAACTCATGTCGGCGTTTGCCTGCCAGGCCCCGCACGATCTCTTCCATCCCCATGCTGTTCCACAACCGCCCGAACACCAGATCCGCCCCGATTTTGCGCACAGACACCGGCTCGGTTTCGCCTGCTGCATGGGCGTCGAGCACCCGGATCTTTTCCGAAAAGCGCAAGCCGCTGCGAAGCAACCGGTCCAGTTGCCCGCTCTCCTGCAACACATCAAGCCGGCCGAGTGTCGCGATCACGCGCTGTCTCACCCGTGCCCCCTCGCGAAAGCTTTCCGCGATTTGAAGATATTGGCGGCCAGCTGTGCCTTTGACTCTGAAGAACATTGTGTCCGCTTCATGGGACAACACGAGCCTGCTTCAGCGCAATAATAAATCAGCCTTTCGTCGCATTTTGTGGCACTACATTTTCAACTCGGACGCCACCGCCCACCCGCAAACCCGCATCAATAAAGGATCCTTACTTTATGTGACCCTCCAAACTGTAGAAGACGGGTTTGAACCACGGATCACACGGAATTACACAGATAAAGGCATGCAGGAAAATAACTGGAGGGCGCTGCTCCGTCAGCGCCGACTTCTCAAAATCACGCCAGCAACCCCGCCGCCCGCAGCTTGCGCAGCGCGAGAGAAAGACACTTCCGTTCCAGTTCGTGCTGCCAGATCCGCACAACCTTCCATCCTTTTTTCCGCAGCAGCCGGTTTTGCCTTTGGTCCCGCGCCTTGTTCCCCTCGATCTTCGCCTGCCACCATGCCCGTCGTGTCTTCGGAATCCGGCACCGCGTCGGATGCCCGTGCCAAAAGGCCCCGTCCACAAACAGCGCGATCTTCCGCTCGGGAAATAAAAAGTCCGGACGAACCAAGAACGAAGAACCACGAACAAGGAACCGCAGCTTCTTGTTGCGCCTCCACCCCGTGATCCCGTGCGCACGAAAAACCCGGATCATCGCCAGCTCGGTGGACGCGTTGCCCGTCGAGCGGATCCGCGACATCACCTCGGATCGCTGGGATTTTGTGAAGACGTCAGGCATCGGCGGGCAGGGCAAACCCATTCGTTCCATTACAATACCCAATCCCCACCGCACGAAGCTCTTTTGCTGGGGAGCACACGCGTCCCGCGTGTTCGGGTTGGCGTCCCGCCGACACGTTTTTTCGACGTGACGCCGAAAACCACACCCGAGACGGGCATGCTCCCCGGAAAGCCGTGGTTCGCACGCCCATTTTTAATGCGTTTGCCCTGTTTCGGCGGGCGCGCCGTGGTCGGAGGCGATCTGGAATCGGCGCCCGGTTTCGTCCTCCTCCCGCTCAAGCATCCGGTCGTAAAGCCCGGCCCATTGCGCGTCGCACGGGTAAAGCTCCTCGTCGGAAAGCTCCCCCGCCCCGGCCCGCCGCCACGCCTCGGCCGCAAACCGTCTCAGCGCGCGCGGCCACCCGCTCCCCTCGTCCTCGTATCCGTCGGGATGCAGGCCGGGAAAGGCGTAGGCCACGGCGCACCATGCGCGCAGGAAAGCGGGCTTGGGGAGTTGGTCGAGTTGCGCGGCGAACGCGCGGCGAAGTTCGCGGCCTGCGCCGCGCAATGTGTTTGGAACGGAGATGCAAGTGCTCATACCTGTGTTTCCTACTAGGCCGTTATGCGCTTGCCAGGAAAAAAATGAGGCCATGCCTCAGTATCTTTGAACGAAATCCTCGACTGTAAGAGCCTCCCCTGCATGACCGGCAGCAGGAAACGTGTTGAATCCGGCAGGGTTATCCGTAGGTGAATTTTCATCCGTAACTGTTCCATAAATGCTCTCGCCTTCGCACCGGACGAAAGTTTGGTTGGGCGCAATGCTGTTACCGGCCGAAGTGTCCACCCGAAACGCACAGCCCTCGACATCAACATTGAATGTTACCAATCTTCCTCGGATTGTCGCGAAAGCCGGGCATTGATCTCGAATTGCTTGCAGGCAGATGTTGCAGGCAAAAGGATTGGCTCCGCGAGGTTGTTGGCGTTTCTTTCCGACAGCAGGGGCACCGTATTTTACACACCAAACAGCGTCGTCACACGCCGACGAGTGAACCTTCCTCGCCTGACTGGTGACCCACAAAAGGCGCTCGACTTTACCAAGTCCGCGGGCGTGGCGGAACACATCTGTCAGCGGCATGCGGGTACGCACTTGCGGGTAGACCGTGAGAGGCCACTTCATGAATGTTGCAATCCAAGTATCGACAGGCATTCCTTCGCGGTTGCCAAAGCACTGCTGGGCGTAGATCGCGATGACTTTTGGCGACTGGTAAGAATCCTTAAGACCGTCGTATATAGAACCAAATTGTGGCGATGTCAGTGCTTCCGGACGCAGAAGACCGGTTCGGAGGTCGTGAAGCATGAGCAGAAATAAAATCGTCCGGGCCGGCCCTTTTCCAAACGCATTAAAACATTCGATCGCCGAGTCGTGAAGATCGTGTGGGATCGCTGCCCCGTTAATAATCTCATACAATTGCACGGTATTGAACTGCCCGCGTCGCGGCTTACGAAAAACCGTAAGCCTCATGTCGCCGACTTCTCGCTCCTGGCCGTATTGTCTCCCAATCCGATGGGCCACCTCAAGCAACTTGCGGAAAACCGGAAAATCAGCCAACGGGTTATTTTGGTCAAGCACTTCGGCAAGAGTTGGGAGAAGGAAGAAATCCATTTGCGGAATTTCAGCGGCTGCTCCGATCCGCGCGCCAAAACGACTGGCAAAATAGTGCGTCTGAATCAGCTCACCCTTGCGGCCACTTTGCGAGTTATAACTCGCTACAAAACGAGCGAGACCAAACACTTCGTCCCATGTTCGTCCAAATGGAAGGAGGTCGCCGTAAGCATTGGCGACGACCCGATACCAGAGTTCCGTTAAGACGGGATTTGCTCGTTCCAATGGGGCCTGAAATGCGTTGGCGACATTTTCGAGCCTGACCGGATCCGTCATTCCAAAGCGTGCTCGAACTTCGCTCTCAAGAGGCTCGCAAAATCCGGCGTTTGCAGGCTGCGATAGGTCTTTATTGGTGATGACACGCACCTCTATTCCGTTTGGGTCACGTGGGATTATGCGCTCAACGAACCCAAATATTCGATCTGCCGCCAAAGGCCGGGATCCTGCTGGTAAGTTCGGACGAAGCGCGTGAAAATAGTAGATGGGAAACAGCGGAAGGTCCGGGTCATAGACATGTATTAGTGGAAGCCATCGGCTCGGCACGTCTGGGATAACTAGAGAATGGCGGTGAGAGAGGGTTTCAAGCGGCATACTATTTTATATTGCGTCGTTTCGGTTTCGGATATTTGTCAGGAGCTTTGGTGACCTTGATTTGAGCAGACTTCGGTTTTTCTGCCGCAGTCAGCACGAAATCTGGCGCAGCATCGTTCAATGGCTGCCGCAGCGTGCGGACAACGCTTTGTGCAATTCGCTCTACGACGGGAACGACAACCGAGTTCCCAAATTGTCGGTAAGCCTGCGTATCCGAGACAACGACCTTGTATGTCTCCGGATAGCCCATCAGGCGCGCACATTCGCGAGGTGTGAGGCGGCGGGGAATCTTTCTACTTTGTGCGATGAGAATTTCCGAACCGTCCTTATGATAACGCGCACTGAGGGTGCGAGTGCTGTCATTCTCGGTGACAAGGCCAAATCCAAAGCCATTGCCGGCAGCGCGATGTTTGGCGGCGTAGTTCTGGAGGTAATTCCAAAGGTGGGTAGTGAGTGTGTATTTTGAATCCGGGATCGGTTCTAGGATGCTGCCTAGTTTCGGGCCATTGGCGGGGAACTGAGGGAAGTCAAAATATCTCCATTCGCGGAATCCTACCAAAAAGATGCGCTCGCGGTGCTGGGGGACGACGCTCTTCGCGTCGATGATCTTGTGATAGACCGTGTAGCCCAGCGCTTCGGTAAGGGTGCGATAGATAATATCGAACGTCTTGCCACCGTCATGGCCTTTGAGGTTCTTGACGTTCTCCAAGACAAAAGCTGCGGGGTGATGGAAGTCGAGGATCTCCGCGATGGAGAAAAAGAGATTGCCCTGTTTTTCGTCGTCAAAGCCGTGCTTGCGCCCGAGGCTCAGCTTTTTTGAAACTCCCGCGATGCTGAACGGTTGGCAAGGAAACCCCGCGCAGAGGATGTCATGCGCCGGGATCTCAGCGACGGCCACGCTATGGATGTCGCCGTGCGGGCGTTCGCCAAAATTCGCCTCGTAAGTCTGCTGGCTGAACTTGTCGTAGTCGGATGAGAAAACGCATTTGCCACCGGCTCTCTCAAAGGCGATTCGAAAGCCTCCGATGCCGCAGAAGAGATCAATGAACCTGAACGGTTGTTTTGCGTTTCCGTAGGTCGCCGGGTCTTCTTTTGTGCGAACCGATTTCTTGCGTTTCTGTTTCACGAAACGCCCTCGCAAAGTTCCGTGATCGAAACGCCGAGCGCCTTTGCAATCTGGAGCACAGTCTTGATCCCCGGATTGCGCACCCCGCGCTCGATCCCGCTGACATACGTGCGATCAATCTCCGCTTTTTCAGCGAGTTTTTCCTGGGAGAACCCCTTGGCAGCGCGGAGGCGGGCGACGTTGAGACCGAAGGTTTTCAGGGTCCGGTCTTTGGCGGGCATGTTGGGCATCATGCCTAGAGCATGACCGAACGTCTGCGGACGATCGGCTACAATGCGCGCGGGAAGCGCGGAATTTTCAAATCACGGATTTCTTATCGCCGGACGGTCCGGCGGTCCATCTACCGCGGGTTGCGGATCCGCAGTCATCGTTTCGCCGACCGTTTTTTTGGAATTTGCGCCGAAGGCCGGGGAGTCTTCGCGGACATGGAAACCGATTTCCTCGCGGGGAGGCCCCGGATCGGGCGGTGGAGGCGGGGCCATGAGCATCCGGATGGCGTCGAACACGACGCGAAACTTTGCATCGTATTGTTTCTCCATGGCGTTGAGCTTGCCGAGGGTGAAGCAGCCGCAGAAGAGATCGAGGCAGGCGGGTCGGCTCATCACTCGGGGAAAGTCATCGTTTTTTCATACCCATTTGATCCGGCCTTGGAAAGCGGAAGTCCGGGAAAATCGTTTTGGGCGGGGCGTGAACAGCCGTCCTGTGCCGGAAATCGAGCGAGGCCCGGGCATCTTTTCCGGCGGGGGCGCAGGAAACCACACGCGAGGGCGCGTATGCTCCCCAGCAGGTCGGACTGTGAGATGGTCGCGAGTTTTGTTCATTATTCACGCGACCCTCGCGCCGCAACCAGGTCAACGGGCGTCCTACCCATGGAGAGAAAACTGAAAATCGAGTTTTTCCTGAGTGAAGCCTTTTTTTTCCGCCACTGGCGGAGATTCAGGCCGAGTCGGGTAAGCGCACGGTGACGCTGGGACATGCCAGCATCATCAGGGCAACATGGACTATGAGTCTATGGACGATGAGTCAAGTCACCGGAAAATTTCAGACCAAATGGCAGAGTGCAAGACGACTCCGGTCGCCGTCCACTTTTTCAGCGGGTTTTTCTTGGGAGAACCCCTTGGCGGCGCGGAGGCGGGCGGGGAGAAGCGGAGAAGAGTATTCCGGCGGGGGCGCCGGAAACCAGACGCGGGGGCGCGCATGCTCCCCAGCAGGTCGGACTGGGAGATGATCAAGCGTTGATGCGGTATCCGCGCGGAGTGGTTCCGGTGTAGCGTTTGAAGACGCGGGAAAAGTAGCTTTGGTCCTCGAACCCGCAATCGATCGCGATCTGGATGATGCTCTTGTCGGTTCGCCGCAGCATCGCCTTCGCGCGGTCCACGCGGTATTGCGCCATGAGGTCGGTGAACGTGCGCCCGGTTCTTTCGCGGATGAGGTGGGAGAAATGGCTTCCCGAGAGCCCGGCGGCACGGGCGACGGAATCCCGGTCGAGCGGTTCGCCGAGGTGCTCCTCCATGTAGGCGACCGCGCGGCCGAGGAGGACGGCGTTCGGGAACCGCTTGTGATCGCGGATGGCATCCATCACGCGCTCGAGCATCCCGCAAAGCCAATGGGAAACCTCTTCTTCGTCCGACAGCCCGGCGAGGGCGGTGGCGCTCTCGAAGTTGCAGCCGAGCACCTCCGAGGGATCCGCTCCGGATTCCACCGCCGCACGCGACATCACGACCACGAGTTCCAAGGCGAGGCTTTTCAGAAGCGCCGGACGGGATCGCGCGGCATGGTAGATGCCGACGAGCACCCGGTTGATGATTTCGCGGGCCGCCTGCCTCTCGCCGCGCTTGATGGCCGCGAGAAGTCCGGGCTCCTCGCGGAGGTAGAGGTCGCGGATGCTGTCGTAGAGCCGGTTCTTGAGCGCATGGATCGCCTCGGCGCGCTCGCGTTCGCGCTGCGATTCGGCGCGGCGAGCCCGGAGAAAATCGGCGTTGACGAGGTTGGCCGTCTCCATGAGCGCGAGCAGCCGCGCGGTGGCGGCGCGGATCCTGCGCGAGATTTCGCCGGGCTCGCCGCCTTCGAGCGGAACCCCCTCCACAATCACTCCGCCGGTGACGAGCGCGTTCGTCATCAGGGGCAGCCCCCAGCCCACGAGGCCGTCGCCGTCCGGCATCACGCACGCCTCGCCCCAGCGAAGAGCCTCGCGGATCACATGGGCTCTCCAAGGGTCTCTGTGCTTGGCTCCGCGACCGCCGGCAGACCTGCCCTCCACATCGGTTTCAACAGCCGTGAAGCCTGTCTCGCGGCGGAATGCGCGCAGCAAATCCCGCAGGGAAGAACCACGGATGGACGCAGATGGACGCGGATGGGGACGGGAGAGAGCGGCGGATTTCTTATCTGCGTTCATCGGTTCATCCGCGTCCATCCGCTGTTCAAAGCTTTCAGGATTCATGGCGGGGCACGATCAGGATTTTTTGGCGGGCTTGCCGACGAGGCGTTGTGCTTTTTTCTCTGATTGGGTGAGCGCAAGGTAGTTTGCGCGGGTGACGACATTGCGGCCGCTTTTCTTTTCGAGCTCGCGCCGGGCATTGCCGGCGACCGTGCCGCCCTCGCACGCGGCCTGCTTGTTTTTCGGAAAGCCCTGCGTCCCGCGTGTGCGGGCGATTTCGGTCGTGGAAGCCTCGCCGAGCATGGAGAAGATGAGTTCCAGGTCGGTCATGTGGTCACGGAGGTTTTCCCGCTTGAGACGCTTGAATTCGGCGTACTGGGTGGGCGTGAGGCCGAAGGTGGCTTGGGAAATCTCGGCGGTGAGGATGGCGTATTCGCGCTGCTCTCGCACGCCGCGCTTTTTCCACTCGTCAGTGAGTTCGTCGCGGATCGCGATGGCGCGCATCCGTTTTTCAATCCAGTCGTCAGAGTAGCCTTTGGCTTTGTAGAGGGCGCGGGTGCGCTTGGTGGCAAGCTCGGGATCTTCGATCTCCTGAATGCGCTCGTAGCCGACGCGGGCGAGCCAGCGTTTGAACGGCTCAGCCTTCGGGCTCGGGATGGATTGAATCAGGCGGAAAAGGCCCTCGGTGTTGGCGCAGTTGAGGTTTTGCAGGCCACCGGCAGTCTGGATGGAAAGGGGGGTGGCAATTTGCCCCCACCCTTTGGAAAGCTCAGGGTCACGGCGGCGCATGTCTTTGATGTACCCTTGCGGGTCAACAGAGTCGGTCAACGCAGCGACAGCATCGGAGATGACAAACCACCACTCGTTGTTGTGAATGGTGCGGCGGACTTCCTTGCGCTGGAACAGGGCGATGCGGGTTTCGGGATTTAGGTTGAGGTCACTCATGGTCAGATCTTGTCATCGGTGCAGTCGGTCGGCAGCGCCGCGAAGGTCTTATTTGATCACGGCGGCAGCGAGAGGTGGTCGAGGAAGCGGTCCTCGAATCCGGGATCGAGGTTGAGTTCGATGGTTTCGGCATCGAGGTCCGCCATCTCGGCGGCGAGCGAGCGGTCGAGCATCGCGAGGTAGGCGCCGCCGAGCGAGGTATTGCCGACGGCGGAGATCTGGTCCTCGCGGAATCCCGGAAGCAGCCCGCAGGCGATGGCATGGGGCACCGAGAGGTGGAGGCCGAATCCTCCGGCCAGAAAAAGGCGACCGATCGCGGACGCCGGGATTTCCTGAATGGCGAGCAGGGTCTCGATTCCCGCGGCGATCGCGGCCTTGGCCTGGAGGAGCAGGGCGACATCGACCTCGCCGATCCGCAGATCCGAATGGCCCGGCGCGAGATAAAAGCTCAAGCCGTTCTGCTCGTGGCGGAAATATCCGGGGTGCGAGTCCACAAAACTTTTGTCGAACCGGCCGTTTTCCGTCAGCAGTCCGGCTCGGCGTCCCTCCGCAAGAAAATCCACATACGCCGACCCGGTGATCCCGTGCAGGATTCCGTTGTTGCCGCCGATGGATTCAAAATCCACGCCGAACGGGCCGGTGCGCAAAGAGATTTTTCCGACGACGCCGTGGGCGGCCCGCATCCCGCAGAGGAGCCCGCAGCCTTCAAAGGCGGGCCCCGCGGCGGTCGCGCAGGCGAGGGTTCCGCTGGGTCCGCAGAGAAGGATTTCTCCGTTTGTTCCCACGTCCACGAGCAGTTGCGGGCGGTCCCCGTAGCGGACTCCGCAGCACGCCGCCCCCGCAGAAATATCCGCCCCGACGTAGGCCGCGATGCCGGGAAGAAAAACCACGCCGGCCGCCGGCGGAAGCCCGAACTCGTCGCCGGAAAAATTTCTCTGTCCGAGAAAAGCGGGCGTGAACGGCACCGTTCCCATCGGCGTGGGATCCACTCCGCAGGCGAGGTGGAGCATCGTGGTATTCCCCGCGACGACCATGCCCGCCACGTCGGCGGCCGCGGACCCGGATTGCTCGAAGAGCTGCTTGAGAAGCGGGCGGAATGTCTTCTCCCAGAAATCGTCCTTCAAGCGCCCGATGTTCGCTTTGTCGGTCTGGCAGAGCTGGATCCTGGTCAGCACATTGTCCCCGCGCGCGACCTGGGCATTCAGGGCTGTCGCCTTGGCGAGAACCTTGCCGCTGGAAAGCTCGGCGAGCAGGATGGCGACTGTCGTCGTCCCGATGTCCACCGCCACGCCCAGCGCCCCCGGGAACATCGGGTCGTTGCCGACGGGAACCCCGGTTTGGAAATCGCTCACGACCGAGGGCGGGTGCGAGAGCAGAGAGCGCCCGGGAATCGAAACCGTGAGGCTCTCCCCGCCGGTGAGATGATGCTGGCACGCGAGCACGTCGCCCGCGCCTTCGAGCACCACATGGCATCCGCGGCAGAGCCCCCGCTGGTTGCAGCGCGTGTTCAGCGGATAGCCCGCGTCCGCCAGAATTTCTGCCAGCGTCCGTCCGAGCCCGCCAGCGACATGCCGGCGGATTCTGCCGCCGGACTCGACTTCGATCTCTACCTGATCTTTCACATCAGGCCAGCGCCCGTGACATGGCGGCCAGGTGTGCCGGAGTGGTGCCACAGCAGCCCCCGATGATCGAGATGCCGGCCCCGCGCAGGCGAAGCGCGGTCTCCGCCATCTCATCCGGCGTCGCGTCATACCGGACACCCTCCGTAGCGGGCTTCGGAGCTCCGGCGTTGGGTTGCAATATCGCCGGGGCCTCTCCCGCCGCCGCCTTGATCGCCACGGCCAGCGCAACGTAGTCGTTCAAATTCAGATCCGTTCCGCAGTTGGCGCCCACGATATCCGCCCCCGCCTCGAGCGCGGCCAGCATGGCCTCGCGCGCGGAAGTTCCCATCATCGTCCGGAATTCGCCGCCGCTTTTTTGGAACGCATACGTCACCGCGACGGGGAGGCCGCAAACCGATTTCGCCGCGCGAACGCCGGCGGCCGCCTCGGCGGGATCGCTCATCGTTTCGATCAGGACGGCATCGGCCCCGCCCTCGACCAGCGCGGCGATCTGCTCGCCGAAAATCTTTTGGAGTTCGTCCTCCGTCATGTCGCCCAGCGGCTCAAGAAAATCGCCGAACGGCCCGACATCGCCAAAGACCCAGCCGTCCTTGCCGGCGGCCGCGCGGGCGAGCGCGGCGGCCCGGCGGTTCCAGTTGGAAACCTGTGCGCCCAGCCCGTGGCGGTCGAGCATCGTCCGCGTGCCGCCGAAGGAGTTGGAGGTGATCAGCCGGCAGCCGGCGGCCGCATACGCGGCGTGGACGGCCTCGACATCCGGGGCGCGCTCCTCGTTCCAGCGCATCCCGCATTCCCCCGCCGTGAGGCCCCTGAGAATCAATTGGGTTCCCATCGCCCCGTCGCAAACAACAGTCCCTGCCCTGCAGGCGGAAAGGAGATCGGTTTTCATAGGCGGGCAGCTTCCTTTGCGGAGGGAACTCATTCAATCAAAAAAGCGAACGCAAAATGTCTCGCGAAGGGCGATGAAGCGGGGAGGGCGCTCATCCGGCTGTTGAGTACGAACTCAACTCCCGTGTTTTCATTTATCGAAAATGTGATAATTTTCTGCCAACCATGAATGTCTTCCTCATCAACGCCCATGCAGAGCCGAAAAGTTTCAACGGTGCGATGTTCCGCTCAGCACAGGAGACGCTGACCGGCGCAGGGCATTCCGTCCAAGTCTCCGACCTCTACGCGATGAAGTTTGATCCGGTATCCGACCGCCGCAATTTCACGACGGTAAAAAATGCCGATTACTTCAAACAGCAGATTGAAGAAATGCACGCGACCGAGGCTGCCGGATTCGCCCCCGACATCGAAGCCGAGCTTCGGAAACTCGAGTCGTGCGATCTGATGATCTGGCAGTTCCCGCTCTGGTGGTTCGGCCTCCCGGCGATTTTGAAGGGTTGGGTGGATCGGGTCTTTGCGATGGGGCGCACCTACGGGGGGGATCGCTTCTACGAGAATGGCGTGTTCAAAGGCAAACGGGCTCTGCTTTCCGTCACCACCGGTGGTCCGGCGGAAGCGTATCGGTCGGGTGGGTTCAACGGGGAAATGGAAGCCATCCTCCGGCCGATCCATCGCGGGATGCTGCGGTTCACCGGCTGGGATGTGCTGGCACCCAACGTTGTTTATGGCCCTGTGCATCTGAGCGGGGAGGAACGGCTGGCCAGCCTGAGCGCATGGGCGGCCCGGTTGCGTGCGGTGGGTGGGGAAGTGCCGATTGATGTCGGCGAATACTGAAACTCCGGCTGATCGCGCCGCGTGACCGCCATCCATAGCGGGCTGGACGGTTTTCTCTGTGCTCCAGGCGCGCTCTGTGTTTGATTTCTCTGTTCCATGACCGACCTCGAACGCATCCGACATTCCTGCGCGCACGTGCTTGCCACGGCAATTTTAAAGATCTGGCCCGAAGCCCAATTTGCGGCCGGCCCGCCGGTCGAGACCGGGTTTTATTACGACGTCGAGCTCGCCCACCGGATCTCGCCCGAGGATTTTTCTCGGATCGAGGAGGAGATGAAGCGCGAGATCAAGGCGAACCATGTTTTCGAGCGGCTCGAGGTCTCGCGCGACGATGCGGTCGGCATGGCCGGGCGCGGGGAACTGGCGGCGCTCGGACCGCGCGGCGAGGCCTCGAAATTCAAGCTCGATATCGTGCAGAACATCCCGGACGGCGAGGTGATCACGCTCTACCGCAACGGCGGGTTCACCGACCTCTGCGCCGGGCCGCACGTGATGCGCACCGGCAACATCGGGGCCTACAAGCTCACCCACGTTGCCAGCGCGTATTACAAGGGCGACGAGAACAACCCGCAGCTCCAGCGGATCTACGGCACCGCGTTCAAGAACAAGACCGAGATGCAGGCCTACTTCGACATGCTCGAGGAGGCGAAGAAGCGCGACCACCGGAAGCTCGGCGCGGAGATGGGGCTCTTCGCGATGGACACCGAATTTGTCGGGCCCGGACTGGCGCTGTGGCTGCCCAGGGGGACCGCGATTTTGGAGGAACTCGAAAAGCTCGCGAAGGAGACGGAATTCGCCGCCGGCTATGTGCGCGTCAAGACCCCGCACATCGCCCGGGAGAAAATGTATCAGACCTCCGGCCACCTGCCGTATTACGCGGAGTCGATGTTCCCGCCGATGGTGCTCAAGGAGGGCGAGTCATCCGACCGCTACTACCTCAAAGCGATGAACTGCCCGCATCACCACCGCATTTTTGCCGCGGAGCCGCACAGCTACCGCGATCTGCCGCTGCGCCTCGCGGAATACGGCACCTGCTACCGCTACGAGCAGAGCGGCGAGCTTTTCGGCCTCATGCGCGTGCGCTCGCTCAACATGAACGACGCGCACATCTATTGCACCGAGGACCAGTTCGCCGATGAGTTTCGCGCCGTGAACGACATGTATCTGAAGTATTTCCAAATCTTCGGCCTCGAAAAATACCAGATGCGCTTCAGCACGTCCGCGCCGGATGGTCTTGGCAAGAAATATGTCAACGAGCCGGAGCTGTGGAAGAAGACCGAGGACATGGTGCGCAAGGTCCTGACC